>CAJDVL010000076.1_pt1 | contig 14334 bp, 15 predicted proteins | sample 7391331 | NCBI WGS metagenome assembly CAJDVL01 (sample SAMEA7055707, study PRJEB34461) | soil metagenome | biome: terrestrial ecosystem; feature: Peninsula; material: soil | place: Antarctica | collected 2016 | reverse complement strand
CAGGATGTAAAAAGCTTGTTTTCTCTATGGACCAGCCTCTCTCTGCTTCCATGGCGCTCGACTATTGCAGCCATTGTGGGGTGAAGGCCCTGGGTTGGTCGCTTCACGACCGAAGTGCCCCTCTCTGGTTCAGTGCTGACAGCCAAAACGGGTCGACGATGCTGACTGCGGTATGGGATGGAGGTAAGGTCTCGTTCACTCTTCCCTTTGTGGACGATTCATCGATAGAAAACGGATGTCACTGCTTTGCAGCCCTGCTTGCCCTTGAAGTTGGTCCCTTGAAAGTGATCGGCCGGTTTGGCCGGCTGGAGTCGCTTTCCATGCGGCTGGAGCTAAAAAAGGGCATCCACGGCTGTACGCTGCTGAATGACTTCTATAATTCTGATATCAACTCCCTCGAAATCGCGCTGTCGGTGCTGAACCGGCAGGCCGAAAAAAACCATCTGGAAAAGGTGGTGATCCTGTCCGACATCCGCCAGTCGGGGCTTCCCCCGGCTCAGTTGTACCGCCAGGTGAATAACATGCTGAAAGCTTCGGGGGTGGAACGGCTGATCGGAATCGGGAGTGCCATCCGTGCTGCCGGCGATAGCTTCTCGATGCAGAAGCAGTTTTTTAACACTACAGGAGAGTTCCTGGGTCAGATCCGCCAGGTGAAGCTTGACCATGCCTTGCTGCTGATCAAAGGGGCACGTGATTTTCGGTTTGAGGATATATCAGAAGCCCTTCAGGAGAAAGCACACCAGACCATTCTGGAAATCAACCTCAATGCATTGGTCGGGAATCTGAATATTTTCAAGGGGCGCCTGTTGCCCGGAACGAAGATCATGGTGATGGTGAAGGCTTTCTCCTATGGGAGCGGAGATGTGGAAATCGCCAAACTACTTCAGTATAACAGGGTTGATTACCTGGCTGTAGCCGTTACCGATGAGGGGAAAGAACTGAGGAAAGGAGGGATTACCCTTCCCATCATCGTAATGAATCCCGAACAGCACAGTTTTCAGCAGATGATTGATCTCCGGCTGGAACCCAACCTCTTTTCGGTGGAGCTGGCCGGTCAGTTTGCCCGTGTGGCTGCCCTTAATGCCGTGCGTGATTTTCCGGTACACCTCAAAATCGACACGGGTATGAACCGGCTTGGGTTGAAATCGGCAGATGAGATAGTCGCAGCTGTGGACTTTTGCCGCTCCCAATCCGTTTTAAGGGTACAATCTCTCTTTTCACATCTGGCAGCCAGTGACGACCCGGCCATGGATGGGTTTACACTGGGGCAGATCAGCAGATTTATGGAACTGGGCGACATGGCCGCCGGGATACTGGAATACCCTGTGATGCGGCATATCCTCAATTCGGCAGGTATCGAACGGTTTGCAGAGTACCAGTTCGACATGGTCAGGCTGGGAATCGGTCTTTATGGGGTAAGTTCCACGGGATTGCCCTTGAAAGCTATCAGCAGGCTGAAGAGTACCCTGTCACAGATTAAGGACGCCATGCCGGGAGAGACTGTGGGGTACAACCGTTCGGGAGTGGTCGATCGACCTTCCAGGATCGCCATAATACCGGTGGGCTATGCCGACGGACTCGACCGGAGACTGGGAAACGGGAACGGAATGGTCTGCATCAACGAAACGATGGCTCCCCTGATCGGGAACATCTGCATGGATATGTGCATGGCGGATGTGACGGATATATCCTGCAAGCCGGGTGATGAGGCGGAATTTTTCGGGGAGAGGATCTCCATCAGGGAGGTGGCTGAACGTGCAGGGACTATTCCCTATGAAATTCTTACCGGGATTTCCCAAAGGGTCAAAAGAATTTACGTTCAGGAATAAAAGAGGCACTCCGTAACGAAACTGCAGGGGTGAATACCAGCAACAGGCTGTGGTGGCAGGGATGCAAAATGGTTGAATTCCGGGGAGTTTCAATTTTAACCCAGTTTGCTGATCCGGTCGAGCCGGTGCAGATCCAGGATCTTGATCTTACGGCCATCAATGGTGATCAGCTTTTCGTTGGCAAAGGTGGAGAGGGTGCGGATGGCGTTGGAGGTGGTCATATTGGAAAGGTTGGCAATATCTTCACGCGACAGATAGACTTTTAACGTGGTGTTGTCTTGCTCGAACCCATATTTTTCAGTCAGCAGGATAAGCGACTCAGCCAGTCTGCCCCGGATGTGCTTTTGGGTAAGTGTAACAGTCCGGATGTTGGCAAAGCCCAGCTCGCGGGCAAGTTTGCGGAGCAGTTCCATCGAAAACTCATTGTTTTTCAGGGCCCTGTCATGGATAAATTCCATGGTTACATTGGCGATCACCGAATCTTCGAGGGTTACAGCTGTGGCGATGTGGTTTTCTTCAGCAAAAAGTGCCCGGTAGCCGATCACTCCCATCGGCTTGGACATGCGGATGATTTGTTCCCTTCCTCCCACACCTTCTTTGAAGATCTTAACCTTTCCGGTTACCAGCAACTTAAACCCGCTGGGTTTGTCCCCTTCTTTAAAAATGTATTCATTCCTGCGGTAGCTTGTGAGGGAGGTATGGTTTTGCAACTCCACTTTTTCTTCAGGGGTAAGAACTGAAAAAATCGATTTCTGATTTTCAATTATTTCCTTAATACCTAATTCAAAGTGCGACATAGGGATGTTTTAAGATATGTTTTACAGCATCAAAGTTAATTAATTTTATTTATTATGGAGGTATGAGGAGAATTAATGGGGAAAGTCGGGTCAGAATCGGGCCACCAGGGGCATATGCCGTCCCGATCCGAAAGCTTTGGAACTGATGCGAAGGACAGGAGGGGCCTGAAACCGCTTGTACTCGTTGATGTTCACCATTCTGATCACCCTGTTTACCAGTGAGGAGTCAATTCCCAGCCCGGAAATTTCGGCAGGCGACTGGTTCAGTTCGATGTAATGGTAAAGGATGGTGTCGAGCACGCCATATTCCGGGAGGGAGTCACTGTCTTTTTGCTCAGGCCGCAATTCTGCGGAGGGTGGTTTCAGAATGCTGTTTTGGGGGATGACCTCCCCGTTGCGGTTGATCCAGGCTGCCAGTTGATACACTTCGGTTTTGTAAAGGTCGCCCAGCACGGCAATTCCGCCGTTCATATCGCCGTAGAGGGTTCCGTATCCGACGGCACATTCACTTTTATTGGAGGTGTTCAGCAGGAGATGTCCGAATTTATTGGAGAGGGCCATCAGGAGGGTGCCTCTGGTACGTGCCTGGATATTCTCTTCGGTGGTATCGGCAGGAAGCTCCCCGAAGAGTGGTTTCAGGGCCCGGGTAAAGCTGTCGACGCTCTCCTGGATGGGGACGAGGTCATACCCGATACCGAGGTTTTGTGCCAGGGTGACGGCGTCATCCACACTGTGGGAGGAGCTGTAGTGTGAGGGCATCAGCAGCACCTGCACATTGCCGGCACCCAGCGCCCTGACGGCCAGGACGGTCACCACGGCGGAGTCGATTCCGCCTGAAAGTCCGAGCGTGGCGCTGGTAAACCCACTTTTCCGGAAATAGTCGCGAATCCCTGTCACCAGGGCGTGGCAGATCTTTTCAGTCTTGCCGGCAGCAGGCTGAAGCTGTGGCTCAGGGAGTGCCCCGGTATCGATGATCCGGAAATCCTCTTCAAAATAGCTCAGCTCATGGATGATCTCCCCTGTGGCGCTGATGACCACCGATCCACCGTCGTAAATCATCTCTCCGTTGGCCCCAACCTGGTTCACATAGACGATGGGGAGGTGATAGCGGGAGGCTTTACGCAGCAGCATATCTTTTTTCCAGCTCTCCTGGTCGGCGGCAAAGGGGCTGGCCGACAGGTTGATCAACAGGTCAGGGCTGAGCCTGGAGAGCTCTTCAAGGGGTGAGGAGTGGTAGAGTTTGTCTATGCCAAACTCATTGTGAACAGGTTGTTCATCCCACAGATCTTCGGAGATGGTTACCGCGATCCGGTGGCCATCATGTTCCAGAAGGTGAAAGTCGCTGTGGGATTCAAAATGACGGTACTCATCAAATACATCGTAGGAGGGAAGCCGCGATTTAAAAAAGAGATCCCTGACCTCTCCTCCTGCCAAAAACCAGGCGGCATTGAACAACCTTTTTCCTTTTTCTCCTTCGTGGATGGCAGGACCACCCACCAGGGCTGCAATTCCGTTGCAATGGCCGGCGATTTCATGGATGGCCTCTTCTGCACGGAGGATAAATTCCTTCTTTTCAAGCAGATCGTGCGGATAGTAACCGGTGACCGCCAGTTCTGAAAAGACCACCAGGCTGGCACCGCCTTTCCGGGCCTCCTCAATGGCGCCGGTGATCTTCTGTACATTGCCGTCAAAATCACCGATCTTGTAGTTGAGTTGTGCCAGCGCTATTTTCATATCCGAAGTGCAAATTATTATTGCAAATCTCTGCTTTTTGATTCAATTTCGCAATATTCTTTTTCTTTCACCGTCATGAAGAAGTAATTGTTCTGAAATATGCGTCCATCAAGTGTTTTTTTAGGGTTGTGTCTGGCTGTTCTGGTAGTATCGTGCGGGGAACGGCGGGAACGGATCAATCTTTCGTCCATTAAGGAGGAGGTTTCGTTTGTAAGGTACGATGAAGAATTGTTTGCGTTGGGGCCATCTCCGGAACCTGAAGCCATCCTCCGCTTGCGGGAGAAGTATCCCGAATTCACTGACCTTTATACCTGGCAGGTGTTACAGGCCGGCAGTGTGAAGGATACGGCAGGCAGGGAGAGGCTTTCGGAATTCCTTTCCGATACGGTCACCGTGAAGCTGAAGGAGATGATTGCCGCTGAATCTGATGAGCTCCGGCCGCTGAAAAAAGAGCTGGTGAATGCATTTAAACGGTATCGTTATTACTTCCCGGAGAAGCCCCTTCCTGTGATTTATTTCTGTATTTCAGGATTTAATGAGTCTGTCTTCACGGCTGAAAAAATGATCGGGATCAGTCTCGACAAATACCTGGGGCCTGGTTGTTCCTATTACTCTCTGCTCGATTTTCCGAAGTACAGGCAGCGAAAGATGATAACCGGGATGATCGCTCCCGACGTGGTGTATACCTGGGGGATGACTGAGTTTGAAACCGGATCTGACGCCACCACCCTGGCTGATCATATGGTATACCAGGGAAAACTGATGGTTTTTATGGAAAAGCTGCTGCCAACGGTTGCTGATACACTGCGTATGGGCTTCACGGAGAAGCAGTTGTTGTGGTGCCGGATGAATGAAGCCCACATGTGGAATTACCTGGTGGAGCACCAGTTGTTGTTTTCCACCCGGCAGATGGATCTTGTCAGGTACATCAATGATGGACCTACCACCAACGGCTTCCCGGGGGAGTCTCCTTCCCGGACCGGTGTTTGGCTGGGGAGGCAGATTGTCAGGGCATATCTGAAAGGCAATCCGGAGGTGACACTTCAGCAGTTGATGGCCAACCACGATTACCGGCAGATCCTGAATGGGTCGGCCTATGCCCCTCAGTAAAACAAGAGGAGCCTTGCTTTGGGCAGGGCTCCTCTTTTTCAAAAGCGGATGGTGAAGAACTAAAGTTCCTTGATCCGGATATTGCGGTACCACACATCGTCGCCATGATCCTGTAGGGCGATGACTCCTGAATGGGGCACGTTGGCCCAGTCGGGATTCAGCCCGGGGAACTTGGAGCCGGCTACCAGGTTGTTCCAGTCCTCGGTCCACAGGTGGTATTCCAGTACATTCACCCCGTTCTGGTTGTGAACCACTGTTCCATCGTACACGGTGATTTCCACGGTATTCCATTCTCCAACCGGTTTGGCGTTCTGCGGTTTGGCCGGAATCAGGTCGTAGAGTGAGCCAGCCTGGCGGTTGCCGTCTTTCCCGAGGGCAGCATCCGGGTGCTTCTCGTTGTCAAGAACCTGCATTTCAGGGGCAGTCTTATAAATCGGCCACTCGGCGACTTCTTTCCCCAAATAGAAGATCCCTGAATTTCCGCCTTCGGAAATCTTCCATTCCAGGCGAAGTTTGAAATTTTTAAAATCTTTCTCGTACAGAATGTCGCCACCGTCTACTGCGCCGGCTTCACCCTTTCCCGACTCCTTGCAGTGGAGTGTGCCATCCATTATTTCCCAGTTGCCGGGAAAATGATCTTTGTTGACGCCCCTCCATCCCTGACTGGTTTGTCCGTCGAAAAGAAGAACCCATCCTTCGGATTTCTCTTCGCTGGTAAGCGTATTCGGGGGAACTACCTTCTCCTTGCACCCGAAAGAGAGTATTAAAATCGCTGCAAACATCACTGTGATTAGTTTTTTCATAATGGTTTTATTTATTGTGAATGACTTGTTTTCCGGATGACGAATTTACGAAAAATAATCCGGATAACTCAATTTATCAAGCAATGATTTTAGTACTTTAGGTTTTTCTAAAGATCCTGTTTAAATTTTTTTAAAATAACATTACAGATGTCAAAAAAGAAAAAGAAAATCGGTATTCTGACTGCAGGAGGTGACTGTCCGGGACTGAATGCTGCCATCAGGGGGGTAGGCAAAACCGCCATTGTGGAGTATGGAATGGAGGTGATCGGGTTCAGGTCGGGTTATTCAGGACTGATCAACAACGATTACATTGAGCTGAAGGAGTCTCAGCTTTCGGGGATTCTGACGCTGGGGGGGACCATCCTGGGCACGTCGAGGGAGAAGCCTTTCAAGCTGATCGGCAGCATCGGGGAGATCAACGATAAGCCTGACACTATTCTTCAGAATTATCAGAACCTGGGGTTGGATGCGCTGGTTTGCATTGGCGGAAACGGCACGATGAAGACTGCCAATATGTTGTCAAAACACGGTTTGAATGTGGTAGGGATTCCTAAAACGATTGACAATGATGTATGGGGTACCGATGTTACCTTTGGTTTTGAGTCGGCCGTGGAGATTGCCACGGAGGCCATTGACCGGTTGCATACCACCGCCAACTCGCACCAGCGGGTGATGATCATTGAGGTGATGGGGCACAATGCGGGGTGGCTGGCGCTATACTCGGGAACCGCAGGAGGCGGGGATATCATTCTGCTGCCGGAGTTGCCCTATAACATCCGTTCTGTCTGTAAAAAGATAGAAAGCCGCTACGAAGACAATAAACCTTACTCCATCACTGAATATGGCGCATTTGCTGCTGAGTGCATCGCAGAAGGGAACTTCGGGACCATGGCGGCCTATATCAACAATAAAACCGTGGCGGTTCCACTAAGCGAAGTGGGTGGAAAAACCAGGCTTGTGAAACCCAACGATCCGCTGGTGATGATTGCCCGAAGAATGGGGATCTCTTTCGGGGATGAGTATCTCAAGTAGCGTAGAGCGGATTATTTTAGTGGTGCAGCAAAGGCAAGGACGTCGCTGGCGGTGATTTTTTTGTCGCAGAGGATGATGAGCCGTTCGATCACATTTCTGAATTCCCGGATGTTGCCCCTCCATTCGATCTTCTGAAGTTCCCGGATGGCGTCGTCGGTGATGTTTTTTTCAGTCATGCCGTATTCGCTGCAGATCTGCTGGATGAAGTAGTTAGCCAGAAGGGGGATGTCCTCTAGTCGTTCATTAAGGGGAGGTACTCTGATGAGGATCACACTCAGCCTGTGGTAGAGGTCTTCCCTGAAATTTCCCTTTTCGATCTCTTCGGAGAGGTTTTTGTTGGTAGCTGCCACTACGCGGACATCTACCTTGATGGCGCCTTCCCCGCCCACCCGGTTGATGATATTTTCCTGAAGGGCCCGCAGCACTTTTGCCTGTGCCGAAAGGCTCATATCGCCAATCTCATCGAGGAAGAGGGTGCCTCCCGAAGCTTGTTCGAATTTCCCTTTGCGCTGTTTGATGGCGGAAGTGAAAGCCCCCTTTTCGTGCCCGAAAAGTTCGCTTTCGATCAGTTCAGAGGGGATGGCTGCGCAGTTGACCTCGACAAAGGGACCTGCGGCGCGAAGGCTCATCTCATGGATGCGCCGGGCTACCAGCTCTTTGCCGGTGCCGTTCAACCCGGTGATCAATATCCGGGCATCGGTGCGGGCTACACGGTCAGACATTTCGAGGACCTTCCGGATAGCTTCTGACTTGCCTACAATTTCGTATTTCTTGCTGACTTTCTTCTTTAGAATCTTGGTCTCGGTCACCAGGTTCGATTTGTCCATGGCGTTGCGGATGGTAATCAGCAAACGGTTCAAATCTAACGGTTTTTCGATGAAGTCGAATGCCCCTTTTTTAATGGCTTCCACCGCGGTGTCGATATTGCCGTGTCCCGAAATCATCACTACCGGCAGGTCAGCGCCCATCTCAATCAGCTTGTCAAGCACCTCAATGCCATCCATTCCCGGCATTTTGATGTCGCACAATGCCACATCGTATTCCCCGTTTTTGATCTTTTCGAGACCTTTGGGACCATCTTCGGCCAGATCGACCTCGTATTTTTCGTATTCAAGGATATCCTTGAGGGTGTTGCGGATACTCCGTTCATCGTCAATTACCAAAATCCGGGACATAATTTACCTCTTTAACTTGTATATGAAGTAACAAAGAAACCAAAAAAGCAGCAAACGAGCAAGCCATAAGGAGATGGTCCAGGGGCTGATCTAAGGGAATAGCGCGGAGATTACGGGATGCCGGTCATCCGGAAAACTGAAGGGATTTCAGAGTTTTATGGCCACCATTCCGTTTCGGGGAAGGGCCCGGTAAAACGATTTGGCTTCATTTCCCGGGATAAACACCGTGATTTCGGGAAGGTAAGCAGGCAGCCTGAAGCGGGAAAGGGCGCGGTACGTTTCAAGGAGGGTCTGGTAATGACGCCTGAACCGGTATTTCATGGTAGGCCAGTTGAAGGGACCTGCTTTGCCGTCGTTCTGGATGAAGCTGACCACGAAGGAGGAGTCGAGTTGCAGGTGCCATTCTATGAATTCGACCCGGGAAGTATCCACTGTACTGATTTGTAGGGCAGCTTCGGTCGTGTCGCGGGGCGCTTTTTTCACCTTGATTGGTTCTTTAACAATGGTTCCTTCGATCTCGTTAATTCTAAATGGTTTGGAGAAGATCGCTGCGTAGGGAGCAGGTCCCAGGGACCTGAAAAAGCGGGAAATCTCGGCTTCGCTGAATTGGATTTCCCTGAGGATGACCCCCCTGGTTTCAAGCCTGACGAGGCTGTCGCGCAGGTCGATGGTGATACCGATGGAGTCGTTTCCGGCCAGGGCTATCCGGGCTTCGAGGAATGTTTTCTGGTGCATCAGTTCCTGCTCCCCGGGGGAAATAAGCAGGGAATCACGCTTTTCTCCGGTCACGGACTTCCAGTTTCTTACCTCTTTTCTGACGGAAACAGCCATGGCCAGGGTGTAAAGGAGAAATAATCCCAGCAGGATGGCAGGGATGATTTTTAGGAAGATCAGGCCGGCAGTGCTTCCTTTACGGGATGTTTCTTTGTTGTTGGTTTTCATAAAGATCAGTATATAAATACTTTGGCACCTACGGGGAGCGTTTCATACACTTCTTTCAGGTCGGCATCGTTCATGCGGATACAGCCGTGGGTAACGGGAAGTCCGAGGAAACGCTGGTATAGGGTGCCATGGATCAGGTAGCCGTCGCCGAGGGCCAGGGCATAGTCGCCCAGCACACCCCGTTCGTAGCGCGAAGCATGGTTGGCGGAAGGGATCGGAAGTCCCTCTTCGACAAAAGCCCAGTCGGGTTTTCGCCAAACCGGATCAGTGATTTTTCCCCTTACTTTAAAGTCGCCCCGGGGGGTTTTGAAAATCCATTTTTTGTCGTCTTCACTTTCGAGGCTGATGTAGCTGCCAGTGGAACAAAGTCCTTCATTTCCCGGTGTGAAACGGTCGATTTTTCTTTCAAGGGTAGTGATTTCAGCCTGCAGTTTTTTGACCTTCTCCTGTTCCCCGCTGACTGCTTCAGGTCCTGGCTTTGCCGGCCGGATGAAGAGTTCCGGGATTGCCGGAGAAAGATAGAGCAGGAAAGGAATGAAAGCCACATACAGCAAGAGGGCCAGCGTAGTTCTGATTCTGATTCTCCGGGAAGGCTTCTCCTTGCCGGAGTTCGTCTCCACGAGTCCCAGCAAAGGTTCATTATGAACCGGAGTCTCTTCTTTCTGATTCATTTCCGCTCTTTTGTTTAATATTGTTCAAATACTCATCAAGGGGGATCGTTGAACCGACAATGACCACAGCGGCTTTTTCACCGGCAATCCGGAACAATGTATCCATATCTTTATTTGAGAGTGCCACACAGCCGTTGGTCCAGTCGAAACCTCTGTCCCCGTGCCCGTGAATCTCAATAAGTCCTCCGATTTCAGATTTTGAGTGGATTTTCCCAGCTTCCATGTTTTTCCGGTATCTGACCTGGTCTTCCTCATTGGGATAGTTGAGCAACAGAGCTTTATGGTAGATTGTTTTACGTCGCTCTTTTTTTTGGGTTACCTGGTATATCCCTTCAGGTGTAGCCTGGTCCCCTTTGTGCTGCTTGTTGCCGATCCAGTTTGGGCCAAATTCTGCAGGAAAGGTGTGGGTAAGCTTTCCTCCCTGGTAAGCCCTTAGTTCATGGGCCATTTTGTCTACCACAAGAAGCGTGGAATGGCGGCTTGCCGATTGGGCGATGGCATTTTCAACCAGTTTATTCCAACGCGGATAGGCTGCAAAATAATTCCGGAGGAGATCACCTGGTCGGCGCTTTTCAGCGTCTTGCGGGCAACTTCCAGTTTGGCTTCAGCAATATGAAAGTCCGATTTCTCACGGGCAAGTTTGGCTTCCGAGATAATCAGGGCAGCCCGGTTAAAGCTTTCCCTGAGCGGTTTCCGCAGGGGGAGGGGAGAGTAGATTATTTCGAAGGTTTTTATCATACCCTCAAGCTCTTCCAGTGTGGCTGCCGTTGTGTGATTGACGCTGCTGGCTTTTGCCTTGGACTTTTCATAGGTTTCAAATCCTTTTTTTACAGCGCTTCGGGCAAACTGAGTGGTTCGTGTGAAGTCGCGGTTGAGAAGGAACCGTTTGTTTTCCGATTTCCAGGAATGCATGGCTGAATCGTGAAGCTGCATGGCTTCACTGAGCAAGGCAGGCGCATATTTTGCAGCCTCCGCTCCACGTGCCGTGGCGATGGCCTGGCTGGCCGACCTGAGCTCTTTGGAAGGCGATTCGGGCCACCGGAGGTAAATCCATATGATACACAGCGCAACTACCAGCACGATGACTAACCCCAAAAACTGCCGGTATTTTCTCCCCTTCCGCGCGTGATTCATATGCTGAATTTAAAAAAAATCCCCGGAGATAGGACCCCGGGGATATCCAATGAAACAAAAAAATAAACTTAGAAAGCTTATTTTTTGCCTTTGTACTTGGCAATCACTTCATTCAGTTCGGTGGTGATTGCAGTCACTTTGTCTTTTGCAGCTTTCAGCTGGTCGAGGGTGCCCATCAGGTCACCATTGGCCAGTTTTCCGGCAGCTTCATTAACTGCAGTTTCAACAACACCAATTTCTGTTTTGATGGCTTCAACGGCAGCAGCACCTTCTTTTCCCCTGGGGGCCTGGGTAACCAAGCCTTTGGCTGTGCCTATCATGGTGCTCACTTCAACCATCAACATGTCAATTTCGTTCTTGACTTCCACTTTGCGGGCATCCACATTGCCTTTCACAACAGCAGCGGTGGCAGACAGTTCAGCAACCTTGGCACTAACAGCCTTAAAATTACCAAACATTTTCCCTTTTTGCTCTTCCACCATCGTGTTGATGGCATTCATGGAGTCCTGCATGGCAGCAAATTCAGTGGGTAAAAAAACATCAGCTCCGGTGGCACGCGCATCTTCGATGGCGGCATTCAGGGTGTCAAGTTCAGCCTGTGGAACTTTAGCGCAACTACTCAGCAATACAACTACGCTGATCATGACAAAACCAAGTACAAATTTGTTTTTCATAACGATTAAAAAATTAATTTTGTTTTACGTTTTATTTCTAGCTGAATTGATATAGTATCGTAATTAAGAACCAATTCAGATTGAATTCGGTATTTAGACGGAGGATTTTGTTAAAGTAACAAAGATATATAAAAAATCTTTAAAAATCTTAAATAATTACAATCCAGATAATTGATCAATAGGAATGCAGGATATTAAGCTCGCAGGGGCGAAGGATGAGGAGATCGTGTACAAAATTTTGCACGAGGGAAAACCCGAATTGTTCGAAATACTCTACCGACGTTATTATCATAAGGTGGTCGACAAGGTCTTCAGTTTCCTGAAGAACCGAAAAGCTGCAGAGGAGTTTTCGAACGACATCCTGACCCGGGTATATGAAAAGCTGTCGGGTTTCAGGGGAAATTCGGCATTTTCATCGTGGGTCTATTCCATTACCTATAATTACTGTATTGATTACATGAGACTTCAGAAAAAGCTCCATTATCCCGACTGGAACAGGAGCAACGCGATTCCGGAGATCCCCGATGAATCGGAGGAGGATCTTTCACATGCCAGCTTCGAGAATGTGATGACCATTCTTGACCTGATCCACCCGGAAGAGAAAGCCCTGTTGCTGATGAAGTACCAGGATGAGCTTTCGCTGAAAGAGATTGGTGCTACCCTGCGGATCAGTGATGATGCAGTCAAAATGCGCCTCAAACGCGCCCGTACCCGCGTCTTTTATCTGTACAAGGAGAGATATTCCTGATAAAATATGGCTTCAGGGTGTTACTTTTTCCCTTTTTCTCCGTCCATAGCTTAAATATTTGCATGAAGTCGATTTTTGAACATATTGTTCCCCGGAATGATTTTTCTCCTCCGGAGAAGGTGGTCCGTTCCCTGGAGGTACACTTCGGGGAGATTCTGAACGAGGAATGGTTTGAGGAAGATGGATTTTATGAGGCTGTTTTTTACCACGGGGATACGGAGTGTATTGCCCTTTTCGACGGGGATGGGGTTTTACAAATATGCAAACGCAATTTGCCGCTGAGCAGTGCGAGCGACGCTGTGGCCATACAGGCTGCCGCGGTGGGGGAGCTCATGAATCTGATTGAAATTAGCGGGCACGGCAAGTTCAATTTCGAGATTATTGCACGTGACAAGGATCTTGACCGTTTTTTCCTGTTGCTGGAGGAGGATGGCAGAGTGATAGAAAAGCGGAAGCTCTGAAAAAGCAAAGAGGCTGTTTAAAAAAACAGCCTCTTTGCTTTTATGGGGTGGAAGACCGGGCTTGAACCGGCGACCTTCGGAACCACAATCCGACGCTCTAACCAACTGAGCTACGACCACCATCTGGTTTTGTGGTGCAAATATATCACTTTTTCATTTTCCCCAAAGGGGTGGTGTGAGAATTTTCTGAAAAAACCATTCATCTTTCCAGCCGCGCACAGTATTGAGCCATTTTTTCCGGATTCCTGTGATGTCATATCCTGCTTTTTGGAAGAGATTGATACTTTGGGTATTGTCTTCGGCGACAGAGGCATAGAGCTGTCTTAAGCCCACCACTTCGAGGGCATATTGGTCGAGCACTTTCAGGGCATCGGAAGCATATCCCTGCCTGCGGTCTTCACCGAGGTAGATCAGGATCCCAACTCCGGCCCGCTGGTGGAAAAGGTCCATGTCGTAGAGGTCGGCGGCCCCCAAAGGCCTGCCTTCCGTATTCTCAATAATGAGGCGGACCTGCCGCTGTTCGAAGAGGTCCTGTTTGCTTTCTTCCAGATAGCGGGCCAGTACAAAGCGGGAGAAGGGGATCCGGGTGTTGCTCAGCTCCCACAGCGACGCATCGTTCTCCCACTCATAGAGCAGGTCGATGTCTTCAGGCTCCGCAGCCCTCAGCTTTACATTTCCGTATGCCAGCAGATTATCCATGGGGGTTGTGACCTAGTTTTCTCAAATTTCTGATTATCAGTTCCAGATCGTCCTGTACCCTGTAATCCTTGGCATACAAGATGTTGAGCTGTTTAACGCGGGCAGCAGGAAGGAGATCATCAGGAAAGAGCATCCCGGGATGGAGGATTCCCTTTCTGAGCGGAGGAAGGCCGGTATCTTCATTTCCCGGAATATAGCCTACCCAGGAAAGCCTGCCGGCCAGCACTTTCAGGATGTTGTGCAGAAATGTGCGTTTCTGTTTCACGAACCACAGGAGGAGCGGAGAGGTGAACAGGAGCAACAGCGCGACGGTAACGTCAAGGATACGCTTGGCCTTCCGGTTGTGCCGGCCCGATATCGCGTTGATGTTGACCAGATAAAGGTCACCGGCTGTATGGATGGAATTGCTCCCGATTATGCTCCGGCTCTCCGGCGGAGCTATTTTGTAGTCGACATCCAGGTCAGAGAGGTCGAGCATGGCACGGATGATTTCTCCGGAACTCAACGTTTCGGCACAGAAGATGA
>CAJDVL010000059.1_pt1 | contig 14886 bp, 7 predicted proteins | sample 7391331 | NCBI WGS metagenome assembly CAJDVL01 (sample SAMEA7055707, study PRJEB34461) | soil metagenome | biome: terrestrial ecosystem; feature: Peninsula; material: soil | place: Antarctica | collected 2016 | reverse complement strand
GCCTGGCCAGTAGTCATTGTTGATCCTATGACACCATTGTTCCAGAGATAAGTATTACCCGGTATATTAGGCACTGCTGTTAATATATTCAAATTGCCTTCACATAAATCTCCGGTTGATTGAATACTCACAGTGGGATTTGCAAAAACAAAAACACATAATGTATCTCTTGCCGTACAATGTGAGACTGTATCGGTAACTTCCAGAATAACCAGATAAGGCGTTGGTGACGCTGTAGCCGTTATATTTGTTTGGTATGAATCAGGAGAACTAATTGTGGCTGCAGGGCTAACCGACCAGGAATATGTCCAGTTTGGGTGTGAAAAGGGATCGGGTCGGTTATTCAAATAAAAACTACTGTTGCATTGCACTGATGTGCCCTGGATATCTGCAATTGGTTTTTGAAGATATACAACCTGAACCGTATCCGAAGTTACTGGACATCCCGTAATGATATGAGTGGCTGTGGCATCATGATAATTCCCCGACGCATTAAAAGTACACAACTGATACGTTGAACCAGTAGCCCCGGAAATGGGATTCCCGTTCTGATACCATTGAAAGGTATTAAAACCCGGTGAAGTAATACTCAAACTATTTGTCGGAGGACAATCGGGACAGATTTTAACCGGCCCTTGCGTAATGGTTAGAGGAGGTGGATTCTTAACCGTAATTGTTTTTGTTGCAGTAAACATACAACCATATTGGTCGGTTACGCTTACTGAAACAACCGGGTTAAGTACCGTTCCATCAAATGCATGGGATATGGGATTGGTAACCCCTGTAGTTAAATCTCCAAAATTCCATGAATAAGAAAGAAAGTTAGTATTACCAACATCCAATGAAAAGATTTCCCCTACACAGACTGTTGAAGGTCCATTGATAGTTAAAGGAGTTGTCGGGAAATTGAATGTATGTGATTTTGTTAGGGTACAACCGTTTTTGGAGATCGTAAGCGTAACCGTGGGATTACATCCGTACGGGACAGTTAAAGTCGGATTCGCAATAGAAGTTGAAGAAAGCACGCCACATGGGGATGTGGACCAGGTTCTTGTATACCCTGAATATGCTGGTAAATACAAAGAGGCATCCTGCAATTGAATATTCCATGAATTAGTACCGCAGCTTATTACCCAGGTGAGGGAATCAACCATTGGTACAGTAATTTGTTTGTTGCCACAATGTACTGTGTTATCACTGCAATTCATTACCACATAGACATCATATGCCCCGGGATTGGCATAATGGTGATTACCCGTTGTTCCAGCGTGGTTATCTCCATAATCCCAAAAAATACTTGTTGGTGTGCATCCTGATGGTATTGATGCAGTAAGACTTACAGGATTACTGCAATTGTCATCTCCGGTGATGGTTAAATCATGAATGCAGGAGCCGGGTCCCGAAGTACAGGGAGGAACATAAATTTGGGAGGTAGCGCTACACCCGTTACTACAGTTTACCGATACAGAATAAGTCCCTGAAGTGTTCACCGTTATTGGATTACCAACTGCTGAATTGCTCCATGTAAAAGTAGCGCCCGGACAGTTGGCGGGAATTGGTACCTGTAGTGTAACTATTCCATTGTTGCATAAATTTCCGGTTTTACTGATACTTGCAATGAGAGGTGTAATGTTTGTTATTGAAAGTTGATTAATCGCTATGCAGCCGTTATAATTGGCCTTAACCAAATACAATCCGTTTTGTGTGGCAGTTATCGGTCCGCTACCTATAGGATTACCATCTAAAAACCAATCGTATGTTCCACCGGGAGGTTGTGCGGTTAAGGTTGCAGAACATGTTCCTGGTCCCTGAATTATTGATACTGTTGCCGTTGTTGTATTGACCTGTACTGATTGGCTTCCTCCACAACTGGTGACAGTGATGGTTGCACTTGAATTGATGGTAAAGGTAGCTGATGTTGAACCCTGGGCACTTGTAATAACTGCTCCCGGTGTACAACTCCAGGTATAGCCTCCGACAGGCACCACACCCGCAACAGTGGCAGTAACTGATCCTCCACTGCAAATGGTATTAGCAGTCAATGTTATTGGCGGAGGAGCTTGAACTTCATTTATGAGGAGTGTTGTATTGGCAGTGCAACCATCAACCGTTTGTTGTACTTCCAGGGTCCACGGACCATTGCCTGTAAAACTTACCGAAGCTGATGAATTGTTCGATCCATAAGGAGATATGCTGCCTGAACCGGAAATAAAATTCCAATTAAAAATTCCTCCACTCAAGGAACTGCTTACTGAGTAGTCATTCAATTGGTTAGGGCAGATTGTCGTTGCTCCTGTTAAAGCCAGAACTGGTTTAGGTCTTACAATTATTCCAGTTGAAACAGGAGAATTACAAAAAGCACCTGAAGCGCCTGTCGCAATTATGGTATAGGTTCCGGTTGAAGGGAAACTTACAGTGGTATTTGGTCCCGTTACCGGACTAAATACTACACCCGCAGCAGGCACTGCTGACCAGGTTGCCGAATTACCTTGCATCTCAGAAAAATAAGCGGAGTTACCTTCACAAATTTGAGGCGTACCTACTATTTGTAAAACTGGCCTTAATGCAATAGTTAAGCTAGAAGTGCCATTGCAGGTTTCCGGATGCAACATATTTTTATACGAACAGGATACAGTTCCAGTTGTGCCATTTAACCAATGGACATCGATGCTTGAGGTGTTTAATGAAGGTCCTGCAATATAACCTCCGGTTACATTCCATGCATACAATACGCCAGGCATCGGGGGAAGATAATAGGTGTGATTGGTGTTCTGACAAATGGGTGAGTTGTTGGGTAATATCGGAATATTATTTACCAGTACCGGAACATGTAAGGTTGCAATATCGCCACAGTTGTTTCCACAACCGGGAGCATTTAATGTAAGCGTTGTGGGATATGAATTTCCCCATTGAACTTTTACACATTGAGTCCCCTGTCCTGAAATTATACTGTGCCCGGGAGATACTGTCCAGTTGTATGAATTGCATGGTGTGGATGCACAATATTCTGCAATATCCCCCGGACATAAACAGCTGTTGCAATCATTTGGAACAATAGTGAGGGGATTTCCCGGGTTAACAGTTATTGTATCAGAAAAGGATGTACAACAACCACACTTCAGATTTGAAGTAGATCCGTTTGCGAACTGATCGTCTTTAACGTCTTGTTGAATCGTATTACAAACCGTCATCGTTACGATATATGTTCCTGCCAAATCATAGGTATGGATTGACGAATTTTCATCCCCGGCAAAACTGCCATCTCCAAAGTTCCACGATACAGTAGCCCCGCCAATGGATGTGTTTGTAAAAGTAATCGGTGTTCCTGCACATTCGTTATCCCGGGTAACTGTGAACGATGGAATTGGGGCGTCCCGCAAACAAACTGTTTCTTTTATTGTTTTGACGCAACTTCCGTCTGCACTGCTTATGGTAACTGTTATAGTTCCTGTCATTCCACCTCCCCAGGTAATAATTACCGGATTTCCGGTTACCGGATTCCCGGCTGCAGGAGAAGGTGTACCTCCTGTAATGTCCCAGGAGTATGTATATCCCGATGAAAGTAAATTGGGAACCACTAAAAAAGTGTTTGTACTGTATTTACACATACAGGCAGTTACCTCGCCTTCAACCTTACAGTCCAGACAGCATTCTCTGTTTTCTTTTTTAAATAATAATGAAAACTCAGGGCAGCAATCTGGGGGGGGTGTTTGTGCCACTACTTCAAATGCGAACAAAACAAGGATTATAAAAGATAAAATATATTTTTTCATGGTATTTCTTATTTACTTGTTTTTGAATAGGAATAACAAACCACTTTTTCGCAGACTGTGCAATCTATGAACTCGAAAATGTACCGGATACAGAATTTAACATCCAAATTGCAGCATTTTACCAGAGGTGGCAGCGAAATGTGAAAGTTGAAATTCCCGTTCAGGCTGGCTCCGCTGGCATTTGAAGTAACCCACTGTACTTCATGCCCGTGTGTGGGTTGCCCATCTAATGGGAACTCGTTATCACTCAGCGAGGAGCTGATAAAGTTACCCCAGTCTCGGCTGTCCCGGTTACAGGGCACACAATCATCGCTTTCGGGTTTGTATTCAAAATAGACCAATTGTGCTTTTACGGATTTTATTCCTCCCGGATTAACATTCACCGCTGTTTGAAGCAAGAGTGTTGAATCTATGGTTATGGTCCCCTGTTCCGGGATGTTAATCTGTACCTGGTCGCAGGCAGTGCAAATACAAGGTGGTGGAATTGTATCAAATAAAGAGTTCTCCAAATTCTTGAAATTGGTTGAGACCATTGCATCATTACAAACACCGAGAACGACAAATTTCAGACTATTTGCTGGTGCCACAGTTGCGTTAAAACAGATTGTTGCCTGCTGACCTTGCGTTACACCAACTGGTACACCGGGTAAAATATTATTAATCGTAGTACCTGCATTTAAGCTCCCTATGGTAACACCTGCTCCCAAACTGTTTTGATTGTTTGATGGACTATTGAGTAAAATTTCACAATTCGTGCAACCAACCCCTGCCGTGTTTTTATACAATACACAAACTTTGTATTGTTGTAATCCGTTCAGCATTCCCAGACATTCAATTGAAACAATATCAGCGCTGTGCGTACAATTGCTGCTGCTAAGCTTAAGGGTATTCACGTTACTCGTACCATTATTTTCCCCAATAGGGTTTCCCTTCAGGCCAACTGCCTGAACATTCCAGCCGTAGCTGCTTCCTTTGGCAATGGCCAGCTGGCTCATCGATGGCAACACAAATTGGGTTTGGTTCCTGACCTCTTTTTCAAGCAGCGGGCTTGCGCTCCTTACAGCTGTTGTGGCCGTCTGACCCTGCCTGATCTCGAAAATTCTTATCTTATAAACCACTTCCTCCCTGGGTCTTGGGGTTATGGGCGTCCAACGGAAAGCGATTGGTTTTTTGGCGTCGGCTTCGTTGAAAACCGTTCCGTCGGCCGGACTGATTGCCTGCGGCGGTTGATAACTTAAGGTTTCAAGCGCTTTTATAGTAAATACTTTACACACTTCCTCGCTGAACTTTTGGCCTTTCAGAAAAAACTGGACACAAATCTTGTATTCCCCCGGAGGCAGATCGCAGTCCCTTCCCAATAGAGAAACCGCTTTTCTTCCGCTCCAAACCGTCGTCAGTTGGTTAATGGAACTGGCGGGTGCGGTCTGATTATTATAAATTCCACACACTTGTGAATCGCCTTTTTTGATGGTCACCAAAATTGTACTGCTCATGGCCTCTTTCAGCGCCCGTTCGCTTGTGTTTGCCATAATCATAAATGCCGAAGTGCCAGTTCCCCAGTTTGCTGTATTGGCATCGGGAAAAGCGGGTAAATTGATTACAATGCTAGTCACAGGGTAATTCTGTGCAACAAGCTGTACCCAAATTAGCATCATCAGAAATGTCAGGATCTTTTTCATTGATTTGTCTTTAATTGAGATTGTTATAGGGCATATTGTGTTGAAAATCAGGATTTGTTTTAACTGAAGAGAACTGTGTTTTAACTACCATCAATTTAGTATAATATTTTGACAAATATAGAAATATAAATAAGTATTTAAATACTTTTTATTCTTTTATTATTTTATTTTAATCCACATAACCATTAAATAGGAAAAGCCTTGATAACGACTACTTTAATATTTCCTGGTTCGCGGAAATCCGCTCCAACAGCATGGGCAGGTACATCATGCTCCCTTTCGAAGTGCACTCAATCTTAAATCTTAAATCTTGAGTCTTAAATGATTTGATTATCATTATATTATGGTTTTCTGTCGTTTAATTGAGCAGACATTCTAATATCCTAATATTCTAATCTTCTAACATTTTTTCACTTAAGAATCAAGATTTAAGATTTTTCTTTACTCCCCTTCCTCAATGGTAATCAGCTCCCTGAACAGATCTTTGTTTTCGTTGATCTTAGCTTCACTGCCATACACGCAGAAAATGTCCTGCGCCAGTACATCTTTCACCATTTGGCTCATTCCCTTGATATCTTCCGCGGTAGTTGACAGAATATCCTTTCTTTCCTGTTTTAGAATTTCGGGAGTTGTCTTTTCAAAATAATACTGCATGGCGGAACGCCCTTTCTGTGAAGCCGATTTGGGTTGGTCGATCCGGGAAATAGTGCCAATAATATAGCGGGTCATCGTCTGTTCGTCGGCCTGGAATGTCTCCAGAAAACCAGGGGTGGCAGCGAAATTGTCGAGGGTCTCTTTCAGGTTGGGGTCGCGGTACGACATGAAATAGGCACCACCGGCGGGTGAGAAGGATGAAAAGCCACCATAGGCTCCACCCATTACCCGGATGCGGGTTTGCAACCAGTCGGTGCTGATGATCTGATTCAGTACGCTGATCTTTCCATTCCAGTCGTAACCCAGTTTTTTGAAGTTGCTGCCCTGAACGACATATTGAACCTTCGATGCTGATAAAAGGGCTTCATTCCCCTGGTTATAGGTGAAATTCCATTTTTGCAACTCTCCGCTTCCTTCAGGAACCATTTCAGCTGTTCTTTTCATCTCTTTCATGAAAACAGAAAGTTCGGCGGGAGCACAGGTTACTGATACAATCAGGTTCTTGCTGTTGAAAAGCAGCGCTGCAGTCTCTTCCAGGTTTTTGCTTATTTCTGCATATTTTTCGTCAAAATTTTGGACCAGATCAGTAATAAACCTGTAATAATCGAGCCCACCCGTTAACTCGCTATACATCCCACTTTGAGAATAATAGGAGGAGACCCTGCTGCGGGCATAGTTAAGCCCGTTCTGCTTGATATCGGCATCCACACTGGATTCTACCGTTGATTTGGCACTGACAATCAGCTTGGGAAGCATCCCTTCATCGGTCCGGTTTTCCAGAAAGGTGTTTAGTTCACTGCTAAAACCACCCGTATAGATATTCAGTTGGTTATCCAGTTCCCCGAAGCTGAATTTTTCAGTATTCATTTTTCCCAGAATCGATGACAGCAGGGATGCATACGCTATTTTATCCTGCGGGAGGGCACGACCATCAAAATAGTAGCTGGCATACACAATTCCATTGGTAAACTGGTTGGAGTACATCACCGGAGTTCCGGCAACCTTCTTGGCTTCAACAGAATAAAATTCGGTCTCGGCAGGAATATCAGACAGTTGAAGCATGGGTATGGTGGCAAGGGCCTCGGGAGTATCTTCGCTTTTTTGAAATTCTTCCAATTCCCGGGTTTCATTGATGATCGAGTCGAGTTGGGCTTCTGTCATCAATGCCTTTAGGGCAGCCAGGTTTTTCACTGTCTCCGCATCCCTCCTGGTCTGAAGTCCTTGTGCGGGTTTGAGCGTCAGCAACAATGCATGTGGATTGTTGATCAGGTATTTTTCTACAATTGATTCCAGAAGTTTGTTTTCTGTTCCTTTCTTCACTTCAGCCAGCGGCTTTTCAAATTCAAGCCCGCTGAAAGGATCCCCGGAATAGATCCAGGGCTGCTGGTTTTTGAACATGTACATCAATCCTTTCTGGGCAGTATTCCCTTCCCTGAGATTAAACTCGGTTCTATTCAGAATCCCTTCGACAGTGGTTTTATCAAATCCCTCTGCTACAACTTTCTGCATGGTGGAGAGCACCACTTCGCGGAAACGGTCACGGTCTTCAGGATTGGCATTCTGTACGACGATGGTAAATACATTCTGTTGCAGATCCATGGACCAGCCCATCACTTCGCGGCCAATTCCGGCTTCCTCCAATGCCAGCCTGACCGGTGCTGATTCATGGTTCACCAGGGCATTGACAATGATGTTAAACGCCATGGTTGTGACAGGGTCAACCGCAGGGTTGGTCACAAAACTCATGCTTAAATAGGTATTGTCTTTCACGGGGCTACCCTCGGGTACTGCATACAGCTCTTCCACCACTTTCATCTCTCCGAAAGGCTGTTGAAAAGGTATTTCCGCAATGTTGTCCGACACCTCGTAATTGGCCAGGTAATGGTCGTTGATGAACTGTAACTCCTGGTTCAGGTCAGCATCTCCGTAAAGCGTGATGTAACTGTTAGAAGGATGATAAAACATCTTGTGGAAAGCGGTGAAATATTCCTGGGTCAGGCCGGGAATGGCATCGGGAAGACCGCCGGACTCTTTCCCGTACGTGTTGTCAGGGAAGAGGTTGGTGCCAATCCGGTAATAAAGTTCAGTCATCGGATCTGAAAAAGCACCCTTCATTTCATTGTACACCACACCTTTGTATACCAGTGGTGCCTTCTTGTCGGTTAGCTCAAAATGCCACCCTTCCTGTTTCAAAACGCGGGAGTCTTCCAGCATTACCGGATTAAAGACCGCATCAAGATATACGTGCATCAGGTTAAAGTAATCCTTGGTGTTCATGCTGGCGACCGGATAGGTGGTGAAATCCGATGAGGTCATTGCATTCAGAAAGGTGTTCAGTGAGCCTTTGAGCAGCACGTCAAAAGGACTCTTTACCGGGAAACTTTTCGAACCGTTCAGCACAGAATGTTCCAGAATGTGGGGAGTGCCAAAATCATTCTCAGGCAGGGTTCTGAAAGCAATGTTGAAGAGTTTGTTGGGATCGTCAGCAGCAATTTTCAATAGACGGGCACCGCTTTTCTCATGTATAAAATAAAGACATTCGGCATTCACTTCCTTCACAAAACGCTTTTCAATAAGCTTGAAGCCATAATACACTTCATCAACCTTGAACTCATCGTGACTCCCGCATGAACTCACTATTGACGCGAAGGCAATCAGCAGGATTGAAGGAAAATTTTTATTCATTTTGCAGATATTTATTGTTAACCAAATCAGAAAACAGAGGCGAAAAGTACAATAAATATCGCTAAAGGAAAATTTTTTCCGGTTTTGTTTGTGTTAGAAGTTTTTCACTTTTACTTCTTTTTTTAATTTCTCCACATTCCCCATAAAATTAATCGATTGCTTGTTTGAGCCGGAAACTATGAGGGAAGCGGATCCGGAACGGGTTATGGATAAGTGCAACCTATAAAATTCTCTGGGTGTTTTAACCTCCATGGAAATTTCAGGTCCCTTTTTACCCTCTTTGAAGTCAATAAAACGGGCTATCTCGTTAAATTTAATGCCACCTTCTCCTCCGCCATAATCGGCAGAGTAAGCCACCCCATAAAACGGCAGCCAGGCTGAGATAGAATCATTGACGATATCGAGGGTGTAAAGTGAGGTTAGGTGTATTATTCCTCCCATCGGGTGGGCTGTGCTGGCCACAAAGCGAAGTTCCTTGTTCCTTACCATCTGCAATACCTCTTCCATCCTCTCTTTTTCCCGGGCTTTCCTTAATTCACGCCGGGTCTCTTTTCCGGATGATATTCCTGTGGTGACGATGAACGACAGCAGGAGAACCAATATCTTTTTCATAGCGTACTCTTTTTTATTAGTACTACAAAAACTGTTCCTTTTTCAATTCATAGAGCAGGCTGTTTTATTTTGATACCTGACGGAATTTCCCCACATTTGCGACACTGAACAACACCGGAATGGCTCTGAATTACCTCTTTGTATTCTTTTTTCTCATTGCTTTCGTTATCGGGCTGGCTAAGCTCATTTTTCTGGGCGATCTGGAGGTTTTTAACCTGATGGTTACCTCTACCTTTGACAGTGCCAAAACCGGTTTTGAGATCTCCCTGGGGCTGACCGGTGTTTTGACCCTTTGGATGGGAATCATGAAAGTGGGTGAAAAGGGGGGAGTGGTGAAAATATTTGCCCGTGCCATAGGTCCTTTTTTCAATAAGCTCTTTCCCGCTTTGGGGAAGGACCACCCCGCCTACGGGTCGATTATTCTCAACATCGCGGCCAATATGCTGAACCTCGACAATGCGGCTACCCCCGTGGGACTGCAGGCCATGAAGGAGATGCAGGAGTCCAACCCGAATAAGGATACCGCCAGCGATCCGATGATCATGTTTTTGGTGCTCAACACCTCGGGACTGACCATCATTCCTGTGAGTATCATGGTCTTCCGGGCCCAGCTGGGTGCCGCCAATCCTGCCGATATCTTCCTGCCCATTCTCATTGCCACCTATTTCTCGACTATTGTCGGACTCATTGCGGTTTCTTTCTACCAGAAAATCAATCTGCTTAACCGGACAGTTCTGGCCTACCTGGGCTCCCTTACCCTGGTGATCGGTGCCCTGATCTGGTATTTCTCCACCCTTGAACAGGAGCAGATCACCCGGATCAGCGCCCTGGTCAGCAATGTCGTCCTTTTTTCGGTTATCGCCGGGTTTATCCTTTCGGGTTTTATTAGGAAAATCAATGTTTATGAGGCGTTTATTGAGGGGGCTGTCGATGGGTTCAAGACGGCGGTCAAGATTATTCCCTATTTGGTGGCCATTCTGGTGGCCATCGGCGTTTTCAGGGCTTCGGGAGCGATGGACTGGCTTCTCTCTGGGTTGTCGTGGGTGGTTTCCCAGCTTGGCCTTAACACCGACTTTATTCCGGCCATGCCCACGGCTTTCATGAAACCGCTCAGCGGCAGCGGGGCCCGCGGTATGATGGTCGACGCCATGACCACCTATGGTGCTGATTCCTTCGTGGGGCGTCTCTCCTCCATCTTTCAGGGTTCCACCGATACCACTTTTTACATTCTGGCGGTTTACTTCGGTTCCGTGGGCATCAAAAATACCCGGTATGCCGTGGTATGCGGCCTCCTGGCCGACCTGGCCGGTATTGTAGCTGCCATCTTCCTGGGATACCTCTTCTTCCACTAAATCATTTTTTCTGACAGGGTCGATCTTCTTTCAGAAGGTGGAGGAACGGAAAGTAACCCGGTGGTCGGCAGGCAGGGAATTTTCCAGTTTGTTTTTTTCTTCGGAATGGCCCCTGAGCATGGCATCAAGCCACGGCATCAGGTAAAGGGCGATAAGGGCATGCTGTTCCTTCTTATGGATGGTTTTCCGCGGGAAGCATGTGCATTCGGCCGCGGGACAAAGTATTTTCGAACTGGTCATCCCGCAGTGGGTTCCCCCGGTGATGGAGATATACATTTTATCATCAGAGGCCAGGGCTTCGTAGAGGGGGATCTGATTTTTTTTTGGGGGAGTCACACAATCGCTGCTGCCGGCAATGATCAGGGAAGCACAGGAAACCTGCGGTGCCGCACTGATGGCTGAAGGCCGGGTGTCAAAAGGGGCCAGGAGGGCCAGTTTTCCGATCCGGGGTTCCATGGCGGCTGCCAGGACGGCTGCACCTCCTCCCATGCTGTGTCCCATGACGCAGTTTTGTCCACTTAGCCGCCCGTAAAAAAGGGAACTGCTGTCCTTGCCCCACGCCTCAAACTGTCGCACAGTAAAAGCCAGATCTTGGGCAAGATCATTATGCCCGGGGAATAACCTTTGCTCTTTGAGGGGAAACGCGATGATATACCCTTCCGCGACAACCAGGTCTATAATATTTTTGTAACTCCCGGGTGAAAGCACATATCCATGGCCAAAAACAATCACCGGAAAAGAGGCTTCTGCTTCGGTCAACGGCTTATCCTTTCCCTCTTCCCGGGCAGGATACCAGATTTCGACGGGGATTTTTCTGTTACCCCTTTCGTGGTCGATGGCGGTCACCGTGGTATGGCCGGTCATCCATTGGGATGGTGTGTCTCCCTTCCCTTTAACCGCAAGCGTGAGCAGTATCAGCATTAATAGATATTTAAGAGGGTTCATGGTCCTGTTTCTGGTTGATTGGAGTATTACCCTGGCTGAAAAGATCTTCCAGTGGATTTATAATTTTGCCGGCGGAATCATCCTGCGCGGATTCCCCGGGGTGGTTATGAACCAATGGTTCATCTCCGAATTTACCTGTCTCCTCCGCCTTTTCCTTTCTCACTGAGGTAACGTCCCATGCGCAGTCGGTGTCATGGATGGAAAAATCCCTTTCTGTTTGAAGGGTTTCGCTGAGCTGGTCAGAAAAACGGCGGGATTCCCTGATGAAATGGGTTTCATCTTTCAGCCAGTGTTCGTAGAGTTCCCTCATGATGCTCTCTTCGTGGTGTTTGAAGGTGAGGGCAGCGCGGTAAGCCTGGTAGCGGTTGAATCCCAGATAGTTGAGAGATCGACTGCCCAATTCGACGGCCGAGTTAAAGGTTTCCCGCTGGATCATTTCGACGCCCAGTTTGTAGAATTCGAATTCATGGAATGTATCCCTTGCGCGTGCAGCGATTTTCAGGTGGGGGTAATGCTCCTTGAGCCAGGCGGTGATTTTCAGGGCTTCGTCGTCCTCCGCCATGGTCAGCACGAGCAGCCGGGCATCCTTAACGCCGGCGGCTTCCAGCATTTCAGGGCGGGTAATATCGCCATAGAAGAGCTTGAATCCATATTTGCGGAGGATTTCTACGTTGGAGGGGTTGCTGTCGAGGATGGTCACTGTGAAGCCATTGGCCATCAGCAGACGCCCTATTGCCAGACCAAAGCGCCCAAAACCGGCGATGATGATTTTGTTGCCTGTTTCAGGGATTTTGTCGGGAACCTCCTGGTTGTGGCGGCGGATATACCAGGGTCTCACCAGTTTCTCATTGATGACCAGCAGCAGAGGGGTGAGGGCCATACTGAAGATGATGACCATGATCAGCAGGGAGGAGGTTTCATAGTCAAAGATTCTCAGTTTATCTGAAAAGGAGACCAGTACGAATCCGAATTCGCTGGCCTGGGCCAGAGCCAGCGCAAAGAGGATATGCCGGCCGTGCCGCAGTCCGAATACCTTGGCGGTGAACCACAGGGCTGCGAATTTCAATATGATCAGCAGCAGTACCAGTCCCGTGATCAGCAGGGGTTTCTGAAAGAAAAGGGCGAAGTTGATGCCGGCGCCCACCGAGATGAAGAAGAGACCCAGGAGTAACCCCTTGATAGGCTCGATGGTGACTTCCAACTCGTGGCGGTATTCGTTTTCGGCCAGCACCACCCCGGCGATAAAGGTTCCCAGGGCTGGTGACAAGCCAATTTTGGCGGTACCATAGGCGCTGCCGATGACCAGCAGGAGAACCGAAGCTGTAAAGACCTCTCTCATTTTTGAGCCGGCCACGAAGCGGAAGATATGGCGGGCCACGAACCTCCCAATGAAAATCACGGCCAGTCCGACTGTGACGATCAGCAGGAGCTGGAGGAGTCCCGGGAGGGCAGCAAATCCCTCTTCCGGGGGAGGCACCTGACTCCTGACATCTGAGATGCCACCGATGACCGCCAGCAGGGGGAGCAAAGCCAGAATGGGGATGACGGCAATATCCTGGAAAAGCAGCACCGAAATGGCCGATCGGCCCCCGCTGTTTTTCAGAAGTCCCTTTTCGGAAAGGGTTTGGAGGACAATGGCCGTAGAGGAGAGGGAGAGAATCAGTCCCATGGCAGCAGCCTGGTTGGGCCGAAAACCCATCAGCCAGGCACCCGCGGCGATTACAAGCGTGGTGGTGAGCACCTGCATCCCTCCCATGCCAATAATGGAATGTCTGGTTTTCCACAGCAACGAAGGCTGCATTTCCAGGCCGATGAGGAAGAGCATGAGCACCACCCCGAATTCGGCAAAATGCATCACTTTCTCGCTTTCCTGACCGACCCACCCCAGTACAAAGGGACCGATAATCACTCCGGCCAGAAGGTAGCCGGGAACCGACCCCAGTCCGGTTTTTTTGGCCAGCGGAACGGTTATCACCGCCGCCAGCAGGTAGATCATCGCCTGCAAAAAGAAATCCTGATTATACATACCAGGTCATTGGGGGGTAAGGTGGTTAATATACTCAGCGTCCTGCCATTTAATCTCCGGAAGGGTTTTGTCACGAAGTGTTACGAGCAGCTTTTCATAATCCAGGGTGTGTCGCCCTATTTCATCGTCGGTAAGCAGATGGGAGCCGTGGACAACGAAGGGGGGCAGGTATTCCATGCCGCAAAGGCGGGCGGTCTGGTGGAAGGGAGCCAGGAGTTCTTTTACGGAATAATGGTGGTCTCCCCGTTGGGTGTAAACGGCCTCGCTGCCCCCGGTACTGATGACTGAAAGCAACTTCTTGCCGTGAAGGTTGGTTCCCTTCTTCCCATAGGCAAAATTATGCTCCAGGACCAGGTCCATCCACTCCTTTAGAATGGCCGGACAACTGTACCAGTAAAAAGGATGCTGCCAGATGAGAATATCGTGTTCCAGTAACTGCTGCTGCTCGTAAGGCACTTGAATGAAAAAATCGGGATAGCGGTCATAGAGATCGCAAAAGGTGATTCCTTCCATTCCCTGAGCCACCCGGGCCAGCTGTTGGTGAATTCTGGACTTGTGCATGGCCGGATGGGCAAATATGACGAGGATTTTGTTCATTTATTCTGATTTGAAAATTTCCCGGAAATCATGGTCTGAAGAATAATTATCTGACCAGAATGCCGGCCATCCATCCTCCATTCATCCATCCTCCTGAAATAATTATTAGCAGGATGAATCCCGGTAACAAGATAAAGGCTGGTTTTTCGTGATAAAGATAAAACAGTTTTCCGGATCAACGGGTTTAGTTGGAAAAAGTGTGGAAAGTCTCTTTTCCAGACAGGAAATACTACTACCCGGGATGAGTTGGAGTGTAGAATGGTAGGTCCATTTTTTCAAAAAAGTCCCTCCGATGGAGCGTATAGAAAGGGCTTTTTGATCTCCGGGGTGTTGGTGTTGGCGCCGCGGGTGGTGATCAGGGTGCTGATGGTCCAGGCTTTCATCTTTTCTTCCGGGAAGGGGATCATCAAAGCTTCCACCTCCTGCCGGGAAAGCCCCGGATGGAGCCACTCCTCTTCTAATTCAAGGGGCAGAATCAGGGGCATTCTTTTTTTGGAATTGTGGATTTTGGCCATCAGGGGATTAGCGTCAGTGGTGAGAACTGAAAAGGTGTGGAGAGGTTC
>CAJDVL010000006.1_pt1 | contig 16174 bp, 18 predicted proteins | sample 7391331 | NCBI WGS metagenome assembly CAJDVL01 (sample SAMEA7055707, study PRJEB34461) | soil metagenome | biome: terrestrial ecosystem; feature: Peninsula; material: soil | place: Antarctica | collected 2016 | reverse complement strand
TGATGAAGCACACCGGTTTGGTATCACGTTTCACCGCCTGAAAAGATCATCTGATTTTATAACATCCGAATTGGGCAATATTCCCGGAATAGGTAAAGCCACCTCTCAGAAATTACTTAGCCGGTTCAAGTCGGTAAAAAATATCAGTATTCAGCCAATTGAAACGCTGGAACAGGAAATCGGGAGCTCCAGGGCCCGGAAGGTCTATGACTATTTCCATTCCCTTTCCAATACTGAAAATATGACAAAATAAATATATATTTTAAGTCATTGACAATGAGGTATATATAATTAATTTAACAATATATTATCCCTGAGGTTTATTGTAATTCTCAGGGCTTTCCGGCAAAAATGTTTCCACGTGGAACATCTCAATAGGCCGGACGGTATTTCTGGTCGGTTTCGAGTAATCCCAGATAACTGATAAAACGGGATTCGGCAATTTCACCTTTTTCAACTGCTTTTTTGACAGCACAGCCAGGTTCGTGGGTATGCGAGCAATTGTTATATTGGCAATTAGCTGAAAGGATAAAGATTTCCCTGAAATAGTGTGAAATTTCCCAGGGTTCCATTTCCAGCATTCCAAAGGCTTTGATTCCGGGTGTATCAATGATGTAGCCTCCGAAATCAAGTTCGTATAGTTCAGAAGAGGAGGTGGTATGTTTTCCTTTCTCATGATGATCCGAAATTTCACTGGTTTTTAGTTTTAATCCCGGTTGCAAAACATTGATAAGGGTGGATTTTCCGACCCCGCTGTGACCGTTCAAAACGCTGATTTTTCCTTTCATCATGCCGGCCAGTTCTTCCAGGCCGCGGTTTTGGGGTACGGATGTGTGAATGCAGGGGTAACCGATTTTCCGGTAGAGGGTGGTATATTCATTAAGGACAGACAGATGTGCGCTATCGTATAAATCAGTTTTGTTGAAAACCAATACAACCGGTATTCTGTATGCTTCAGCGGAGGCCAGGTAGCGATCGATAAAAGTGGTAGTGGTTACCGGAAACCAGATGGTGGCAACAAGGAATGCCTGGTCGATATTGGCAGCAATAATATGGGCCTGTTTGGAGAGGTTCTGGGATCTCCTGATGATATAATTTTTCCTTTCGCTGATTGCATAAATCAATCCCAGGGAAATAGGACGTTCGAGGCTTTCTTTCCTGAGGTATTCAAATGTAACCCGGTCGCCTATAGCGACCGGGCTTGTGGTCTTGATCCCTTTGATCCTCAGGTTGCCCTTGATCTTACATTCGAAGATTTCACCATTTTCTGCTTTGACGGTGAATAAACTCCCGGTTGATTTTATGACAATTCCTTCGTACAAAATGATAGATTATTGTTCCCAATCAAGAATTATTTTCCCGGAATTTCCGGCTTCCATAATGTCGAAGGCTTCCTGATACCGGTCAGCAGAAAAGCGGTGGGTAATCACACCGGAGATATCGAGGCCGGTAAGGAGCATCATTTCCATCTGGTACCATGTTTCGTACATTTCCCGGCCATAAATACCTTTTAGTGTTAATCCACTAAATATCAATTTATTCCAATCTATTTGAGTAGAATTCGGAAGTATGCCCAACAAGCTGATTTTTCCTCCGTGGTACATAGTGTTTACCATGTCATTGAGTGCAACCGGTGAGCCTGAACATTCTAGTCCAACATCAAAACCTCCGACCATGTGAAGGGTTTTCATTTTCTCACGCAGGTTTTCTTTGGTGGGATCGATAACCAGAGTGGCTCCCATTTTCATAGCCAGCTCTCGTCGGTATGGGCTTAGGTCGGTCCCTACGATGTTTCGTGCACCAGCAAATTTACAGATGGCAGCAGCCATTGAACCAATAGGCCCGCCAATTCCAGTGATCAGGACATCCTCGCCTAAAAGTGGAAATGAGAGTGCCGTATGGGTTGCATTTCCCATAGGGTCAAGGATCGACAAGATTTCATCGGGTATCCTGGCATCGATAAGGAGGACGTTTTTTGCAGGTACCGAGATATATTCGGCAAATCCTCCGTCGCGGCTTACCCCTATTCCGATGGTATTGTCGCAGATGTGCTGCCGTCCACGCCGGCAATTCCTGCAATATCCGCATGAAATATGTCCTTCGACGGTGACCCGGTCACCTGCGTGGATATTGCCCACTTCAGTTCCCGTTTCCACTACATACCCCATGTATTCATGGCCTATAATCAGCGGAGTATGAATGGTTCGCTGTGCCCATTCATCCCATTTGTATATATGGAGATCGGTTCCGCAAATTGCTGATTTTTTTATTTTGATCAAAACATCATTGGGACCGGGAACCGGAATGGGTACCTCTTCCATCCAGATCCCCTTTTCGGGTTTGCTTTTAACCAGTGCTTTCATGTGTTTATAATTGTTTGTTTTTATTTGTATTCGATGTAACCCCCATGAAAATTATAATTATACTCCCAGGTGAATAAACTGTATCCATGGTCGTTTCATTTTTGCTCATTTTAAAGTGGGAAAGATAAAGTTAATATGACCAATTGTTATTCATAAAAATCGTTATATGGGTTCACACTGCCGTGTATTCATTTTCTGGTTGCTGGATTTACCACTACCTGAGTCCGGGAAATCTGTCCGACAGGATACCAGGAAGCCAAAAAACCGATCAGCAAAACGACAGTGAATACCAGCACCAGGTCTGTTAACCTGATATCAACAGGGTAGGCTGAAATGACAAATGAACCTTGTCCGGGAAGGGTAATAAGTTTATACCGAATCTGGATCCAGCATACAGCTGTCCCCAAAATAATTCCGGCAACTGTCCCGGCAGCAGAAATTAACCAGCCCACGTAAAGAAAAATCCGCCTGATCTGACTGTCAGAAGCCCCCATACTCTGTAAAATCGCAATGTCTTCCTTTTTGTCGATGATTAGCATAGAAAGGCTTCCCAGGATGTTGAAAGAAGCAATTACCAGGATAAACGCAAGGATGAGATAAGTGGTCCATTTTTCCGTTTTCATGGTCCGATAGAGCGAATCATGCTGCTGATATTTGTTTTTCACCCAAAAACCGGTACCTATTTTCTCTGTGATCTCTTTTCTGACATGTTTAGCAGAGTATCCTTCTGCCAGTTTGATTTCCAAAGCGCTAACCCTGTCTTCTGCTTCAAAAAGGTTAGCTGCGAATCCAAGGGGGACAAAGACTGTGGAAGCGTCAACCTCTTCGAGGAGGGCAAAAACTCCCGACGGGTAGATTGATCCGTAATTAAGCGCCTGTTCAGGATTCAGTGACGCTTTAAGTCCCTTTTTAGGTACATATACATGGATAGGGGTAGTAAAGCTGAGGCTGATACCCAGGTAAGATGCAACGCCCTGGCCCGGAATAGCAAACATATTCTCCTCCGACATCAGCGTGAATTTTCCATCAACGATCAAACTGTCGATGCCTGATATTTTGCTGAAGTTGGATGAAACTCCTTTCATTGTGGCAATGAACTGGCGGCCTTCATAAGTCAGAAGAGCGTTTCCCTCGATTACCCGGGCATATTGAGCTACACCCGGAATAGCTCTTAGCAACGAATCGACAGGAGAAGGATCGAAAAATTTACCTTCCCTGAGGGTGATTTTCAGGTCGGGGTCAAGCATACTGAAATAGGACTTGATCAGACCATCGAAACCATTAAACACCGAAAGTACCACCACCAGTGAAAAAGTACCCACACACACTCCCAGTGCCGCAATTCCTGAGATGAAATTAATGACGTGCTGCTTTTTCCGGGAAATGAGATACCGTTTGGCTATGAAAAAGGGGAGGTTCAAGAATTTTCAGTTTTATAGGATTAACGTCATTTTTCCAGCAAACGGTCAATCTTTTCCAGATAATTGAGACTATCATCGATAAAAAATGCAAGTTCGGGTATGATGCGCAATTGATTGCCTACTTTGTTTCCAACAATTCCTCTGATTGCTTTTGTGAGGTGTTTAATTTGGCTGAGGGTCTCTTCAGCTTTTTCCGTGGGGTAAATACTTAAGTAGCAGCGCGCCAGCGACAGATCGCTGGTAATTCTGACGACGGTGACACTGATCAGCAGTCCATAAAATTCATGTTTTAATTCTTTCAGGAATATGCCGGCCAGTTCTTTCTGGATCAGCCGCGATATTTTGTTTTGGCGTGTGGTAAATTGTTCCATGACTTTCAATATAATCTTCAAAAATACATATTTTGAACGAATGTAGCCTTTTTAAAGTTGACCGGGAGAAAGATAGGAGAGCAACCTAAAAATATGTACTTTCGGAATTGATTTTACAGAATGGGGATATGCGGACGTACACAATTGAAAACCGGGAAGAGATATATCACATCATCAGGATGTGTAAAATCTGTTATGTCGCTGTGAGCGACAAGGGTTTTCCCTATGTATTACCGATGAATTTTGGCCTGGATGGCAATTGCGTTCTGCTGCATTCTGCGCAACAAGGGAGAATGTGGGAAACACTAAAGGCAAATCCCCGGGTTTGTATCAACTGGACACTCGGAGAAGAGCTTGTGTGGCAGGATGCCCGGGTTGGATGCAGTTACAGGGTTAAATCGAAGTCGGTACTGGCGGAAGGGAGTGTTGAATTTGTAGAGGATTATGATGAAAAGGTGCGGTGTATGGAGAAAACAATGGAGCAGTACAGCAAACATCTCTTTAAATTCAGTGCTCCTTCGATCAATAATGTAGGTGTGATCAAGGTTTTAATTGAGCGCTTAAGTGCCCGGAGGTTTGGGGCTAAAGCTTTGACTCCCTGGGGCAAACCCGGGGACCAGGAGGATTGAGGAGAAAAAGGGCATTGAGAAAAGTGAATTATAACTTATTGATTAGGTGATGATATTTGTGACGGGGGGTACCGGTTTGGTGGGCAGTCATTTACTGCTTGCGCTTCTTCAGCAGAATGCCGGAGTGAAGGTTTTACGGCGTCAATCGAGTGATATTGAAAAGGTAAGAAAACTCTTCTCATGGTATACTTCCGAAGCGGATGAGCTTTTCAGCAGGATCAAATGGGTTGAAGGGGATATCCTGGATATGTATTCTCTTGAACCACATTTGCAGGATGTGGAATTGATCATTCACTGTGCTGCGGTGGTTTCATTTGAAAAGAAAAAACGAACCGGAATGATTCACAACAATGTGGAGGGTACTGCCAACCTTGTCAATGCCGCATTGTCGTGTGGGGTGAAAAGAATTTGTCACGTGAGTTCCAATTCTGCTCTCGGGAATACAAAAGATGGACTGCCGGTTACGGAAGAAACTGCATGGACACCTTCCAGGCGCAACTCCGGTTATTCAGAAAGTAAATTTTTCTCGGAGGCTGAAATCTGGCGTGGGGTTGAGGAGGGACTGGATGGGGTAGTAGTCAATCCATCCATCATCATAGGACCGGGTGATTGGAAAAGTAGCAGTACTTCTTTCTTTCCGGCTGTTTACAGGGGTTTTCCGTTTTATACCCGCGGTGTAACCGGATTTGTGGATGTCAGGGATGTGGCGGATGCCATACTGCTTCTTACAGGAAATGGCTGTTTTGAAAAAGCAAAGAACACAAAATTTTTGCTCAGCGGTGAAAATTTGAGTTACAGGGAGTTTTTTAACCAGGTTGCTGAAGCCCTTCACAAGCCAGGGCCTATTTTTTATGCATCCCCGTTTATTTTGGGAATTGCCTGGAGGATGTCTACATTGTGGTCATTGATAGCAGGTAAGCCAGCTAAGATTACCCGGGAAGCAGTGTTAGGTTCAAACCGTGTAATCCTCTATGACGGATCGAGGATCACCAGACTGACAGGGTTCCGTTACCGTTCGGTAAGTGAAGCGATAAAGCATACTGCTGCCTGTTTTTTGGGGGAGCAAAAAGCAAGTAACAACAAAAATTCCTGATTATTCAGGCATGGAAAACCAATAGGGGGATTTGAGTGTGGAACAACATCTTGCAGGCCAATGCGCTTTGCTGGAAATCCGGAATTATCCGATATGGAAGGCTTTTTTAATCTTTTCGACGTAATCCAGTTTTTCCCAGGTAAATAACTCTACTTCAACGGTTTTCTCCTCGTAATAGGTTGGGGTAAACAATTTGGTGACCTTCTCCGGAGTTCGGCCCATATGACCATACCGGGCAGTTTCGGCGTAGATGGGTTTACGCAGGTTGAGTCTTTCTTCGATCAATGCGGGGCGAAGATCAAAGAGTTCTTTCACTTTTCCTGCAATCTCACTGTCGCTCATCTCCACCCTGCTTCTTCCGAAGGTATTTACATAAAAACCGACTGGTTGTGCAATACCGATGGCATAGGCAAGCTGAATCAGTATTTCGTCGGCAACACCTGCAGCAACGAGATTTTTGGCAATGTGGCGGGCTGCATAGGCTGCTGACCGGTCAACCTTCGAGGGGTCTTTTCCGGAGAAAGCTCCTCCTCCATGGGCACCTTTACCTCCATAGGTGTCGACAATGATTTTTCTTCCTGTTAGCCCCGTGTCACCGTGGGGTCCTCCAATCACAAACTTACCGGTAGGATTCACATGATATTCAATATCCCCGTTGAAAAAGGCCTGCATACGAGCAGGCATTTTTTTCACAACCCTGGGAATTAGTATATTAATGACATCTTTTTTGATTCTTTCCAGCATAGGCTTGTCTTCGTCAAACTCGTCATGCTGGGTAGAAACCACGATGGTATGCACTTTCAGTGGCGTATGATCGTCTGCATATTCGATGGTTACCTGCGATTTGGAATCGGGACGGAGATAGGGCATAGGGCTGTTCTCTTCTCTGCGTATTGCTGCCAGTTCAATCAGAATACGATGCGACAACTCCAGCGGAAGGGGCATGTAGTCGTCGGTGTCCATGCAGGCATAACCGAACATCATTCCCTGGTCACCTGCCCCCTGTTCATCTTTGTTGGGACGCTCCACACCCCGGTTGATATCTCCGCTTTGTTCATGGATGGCCACAAGGATTCCACAGGAATCCCCGTCAAAACGGTACTCTGCCTTGGTATATCCTATTTTTTTGATTACACCCCGTGTAACCTCCTGAATATCAACATAGGCTTTTGACTTGACTTCACCGGCCACCACAACTTGTCCGGTGGTTACCAATGTTTCAATAGCGACTTTTGACTCGGGATCGAAAGCCAGAAACTGGTCGAGCAATGCATCTGAAATCTGGTCGGCCACTTTATCGGGATGGCCTTCTGAAACGGATTCACTTGTGAATAAATAGCTCATATCTCATTCAAATTTGTGTGCAGGAAAAAACCGGCACGATTCAACAATAATAGTAAAACTACAGGAGAAAGATTAATCAGAGGCAGCAAGCCCGATTGTTTTAGCATTTTTTGGTGGTTGCAATCAATCACAAATCTTTCCACGTAGTAAATACAAAAATAGTTATCTTTTTTAAGATGCGGAAATTCCAGCAAAGATTTTATATAAGGCCTTAGGAAAGGGATTATCCGCGCAATGCTTCTGCGCCTTCGGTAATCTCCAGAATTTCATTGGTAATGGCCGTCTGGCGTGCTTTGTTGTAAACCAGTGACAGGTCAGCGAGTAGATCAGTGGCATTTTCAGTAGCCTGGTGCATAGCCGTCATACGGGCCCCGTGCTCAGCAGCAAGGGAAACAAGCAAACATTTATAAAAGAAAATCCTAAGCCAAAACGGAATTAACTCTTCGGTTACTTCTTTCTGGGAGGGTTCAAATATCATGTCACCCTTTGTTTCTTTCGAACTGCTTTCAGGAACATGGAGGGGAAGGAATACCTCATTGAGGTGTGCATATTGGGCTGCATTGATGAATTCATTGTGGATAATCTCGATCCTGTTGTATTTGCCATTGGTGAAATTCTCCATCATTCCGGAACAAACGGCGCTGGCTTTTTCGAAGGTCAGGGCTTCCAGAAGGTCATTATGGTTTCCGGTTACATTCATATGGTGGTTTCTCAGGATCCTTTCACCTTGTTTGCCAATGGCCAGAAAGTCGACTTTTCCTGCTTTCAGTTGACTTTTGTATTTTGAGCTGACCAACTCCATGGCTGTTGAAGTAATGCTGGCATTAAAGCCTCCACAGAGGCCGCGGTTGGAGGAGATCAGTACGATAAGAACAGACTGCAGTTCCTGCTCCCGGGTAAAAGCCGATCCGGTGAAGTTTTCAGCTCCTAAAAGTGCCGAATCAAAGATCTCATGAAATTTCAGGGCATAGGGACGGAAGTTGATTACTGCATCCTGGGCTTTTTTCAGCTTGGATGCAGAAACCATTTTCATAGCGCTGGTCACCTGCCTTGTGGTCTTTACCGACGCGATGCGGGTCCGTATTTCTTTGAGTCCTGACATAAATTGATTACACCATAAGTGAATTGCCGGATATGCTTATTTGTCCATGCTATATTTTTCAGTAGCTTCTGCTGCTGCTTTCTGAAGTGCTGCTTCAACCTCCTCATTCAGGATACCCGATTTGAGCAGCGCGAGAATATTCTTGTATTTCATTTCGAGGAGTTCAATAAATTCCGCTTCAAAGATCCTTACTTTTTCCACGGGTATTTTCCGCAGCAACTCTCTGGTACCGCAGAAGATAACGGCGATCATGTGTTCGAGTTTAACAGGCTGGTACTGTCCCTGTTTCAGGATTTCCACATTTTTCTTTCCTTTATCGAGAACCCTGAGTGTGGATGAGTCGAGGTCAGACCCGAATTTGGCAAAAGCTTCAAGTTCCCTGAACTGAGCCTGATCGAGTTTTAGGGTTCCTGAGATTGTTTTCATGGCTTTTACCTGGGCAGATCCCCCTACCCGTGAAACAGAAACACCAACGTTGATGGCAGGGCGTATACCGGCATTGAACAAGTTGGTTTCGAGGAAGATCTGACCGTCGGTGATGGAGATCACGTTGGTGGGGATATAGGCAGAGACATCACCGGCCTGGGTTTCAATGATGGGAAGGGCGGTGAGGGATCCTCCTCCCTTGACTTTACCCCTGAGGCATTCGGGAACGTCGTTCATTTGAGCGGCTATTTCGTCGGATTCGATGATTTTGGCCGCTCTTTCCAGCAACCTTGAATGGAGGTAAAACACATCGCCGGGGTAAGCTTCACGTCCGGGTGGGCGGCGAAGGAGCAGAGATACCTCACGATAGGAAACCGCCTGTTTGGAAAGGTCATCGTAAATGATCAGGGCATCACGGCCCGTATCCCTGAAATACTCTCCAATGGCAGCTCCGGCATAAGGGGCGTAAAACTGGAGTGCAGCGGGATCGGCAGCTGAGGCCATTACGATGACGGTGTAATCCATGGCGCCGTATCTTTCAAGCATTACCGCCAGTGAGGCTACCGTGGATCCCTTTTGTCCGATGCCCACATAAATGCAGTATACCGGCTTCCCCTGTTCAAAGTTTTCACGCTGGTTGATGATGGTGTCAATGGCTATGGCTGTTTTTCCGGTCTGCCGGTCACCGATGATGAGTTCCCGTTGACCACGGCCGATGGGAATCATCGCATCAATTGCTTTGATTCCGGTCTGAAGAGGTTGTTTCACGGGTTGTCTGAAAATAACCCCCGGAGCTTTCCTTTCAAGAGGCATTTCAAAAAGCTCGCCTTTGATGGGACCTTTTCCGTCGATGGGCTCTCCCAATGTGTTGATCACGCGGCCAATCAGATTTTCGTTGACCATGATTGACGCTATCCGGCCCAATCTCCTGACAGTATCTCCCTCTTTTATTGATTCGGTAGCTCCCAACAATACAGCACCTACGTTATCTTCTTCCAGGTTGAAGACGATTCCCTTTGAACCGTTTTTGAATTCAATCATTTCATTCGATTCCACATTGGCAAGACCATAAATGCGGGCAATTCCGTCGCCTACCTGTAAAACAGTCCCTACCTCGTCAAGGTCACTCTCCACCTTGAAATGTTCCAGTTGCCTTTTTATGATTTCAGATACTTCTGCCGGTCTTAATTCAGCCATGGTAAATCAGATTTCGCTTTAATTTTTTATTTTGCCAGAATGGCAGATTTGATTTTTTTAAGCTGGTTGGAAATACTTCCGTCATACTGTTTGTCTTCTATTCGTAGAATCATTCCCCCCAGCAGGGCAGAATCAACCAGGGTGGTCAGTTCAATCCGTTTTCCGGTTTCCTTTTCCAGGTTTTGCCTGATCTGGTTAACGGTTTCCACTTTGAGGACTTCTGCGCTTGTCACCGTGGCAGGAATTATTCCGTGACCAGTACGTATCCGGTCCATCAGGTTCCTGCAGATTCCGGGGATGTCTGCTTCCCGGTTATTCTCCACGATCAGCAGAAAAAAGCGCAGAGAGAACTCTTCTATGTGGGCGTGAAGGATCTCCCTGATAATGCTTTTTTTCTGGGATGCTTTGATAATGGGATTATTCAAGAGCTGCCCAAAATCAACCGATTCCCTGCAAAGCCTGTAAACCAAATCGGTATCCCGGTACACGGTTTCGATCTGGCCCTTTTCTTTGGCCAGTTCGTACATTGCCTTGGCATACCTTACATTGATCTTGCAGTTGTTCATCGCTTAATTCAGTTTAAACTCCTCCAGTTGTGTCTGGATGATCTTTTCCTGGCGGGGAGTACTTTCCAGCTTTTCTTTGAGGATGGTCTCCGCAATACGCACTGAAAACTCAGCTACCTGTTTTTTTAGGTCGTTAAGCGCCAGGTTTTTTTCATTTTCAATCTGTTCGTGCACCTGTGCCAGCAGTTTTTCACTGTCACGGATAGCCTTCTCCTTGGCTTCAGCAATTATCCGATCTTTGATTTCCCTGGCATCTTTCAGAATCTGCTCCCGGTTGCTTAATGCCTCGACCCTGACCAGTTCCTGCTCGTTTTTTAGATTATCGAGCTGTTTTCTGGCCATTTCGGCTGATTGGAGCGCATCCCGGATTGAATTTTCCCGTTCTTTCAGTACATTCAAAATAGGTTTCCAGGCAAATTTCCCCAGGATGTACAGCACAATTCCGAATATGATGATCAACCAGATTATGGTTCCCGCACTTGGTGTTACTAAACCCATACTTTTTATTTAAAAGTTGACTGCCGGAATTTGTCAACTCATGAAGATCATGGAGTTGAATCAGGGAGCCGGCGTATTAACCCAGGAAAATAACCAGGATACAGGTGATCACTGCGAAAAAGGCAACACCTTCAATCAAGGCTGCAGCAACGATCATAGTTGACCGGATATCCCCGCTTGATTCAGGCTGACGTGCAATGGCTTCCATGGCGCTTTGGCCAATACGGCCAATACCTATGGCTGCTCCGATGGTGATCAGGGCTGCCCCGATTGCTGCCCCGAATGATCCGAGGGCCAGATCAGCAAGTAAAACAAATAAAAGACTCATAATGAATAAATTAAGTTTTATAATACTGTTTAATTATGCTCTGTAGTTGCCATCCCGAAGTAAATTGCCGATAACAGGGTGAATACATAAGCCTGGATAAAGGAAACCAACACATCAAGTAAAAGGATGAAAACTGAGAAAAGTATAGAAATCGGACTGATCAGGAAGCCCCCGATGTATCCGAAAAGGTTGCTGAAAATAAAAATCAGGCTCACAAAAACCATGACGATGAGGTGTCCGGCCAGCATGTTGGCGAATAAACGGATCATCAGGACAAAGGGCTTTGTGAACATACTGAAAAACTCAACGAAAGGCATCAGGGGGATGGGATATTTCATCCACCAAGGTACATCGGGATTGAAGATCTCCTTCCAGTAGTGTTTATTTCCACTGAAAGTGGTGATAAAAAAGGTCGCGAGCGCAAGGACAAAGGTCACTGAAATGTTGCCGGTAATATTGGCGCCAAATGGAAATATGGGGATCAAACCGATCAGATTGACGGAGAGGATAAAGAAAAAGAGGGTCAGCAGAGGGGGAAGGAAACGTTCATAATATTTCTTTCCGATGGATGGAATGGCTATATCATCGCGGACGAAGACGACAACCGGTTCCACCAGGTTATGAAGACCATAGGGAGCTTTACCCCTGTTGGTGACAGCCTTACGGGCAACGAAGATCAGGATTAGGGTCAGGAACAATGCCGCAAAAATCGCTCCGGCTACAGTTTTGGTGATGGAAAAATCAAATGGCTTTCCGGTAATCTCCCCGGTTTCGTTTACCTCAACGATTTTCCCCTCCAGATTTCCCTCCCCTGCGATGGCAAATCCTTTATAGGCAGTTTGGCCCTGGTGAAAACGGGATGAGAGAAAAGCATGAAAGCCGCTCTTTTCACTGTAAATAAAAATGGGCAGGGGAATGGCGAGATGGGTCTTTCTGAAAGTGGCGATATGCCATTCATGAGAATCTGACACATGTTCAATAACAAATTTACCAGCATCGAATGAACCTGCGGAATGTTCAGCAGCGTCAGGTGAATTGTCCGCACCGGCACAGGGCAACAGCCCGAAGGTGACCATGAACAAAATCAAAAAACAGCGTAACGATATTTTCATTGTCTGAAAAGAAAATGACTTCCTTTGTCAACAAATATAATTAATTTTAATAAAGGTAGTTCGCTACTGTCCATAATGTCTTACCTGTCACCGGAAGATTCCGTTTAATCTTTATGGGCTTTTTTCAGAAGTATTTTGGTCACTTCTGAAATTTCGAGCGCTGTGTAAATCAGGTAGAGGATACCCAGGGATATTACAAAGGTGAGACCATTTTGTTTGAAGATAAGTAACCAGACCAGCGCAAGTATCCCAAAAATAACAAAACGGATCATAGTGATTATCATGGTTGCCCTGGTAAATTTTCCAATATCTTTTCCGGAGCTTTTAACCAGCCATGTATACGTGATCCATGTAAAGAGCACCACGAAAAGTAACAGGAGGGGGAGAGCTGGCGTGTAGTATTTTTGCAGGAAAAATCCAAAAGAAAGAAAACCGGCTAATATAATAACCAGCGTAATGAGAAAAAGACGCCGTAAAAAGCTTCGGTGTAGGGGATTCATTGAACTTTGGCGGGTTCTTTGGCGGGTTCTTTACTGACGGTTTCATTAGATGGTCCCATCTGACAGGTTCCTGTAAAAAAGGATCCGGGTTCTACAGAGAGTTTGGTAGCCACGATTTCCCCGTTGACAATGGCGGTTGATTTAAGTGTTAGAAGTTCTGCAGCCGAAATTTTCCCCTTGAATTTTCCTGAAATTTCAATATTGGTGCAGAGGATTTCTCCTTCAACGCTTCCGGAACTGCCAATGACCAGGCGCCCTTTTGATTTGATGTTTCCCTTCAGAAAGCCATCAATCCTGATATCCCCGTCTGCATGAATATCCCCGTTGATTTTGGTTCCGGAACTGATCAGGTTAATATTCTGAGATGGTGCTTCGGGGTAGCTCTTCTGATTCATTTTCATTGTCTTTAATGATTCTTTATCTGAAAAGATAGATTTAAACATTTAAAGTTATAAAAAAAGACGAAGACGCAAAAAATTCAAAAAAAAAGATCAGAAAATTCTGATCTTCTGTGAGTTGCTTATACAGCAATTTCTTTTTCAATTACTTGTTTGCCCCTGTAATGACCGCATTCATCGCAGATAGTATGCATTTTTACGGTTGCTCCGCAATTTGAACAAGTTCCGAGAGTTGGCAAAGCGGCTTTATCATGCGTTCTGCGTTTGTCCCTTCTGGTTTTTGAATGTTTGTGCTTTGGATGTGCCATAGCTATTTTCTATTTTAATTGTTATTCAATAATTTTTTCAATTGTTCCCATCTTCCGTCTGATTTCTCTTCATGAGGATGGGTATATTCTTTTAATTTTTTCAGCATCTCAGGGTTGCAACTGCTTTTTCCTTCATGATCGGAAGGATGAACATGTTTCAACGGTATACTCAGAATGATATATTCGTAGATGATCTGGGCCAAATTTATTTGGTAATCTTCGGGATTGAGCCAGATCACATCGTCGCCATCTTCCTGTATGTTTTCTCCGAATTTGATCCAGATATGTGCTTTTTTCTGAACTGGCTGATTGTACAGTTCGAGACAGCGGTCACAGGTAAGTTCAACGGTTCCCTCCAGATCAAGTGCAAGCGACATGAAAGAACTCCGTTTTTCGAGTGTAATGCGGACAATTACATCCGCATGGTCAACGAGCGTATTTTCAAAGTGTTCAAAGAACGTATTTGCTACATGACAGTCAAAAACATGATTACCCTCTTTTAATCCTTTGAAGGCAATATTATATGCTGACAACTTTCCCACAGCCTAAAAAAAAGTGCTGCAAAATTATAAATTTTTACATTACGAACACCATTTCAGGAAAATATTTGCATATTATCCCTTTGTATGATGCTGGTGAAGGACTATCCGGAATGTGGTTCCTTTGTTAATTTCCGAATCCCGGATGAAGATTTTACCTTTGTGATAATTTTCCACGATTCTTTTGGCTAACGACAATCCCAATCCCCAACCTCTGCTTTTGGTGGAATAACCGGGTTGGAAAATGGTCTTGAACTGCGATTTATGAAGTCCTTTTCCTGTATCACTCAGGTCCAGTATTACGTTGTTTTCCTTGTTTTTGAGTATCAGGGTGATGGTTCCTTCTCCATTCATGGCATCGATGGCGTTTTTACACAGGTTTTCGATAACCCATGAAAAGAGGGATTCATTAAGGGGGATTTCCCGGTTTGTAAGGTTTTCCTCGACGATTTCGTATTTAATTTTACCTGACGACCGTCTTTTAAGGTATTCCACAGTGGCCTGGATTACCCGGGTGATATCGGTCACGAGCAATTCAGGCCGGGAGCCTATTTTCGAGAACCGTTCTGTGATTTTCTCCAGTCGTTGGATATCTTTTTCCAGTTCATCGACAATCGACTGGTCACTATTCTGGATTTTAAGCAGTTCGATCCATGCCATAAGGGAGGAGATGGGAGTACCCAGCTGGTGGGCAGTCTCTTTCGACATACCTACCCACACCTGGTTTTGCTCGGCACTGCGCGAGGCATTGAATGCAAGATAAGCCACTCCGATAAAGAGGAAGATCACGATGAGCTGGATAATCGGGAACATCCGGAGATTTCGCAACAGATATGATTCCCGGTAATACAGAAACTGCCTGGACTGATCGGAGATGTAAATTTCAATGGGCGAATTTTGCAGTTTCATTTTACGGAGTTCTCTGGCCAGAATTTCCTCCTTGCGTGCCTCATTGTACTGTATGTTGGCATGGATGATGATGGAGTCGTTTTCATTGGTAACGATCAGTGGGATTGAGGTATTCTGGTTACTGATCATTTCAATAAGCGAAATATCGAGTTCGGAAAACATGTTTTCGCTGGCTAGCCTTTTGGTGGCTTCCGCCCAAAGTTCCACTTTTTTCCTTTCTTCCACCGAAAGCTTGTCAGTCAGCCAGTTTGTATACATCAGCGAAGCTACTCCTATGATCACAGCTGTAAGAAACAGCAGGATTTTCCAGCGTCTTTTTTTCAGGTAAATGTCCAAAGCAGTAAAGTTTCCTTGTTACAAAGCTATTGAACGTATTTTCATAAAAAAAATTATCTTTTCATCAGTTTAAGTGCGGCCTGGTATATTCCGTCGGTGTCATATCCACATTCCTTGTAAAGTTGTTCCAGGGAGCCCTGTTCAATAAACCTGTCGGGAACTCCAAGATTTATCACTTCAGGGTTGTAATGATTTTCCACAATAAATTCAGCCACTGCACTTCCGAATCCGCCCTTTATGGTTCCGTCTTCTACTGTGATAATTTTGGAGAAGGTACGCATCACTGTGTGGAGCAGTTTTTCATCCAGAGGTTTGACAAACCGCATATCGTAATGGGCTGCTGAAATATTATTGCGTTTTAGTTTTTTAATGGCGCGCTGGGCAAAAAGGCCTGGCTTTCCAATGGTAAGCAGGGCCAGGTCACTACCTTCTGTGAGGGTTCGCGCAGTTCCAGGTTCGATTTTTTCAAAAGGAGTTCGCCAGTTTATGTTAGAGCCGCAGCCCTTGGGGTAACGGATTGAAAAAGGTCCCTGCCCCTCCAGCTGGGCCGTATACATCATATTTCGCAGTTCTGGCTCATCCATGGGAGCTGCCACAACCATATTGGGAAGGGTTCGCATATATGCAAGGTCAAAAACACCCTGGTGGGTGGCCCCGTCTTCCCCGACAATTCCACCGCGGTCGATGCAGAAGACCACATGCAGGTTCTGGATTGCCACATCGTGAATTATCTG
>CAJDVL010000005.1_pt1 | contig 17476 bp, 22 predicted proteins | sample 7391331 | NCBI WGS metagenome assembly CAJDVL01 (sample SAMEA7055707, study PRJEB34461) | soil metagenome | biome: terrestrial ecosystem; feature: Peninsula; material: soil | place: Antarctica | collected 2016 | reverse complement strand
TACAAGCCATGCAGCGCCCGGTTGTTTTTGTTGTCATCGGGCCGTTCAAAATGAAGGGTAGTCCCTTCCATGGTCACCTTGATGACCTTGTTAACCTGCTGGGCCAGTGTCCCCATAGGGCCTTTTACACTGACAACATTGTCATCACTGATGTCAATCTTTACGCCCGCCGGAACTTCTATGGGTAATTTACCTATTCTTGACATGGTATTCCTCCTCTTAATAAACGTAACATAAAACTTCACCACCCACATTCATTTGGCGGGCTTCCTTATCCGTGATCACCCCCTTTGACGTAGAAATAATGGCGATACCCAATCCATTCAGCACACGCGGAATATTTTCGGAATCACAGTAGTTTCTGAGCCCCGGACGGCTTACTCTTTCCAGCGCCTTAATGGCTGAAATTTTGGTCTCAGGGTGAAATTTCAAGGCTATCTTGATATTGCCCTGGTAATTCACCTCTTCCTCGAATTTATAATTGAGAATATACCCTTTTTCTTTCAGTATCCGGGTCATCTCTTTCTTCAGATTGGATGCAGGGATATCGACTACCCTGTGATTTGCACCGATAGCATTTCTCAACCGGGTTAAATAATCCGCTATTGGATCTGTTACTTTACTCATTTTTTAACTCTTTTAACCAATTACCAACTTGCTTTCTTAACACCCGGAATCAATCCTTCAGAAGCCATTTCACGGAAGTTGATCCTGCTGACTCCAAACTGACGCATATACCCTTTCGGACGGCCCGTAAGTTTGCACCGATTGTGCAACCGAACGCGCGATGAATTCCTGGGCAGTTTCTGCAGACCAATAAAATCGCCTTCTGCTTTCAGCCGGGCTCTTTTTTCTGCATACTTGGCATACAATGCCGCACGTTTAACTTCGCGGGCTTTCAGTGATTCTTTTGCCATAGTTTAATTCTTTTTGACGTTTTTGAATGGTAAACCTAACTCTTTCAGCAACGCAAAACCTTCCTCATCAGAGGAAGCGGTGGTCACGAAAGTAATGTTCATCCCGTTGATTTTATTCACCCTGTCAATATAAATTTCAGGGAAAATAATCTGTTCGGGAACGCCCAGGGTATAATTACCCCAGCCATCCATTTTGCTCTCGATACCGCGGAAATCACGTATACGCGGAAGAACGACTGAAATCAAACGGTCCAGAAATTCGTACATTCGATCGCTGCGTAATGTAACACGAACGCCGATGGGCATTTTCTTTCTCAGCTTGAAGTTGGAGATATCTTTTTTCGACTTGGTCTGAACTGCCTTCTGACCAGAGATCATGGTCATCTCTTCTGTTGCCACTTCGATGATTTTTTTGTCAGCAATAGTAGACCCGACGCCCTGGTTAAGCACAATTTTCTCCAACCGGGGAACCTGCATCACTGATTTGTAACTGAATTCCTTCATCAGTGCAGGTATAATTTCTTCCTTGTATTTATTTTCAAGGGTAGGTATATAAGCCATTATTTAATCTCCTCTCCAGATTTTTTGGAATAACGAACTAATTTTCCATTTTCATTCACTCTCCTTCCGACACGGGTAGGTTTCCCCGTTTTCGGGTCTACCAGCATCAGGTTGGAAATATGGACGGGTGCTTCTTTCTCAACAATTCCCCCCTGCGGATGCTCGGTATTGGGTTTTGTATGTTTCTTGATCAGATTCACACCTTCCACGATCGCTCTTTCGGTTTTGCGGTTAACCTGCAGTATACGGCCTTTATTTCCTGCGTTATCGCCGGATAAGACAATCACCGTGTCGCCTTTCTTGATATGTAACTTATTTTGCATGGTCAAGCTTTTTCCTTAATTATAGTACTTCGGGGGCCAGTGATATAATTTTCATGTTCAGATCACGCAATTCACGGGCAACAGGCCCAAAAATGCGGGTTCCTCTCATTTCGCCCTGGTTATTCAACAATACAACTGCATTGTCATCAAAGCGGATATAGGATCCGTCGTTACGGCGCACTTCCTTGCGTGTGCGCACCACGATAGCCTTGGAGACCGTTCCTTTTTTAACCTCAGCACCTGGGGTAGCACTTTTTACAGCCACCACAATAGTATCACCAAGGCTGGCATAATGTTTTCGCGTTCCGCCCAGTACCCTGATGCAAAGCACCTCTTTTGCACCGCTGTTGTCAGCTACTGTACATCTACTCTCTTGTTGTATCATGACTACTTGGCCCTTTCAATAATTTCAACTAATCTCCAACATTTTTGCTTACTCAGGGGACGGGTTTCCATAATCCGGACCGTATCCCCAATGTTACAGGCATTGCCGTCGTCGTGAGCATAGAACTTCGTGGTTTTGTTTATAAACTTGCCATAAATCGGATGTTTGAATTTCCGTCTTTCGGCAACCACGATGGTTTTGTCCATTTTGTTGCTAACAACCACGCCGACACGCTCTTTTCTCAGATTTCTCTCTTTATTCTCTTCCATTGCTGCATGAATCTTAATTATTAATTTCCCGGCTGCGAAGAATGGTTTTCATCCTGGCGATATTACGGCGTGATTCCCTGATTATCATTGGATTATCGAGGGGAGACACACTGTGGTTCAACCTCATTTTCAAAAGGTTTTCCTGTTCAGTCTGCAACCTTTCCACTATTTCCTTGCTCGTCAGCTCTCTTATTTCAGACGTTTTCATACTTAGTATCCTTTTTCAGTTATTCAACATAATCACGTCTTACGACAAACTTGGTCGTAATTGGTAGTTTCTGGGCAGCAAGGCGTAAAGCTTCTTTGGCAATATCGAAGGGGACCCCTTCGGCCTCAATAATAATCCGGCCAGGGGTAATAGGAGCCACGAATGCTTCAGGGGCACCTTTACCTTTACCCATACGCACTTCAGCAGGCTTTTTGGTAATCGGCTTATCCGGGAATATCCGGATCCAAATCTGTCCCTGGCGCTGCATATAACGGGTTACCGCAATCCTGGCAGATTCAATCTGCCTCCCGGTAATCCATGCTTCTTCCAAAGCCTTGATCCCAAATGAACCAAAGGCCAACTGGTTTCCACGCTGGGCATTTCCTTTCATTTTGCCCTTCTGAACTCTTCTGAATTTTACTCTTTTTGGCTGTAACATCTCTTTTTTTTATAGCGTGTTATACCCTTATTTTCTTCTTTTCCTATTACCTCCTTGGCCACCTTTGGGGCTTCCGCCGCGGCCCTGCTTGGGGGCAACATTGGGAGAAAGGTCAGGGACTCCATATACCATACCTTTGCATATCCAGACTTTCACTCCGATCAACCCGGTTTTGGTGAGGGCTTCTCCCAGCGCATAATCAATGTCAGCTCTAAGGGTATGGAGCGGTGTACGGCCATCCTTGAACATTTCAGAGCGGGCCATTTCAGCACCGTTCAAACGACCCGACACCTGAACCTTGATCCCTTCAGCACCCATGCGCATAGTGGAAGCAATGCTCATTTTCACCGCCCGGCGATAAGCTACCTTACCTTCAATCTGCCGTGCAATGTTGTTGGCAACAATACGCGCATCGAGTTCGGGTCTCTTAATCTCGAAGATGTTGATCTGGACTTCCTTGTTGGTAACATTCTTGAGTTCTTCCTTCAGTTTGTCAACCTCCTGGCCACCCTTACCAATGATGATACCCGGACGGGAAGTATGCACGGTGATAGTGATCAGCTTCAGCGTACGTTCGATAATAATTCTCGAAATACTTGCCTTAGCCAGACGCGCATTCAGATAATCACGGATCTTCTGGTCTTCCACAAGTTTTTCACCGTAATTATCTCCGCCAAACCAATTAGAATCCCATCCTTTAATGAACCCCAGCCGATTTGATATTGGATTTACTTTCTGTCCCATCTGCTATCCGTTAATATTTTCAACAACTACATTCTTTTGATCCACAAAAATCGTCACATGGTTTGAACGTTTCCTGATCCGGTGGGCACGGCCCTGAGGAGCCAGACGTAACCTTTTCAGGATTCGGCCTGAATCCACTGTAATGCGACTTACAACCAAAGGATGTTCTTCAATTCTTAATCCTTCGTTTTTCGCCTGCCAGTTAGCAATTGCCGACATGAGCAGTTTTTCTACTCTTGCCGAAGCTTCCTTTGACGAAAATTTCAATACATCCAATGCCCTGTTAACTTCCATACCCCGTACCATGTCGGCTACAAGCCTCATTTTCCGCGGGGAAGTAGGACAATCATTTAAAACAGCAAAATATTGTTGTTTTTTCAGTTCCTTGCGTTTTTCAGCTGCTTCTCTTTTTCTGGCACCCATTGATTTTCAATTTAAAAATTACAATTGTCAGTTAGCCTTATTTCCGGTTACCAGCATGTCCCCTGAAAGTACGGGTAGGTGCAAATTCTCCCAAACGATGGCCAACCATGTTTTCCGTAATGTAAACCGGGATAAATTTATTCCCGTTATGGACGGCAATGGTATGTCCGACAAAATCAGGGGAAACAACGGAAGCCCTGGCCCAAGTTTTCATAACCGACTTTTTGCCTGCCTCATTCATAGCCAACACTTTCTTTTCGAGCTTGTAAGCAATGAACGGGCCTTTTTTTAATGAACGACTCATGTTTTTCTCCTTTAAAATTATTTCTTCCTACGTTCTACAATATACCTGTTGGATGCTTTCTTCGGGGCACGGGTTTTGTAACCTTTAGCCAGCAATCCTTTCCGGGAGCGGGGATGACCTCCGGAGGCACGGCCTTCTCCACCACCCATTGGGTGATCGACCGGGTTCATAGCCACACCACGAGTGCGGGGGCGGCTTCCCAGCCAGCGGCTGCGGCCTGCTTTTCCCGATTTTTCCAGGAAATGGTCTCCATTACCAACAACACCTACTGTAGCCCGACAGGTGGTAAGTACCATACGTACTTCGCCTGAAGGTAATTTTAAAGTCACATACTTCCCTTCACGGGATGTCAGCTGAGCATGAGTTCCTGCACTACGTGCCATGATGCCACCCTGACCGGGTTGCAATTCAATGTTGTGAACCAGTGTTCCGAGCGGTATTTCAGCCAAAGGAAGGGTATTCCCGATTTCAGGATCAATCCCGCTGCCACTGAGAACCTTCTTACCTACCTGCAACCCGTTGGGCGCCAGCATGTATCTCTTTTCATTGTCTTCATAAACCAGAAGAGCAATGTTGGCAGTACGGTTGGGATCGTACTGAATGGATTCGACAACAGCAGACTCCCCATCCTTGTTCCGTTTGAAATCAATGATGCGGTATTTCCGCTTATGTCCCCCACCTATATACCTCACTGTCATGCGGCCCTGGCTATTACGACCACCAGTTCTCCGCAGGGGCTTCAACAATGACTTTTCAGGTGTAGATGCAGTAATGGCGTCAAAAGCACTGATAACCTTGTGCCGCTGACCCGGTGATACTGGTTTAATTTTTCTTACTGCCATTTTCTGTTAAATATTACTATAGAAATCAATACTTTCCCCCTTGGCCAGCGTAACAATCGCTTTCTTGAAGGAAGGAGTCTTCCCCGAGATAACACCTGCTTTGGTAAACCTCGATTTGACTTTCCCGCCGTAAACCATCGTGTTTACAGTCTCTACCGAAACGTCATACATACTCTCCACAGCCTTTTTGATCTGCTGTTTGGTAGCAGCACGGCGAACGACAAAACCATATCGGTTAAACCGCTCACTTAGTGCAGTCATCTTCTCGGTAACAATTGGTTTTACTAATATATCCATTATGCGATGATCTTAAAGCTTGAAAATATCTTCGATTTTTCCCACCGAACCTTCCAGAATTACAAGCGTTTTGGTATTGAGTATCTGGTAGGTTGTTAGTTCTGAAGCATTTACAACCGAAACACCCTGTAAATTTCTGGAGGACAAATATATACTTTTATTTTCTTCCGGTAATACGAAAAGTAACTTTTTATCAGTTATTTTCAGGTTTTCGGAAATAGCCAGCATCTTTTTGGTTTTAGGAGCATCCAAAGTGAAATTCTCAAGAATCACAATGTCGTTGTCCTGCGCCTTATAAGTCAATGCCGATCTGCGGGCCAGCAGCTTTACCTTCTTGTTCAGTTTAAAGTTGTAACTATGCGGACGTGGGCCAAATGCGCGGCCTCCGCCCACGAAGATCGGAGAGGTAATCGCACCGGCACGGGCTGTACCGGTTCCCTTTTGCCGCTTGATTTTCTTGGTACTTCCGGCAACTTCTGCCCGCTCCTTGCTCTTGTGTGTTCCCTGCCTCTGATTGGCCAAATACTGCTTCACATCAAGGTAAATGGCATGATCGTTGGGCTCAATACCGAAAATATCGTCACTCAGGGTGACTTTCCTTCCGGTTTCTTTTCCTTCTATGTTGAATACACTTAGTTCCATTGTTTTCGAATTGAGATGTAAGAACCCTTTGCACCCGGGACGGATCCCTTGAGTACAATCAAATTTTGCTCTGGGATGATTTTAAGGACCAAAAGGTTTTCGATGGTCTCTTTTTCACCGCCCATGCGTCCAGCCATCCGCACTCCCTTCATGACCCTGGAAGGCCAGGAAGAAGCACCTATCGATCCGGGGGCACGTAAACGGTTATGCTGACCATGTGTGCTCCCGCCCACACCGTGGAAACCATGTCTCTTGACTACACCCTGGAAACCCTTCCCTTTGGAAATGCCTTCCACATCCACATAATCGTTCACATGAAAAATATCCACGTTGATCACATCTCCCAGTTGGAAATCCTGTCTGAAAGTGTCCTTAAATTCTACCACCTTGCGCTTGGGTGTTGTTCCAGCCTTTTTAAAATGTCCAAACTCGGCCTTGTTGGCACTCTTTTCCCGTTTGTCATCAAAGGCAAGCTGAAGAGCAAGGTAGCCGTCATTTTCTATGGTCTTAACCTGTGAAACTACACAGGGACCGGCCTCAATCACAGTGCATGGGATATTTTTCCCCTCAACACTGAATACGGATGTCATTCCGATTTTTTTTCCAATAATTCCAGCCATTTTCGACTACTTTTTAATTATTATCACACTTTAATTTCAACCTCAACACCGCTGGGTAATTCAAGTTTCATCAGCGCGTCAATGGTTTTTGCCGTTGAACTGTAAATGTCAATCAAACGCTTGTAAGAGGAGAGCTGAAACTGTTCCCTTGACTTTTTGTTGACAAAGGTTGAGCGCAGCACAGTAAATATCCTGCGGTGTGTCGGCAACGGGATCGGGCCGCTGACAACTGCTCCGGTGGTCTTCACTGTCTTGACGATTTTTTCAGCAGACTTGTCCACAAGATTGTGATCGTACGATTGCAGTTTAATCCTGATTTTTTGACTCATAATGAGAGAATGATTAATTTTTTATTGTAATAAGTCCGTTTTTCCCTGTATTTCAGTGAGTATCTTTTCTGCCAGGTTGCGGGGGACTTCCTCGTAATGGCTGAATTCCATGGAAGAGGTAGCCCTGCCGGAAGAGAGTGTACGCAGGGTAGTCACGTACCCAAACTGTTCAGCAAGAGGAACCATGGCATTGATCACCCTGGCCCCTGACTTGGATTCCATCCCGGTTACATTTCCCCTTCTGCGATTGAGATCCCCGATGATATCTCCCATATATTCATCGGGAGTTACAATTTCGAGTTTCATGATGGGCTCCAGCAGTTTAGGGCCGGCTTTAGGGGCAGCACTCCGGTAAGCTTGTTTGGCACAGATCTCAAACGAAAGCTGATCGGAGTCCACAGCATGGTACGATCCGTCCAGAAGGGTCACTTTCAGCCCATCGACCGGATAACCGGCAAGCGGGCCATTGGCCAGTGATTCCCTGAAACCCTTCTCCACAGAAGGAATATATTCCCGTGGAATATTTCCGCCCTTTACCATATCTACGAACTGAAGTCCGGTGACTCCCTGTTCGACGGGTTCAATACGAACCACTATAACAGCAAACTTCCCGCGCCCACCGGTCTGCTTCTTGAAAACCTCGCGCAATTCCACCGGGCGGGTAAGGGCTTCCTTATAGGCTACCTGCGGGGCTCCCTGGTTGCATTCCACTTTGAATTCCCGTCTGAGACGATCCACAATGATCTCCAGGTGAAGTTCCCCCATTCCGCGGATAACGGTCTGCCCTGAATCGGGATCGGTTTGAACCACGAAGGTCGGATCCTCTTCCGCAAGCTTCGCCAACCCGTTGGCCAGCTTGTCGATGTCATTCTGTGAACGGGGTTCTATGGCAATTCCAATCACAGGTTCCGGGAATATCATACTCTCCAGCTCAATGGGATGATCGATGGCACAAATGGTATCACCTGTCCGGATATCCTTGAATCCCACTGCAGCACATATATCTCCGGCTTCAATAAAATCTTTCGGATTTTGTTTGTTGGAATGCATCTGGTATAACCGTGAGATCCGCTCTTTTTTTCCTGTTCTGGAATTAAGGACCTGCTGGCCCGCATCCAATCTACCGGAATAAACCCTGATGTAACACAAACGGCCTACAAACGGATCCGTGGCAATTTTGAAGGCAAGTCCTGCCAGTGGTTCAGCGGGATCCGGCTTGCGGACAATTATCTGATCCATATAACCGGGCACAATCCCGACAACGGCATCAATATCAACCGGGCTGGGCAAATAGGCACAAACTGTATCCAACAACCTCTGAATTCCCTTGTTTTTAAAGGAAGAACCACACATCATCGGGATGATTTTACCCGAAATGGTAGATTTACGGATCGCCTGATGTAACTCTTCAGGGGTAATGGAATCGGGATTCTCAAAATAGCGTTCCACAAGTTCGTCATCGTATTCAGCTGCAGATTCCACCAATTTGGTTCTCCATTCCATTGCCTGTTCCATCATATCTTCCGGAATTTCTTCAACGTAAAACCTGGATCCGTGGGTTTCATCATCATTCCAAAAGATGGCCTTCATAGTAATAAGGTCGATTAAGCCCCGGAAATGCTCTTCAGAGCCAATGGGAATTACAAGAGGAACAGGATTCGCCTTAAGTTTTTTCCGGATATCGTTGTATACACGAAAAAAATCAGCTCCCTGTCGATCCATCTTGTTGACAAAGGCAATTCTTGGCACTCCGTACTTCTCAGCCTGGCGCCATACCGTCTCCGATTGGGCTTCCACGCCTCCAACTGCACAGAAAAGTGCTACCGCTCCATCAAGGACTCTCAGTGAACGTTCCACTTCAACAGTGAAATCAACGTGTCCCGGGGTATCTATAATGTTGATTTTGTAGTTATGGTCCAGATATTTCCAGAAAGTTGTCGTTGCAGCGGACGTAATGGTAATCCCCCTCTCCTGCTCCAGCTCCATCCAGTCCATGGTTGCTGCCCCGTCATGGACTTCACCAAGCCGATGGGTCAATCCAGTATAATAGAGGATCCGCTCCGAAGTAGTGGTTTTACCGGCATCAATGTGCGCCATGATGCCTATATTCCTGGTATATCTCAGATCCTGAACAGCCATACGGTCTATAATATTATTGCAAATCTGTGTAAATACACCAGCTGTTAAAATCTAAAATGAGCAAAAGCCCTGTTGGCTTCAGCCATGCGGTGAGTATCTTCTTTCTTTTTGTAGGCCCCGCCTTCGAGGTTGTAAGCAGCAACGATTTCGGAAGATAGTTTGTCGGCCATCGATTTTCCGGAACGTTTGCCGGCATAGTGGATCAGGTTTTTAATGCTGATAGCCACTTTGCGCTCATTGCGGATCTCCATTGGAACCTGAAAGTTGGCACCGCCAACCCTTCGGCTTTTAACTTCTACCATGGGAGTAATATTCTCAAGAGCCTTTTTCCAAACATCCAACGGAGCAACCTCGTCGTTTTTCATCCGTTTTACAACCAGATCAAGGGTATCATAGAAAATGGTATAGGATACTGATTTTTTCCCGTCTTTCATCAGGTCATTCACAAAACGGGTTACCAAAACATCATTGAACTTGGGATCAGGAAGAAGATGTCTCTTCCTTGGTTTTGTTTTTCTCATTTTACTTTTTTTAGTGTTATTTAAATTGGCTGCCCACAGGCGGTGTCTTCAGCTCATCTCCGGAAGACATAAGGAGATGGCACTTACTCAACCAAACCACTTCACATGGACTTAAATGAACGGTTATTTACTTCTTTTTTCCGGCAGTAACCGGAGCTTTTCCGGCCTTGGGCCTCTTGGTTCCATATTTTGACCGACGCTGTGAGCGTCCCTCAACACCGGCAGTATCCAATGCACCGCGAATCAAGTGATACCGCACGCCAGGGAGGTCTTTTACCCTGCCGCCACGCACCAGTACAATCGAGTGCTCCTGTAAATTATGACCTTCTCCGGGAATGTAGGCATTCACCTCTTTGCCGTTGGTAAGCCGTACCCTGGCCACTTTACGCATGGCAGAATTCGGTTTTTTCGGGGTCGTGGTGTATACACGCACACATACCCCACGACGCTGAGGACATGAATCCAGTGCCGGAGATTTGCTCTTTTCCAGTTTGGTTTGTCTTCCTTTTCTAACTAATTGTTGAATCGTTGGCATAAAAACCTGTTTTTTCGTCGTTAATAATTTTCTGAAAAATGGATTGCAAAAGTATGTATTATTATTGAATTACAATGATTTCTGGGATAAAATATGTTTTTACCGCTTTATTCGGCTCGCAAAACTACTAATTTCCGGCAAACCACAAATTGAGCAGGCACAAAAAATCAGAAAAAAAGAATTGAACCGGATGAAAATATCAATTGGTTAACATTCTTTCATGAACCAGTGACACCAAAGGGGCAACCAGGCGAACCAACAACCTTCTGTCACTTGTGATAATTTCTGCTTTTCCCTGCATCTCTTCGCTAAAAGGCAATTTTTTTCTGTAATTGGTTACCAGACCCTGGTCAAGAGATACTTCTGCGGTATAAAACTCTCCTTCCCCGGTTGTTACAGGCACCAGTGAAATCAAGGTGATCTTCCCCTCCAGAATCCCATATTCCAGGTAAGGAAAATTATCAAGACGGATGTTCACTTTTTGTCCGGGCTGAACCTTGCCTGACCCTGCCACGGGCAACACCACCCTACCTATGATCTTTTGACCTTCGAGGGGCACCACTGTAAAAACTTCTGTTCCAAGATCGATTTGCTGGTTTACCTTCCAGATGTTGTTGAAGGTAACCTTCCCACTTATCGGAGTTTTGAGGGCAAAACGTTGTTTCCACACCCTCAGCTGGTTGCTCAGGTTTTCGCAACTCTCCCTGGCCGATGATAACAGGAGGTTATGTTGTTCGGCACGCTGGATTTGTTCCTCAGGTATCTGGCGCTGTACCTGCGAAATCTGCATCTGCGTGGCGGTCATGGCTGTCAGAGCTGAACGATGTTCAAACTCATGGTTCAGAAATTCCGACCTTGTCTTTTCCAGTTCAATTTCGGAGATTGTTTTCTGATTGAACAACATGGAATCACGGGAAAGCTGTCTCCTGGTGATGGACACCTTGTCATCCAGAATCCGGGCCTGGTTGGTCAGCTGGAACAGATACTTCTCCAGATCAGCGGCCTGTCGCTGCAAACTCTTTATTCTTTCTTCATGCCGGTTGAAAATCAGAGAGGTTAAATATTCGTCGAACCGTGAAAGAAATGCCGTATAATAAGGGTGAACCTCTCCCAGCTGATAATCTCCCTTCAGATCGATATTTTTTAAAATTTCAGGTTTGTCAAGGCATTCCTCCAATGTGTCAATCAGGCTGACAAGCCTGTAGACATCCTCATACCGGGCAGGGCTTTCAATGATTCCAAGGAGCTGTCCTTCGCTGACCTCCTGCTGATCGGTAACAAAAAGGTGGTCGAGTTTCCCGGAAGCCTTGGATACCAGGGTAACGGGAGGATTCTCTGAAAGCACAGTAATCCGGGCGGTGATCATGTCGGGATATCTGAAAAACCAACTCAGGGCAAGTAAAGCCAGGACCATAAAGGTGACAACCAGGATACCCCAGCGCTCCAGCCAACGCGGAGGAGTACCAAGGATATCCCTCACTTCCTCACTCCTTAACTCTATGTGGTTCTTTTCTTCTGTCATAATCCGAGTTCCAGCTGTTCCCTGACCAGATGATAATAGACTCCTTTTTGGGCTACCAGTTGCTCATGACTACCCTTTTCCGCAATCTTACCCTGGTCAAGCACCACAATAAGATCGGCATTTTTCACCGTACTCAGCCTGTGCGCAACAACAACGACCGTTTTTCCCCTGAAATATTGCTCCATATTTCCCAGGATCACCTTTTCATTGTGTGCATCCAGCGCATTGGTGGCTTCATCGAGAAAGATAAAGGAAGGATCTTTGTAGACTGCCCTTGCGATCAGTATTCTTTGCTTCTGTCCCTGGCTCAAACCTGACCCTTCCTGACCTATCTTCGTATTATAGCGCAAGGGCAACGATTCAATAAAATTACGTATATTGGCTACGGTGACCGCCCTGAGCAGTTTCTCCCTGTCGGGATTTTCCTCTCCTACGGCGATATTTCCGGCGATGGTATCTGAGAAAATGAATCCATCCTGCATCACCACGCCGCAATGGGAGCGCCAGGCCTCCATGCTGTATTGATCGAGCAGGAAATTGCCAACTCTGATTTCACCCTCACTTACAGGATAGAAACCCAGAATCAGCTTTATCAAGGTGGTTTTGCCGCTGCCACTGGGTCCCACCACTGCGGTTACCTTGTTCTCAGGAATGGTCAGAGATATCTGATCGAGCACTTTGGGCGATCTGGGCCCTTCATACCGGAAAGAAACCTCTTTCAGAACAATCTCTTTTTTCAACGGCAGCTCCCTGATCTTCACCTCTTCCAATGCATCTTCCTCTTTTGTTTCATTAATTTCCCCAAGCCTTTGCAGACTCATGCGGGCATCCTGAGCCGATGTGATAAACGGGATGAAATCCTGAAGGGGCGCGTTCAACTGGCCAATGATGAACTGAACAGCCACCAGCATCCCAAGGGTCATATCCCCGTCAAGAACCGCTTTGGCCGCGAGAAAAATGATCAGGATATTCTTCGTCTGATGGATAAAAACCGAACCGGCCTGTTGATTCTGATGAATCATCAGCGCTTTGACACTTACCCTGAATAACCGGGTTTGGATGCTCTCCCACTCCCATCTTTTCTGTTTCTCACAATTATTCAGCTTGATCTCCTGCATCCCGGTGATAAGCTGGTAGACATTGCTCTGATTGGCCGACAAGGCTTCAAATCTCCGGTCATCAAGCGCTTTTCTTTTCCTCATGAACATCAGCACCCATCCGGCGTATAGTGCACTTCCGAGCAGAAACACCACCAGGATCTTCCAGCTGTACCATCCCAGCACAAAACTGTATATGATGAACATAAAAATGCCAAACGACATGTTCACCAGGCTGGTGGTAAGAAAATACTGGATCCTGCTGTTGTCTTCGATCCTTTGCCGGAGATCGCCTGTCATCTTGGTATCAAAAAACCTGACCGGAAGCTTCATCAGCCGGATGAGAAAATCAGAGATAAGAGAGATACTGACACGGGCACTCACATGGAGCATGATCCAGCTGCGGATAAAGCTTACGGCCGTCTGACTGATGATCAGAACCAGTTGAGCAATCAGCACCAGAACAATAAAACTGAGGTTACTGGTGGTGATCCCTATATCAACTATCGATTGGGTGAGGAATGGGAAGAGCAGACTGAGCAGACTTCCGGTCAGGAATCCCAGCAAAAGCTGAACAATCAGCTTTCTGTAAGGACGGAGGTAATGCAACAGAAAGCCGAATCCATGTTTGTGATCTACCTCACTTTCTTCCTTGAAAAATTCAGGCACAGGTTCCAGGAGCAGCACCACACCGGCAGGTTCTTCCCCGATGGTGGTGGATGCCCAGTGACGCATGAACTCCTTTGCAGTATATTCATCAAGTCCTGCAGCCGGGTCAGAGACTGCGTAATGGTTTTGCCTTCCCTTTTTTCTTATTTTGTAAAGGACCACAAAGTGATTTTGATCCCAGTGCAGGATAACTGGTAAAGCGATCTGATCCAGATTCCGTAGAGTCAGCCGGGCGCCCCGTGTCCTGAATCCCGACTTTTCTGCAGCATCACTGAGGGCCAGCAATGAAACACCTTCCCGCGCCTTATAGGTCAGCTCCCTGAGCGTATTCAGACGGAGATGTTTTCCGTAGTACTTAGCCACAATTTTCAAACAGACTGGGCCACAGTCCATGACGTCGGGTTGCTGGAAATGCGGGAACTTCGCCATCACTATTCAAATTGGTGGCAAGGTAAGAAATATAAAGTTTACGTATACACAGCCTTAGTAATCCACAAATACAAAAACAACTGAATAACAGTCACTTTTTATTCACATAAAGACATTCTCTCAGTAGCGGAATTGTTTATATCACAGCAATAGATTTTTTAATCCCACGAAAGAACCTTCTGCTCCTGCAGGAGAAACCCTATCGCGGCAGAAATGAATAGCTTTACAGAAAGGCATAAACTTTCTTTTTCAAAAACCCATCAACTGAATTGTTACTAAATTATTATTATTTTTGGCACCTTTAGAAAACACTATTCATCCTGAAGTTCGAAAATTTTTCATTTTAACTAAGATATCATGAAGGTTTATAAGACAGAACAAATTCGCAACGTTGCCTTGCTGGGAAATGCCGGCAGTGGGAAAACCACCCTTGCAGAAGCCATGCTGCTGGAGGGTGGACTCATTAACCGCAAGGGAGAAGTCACTGCCAAAAATACAGTTTCCGACTTCAATCCCATTGAGCAGGAATATGGCAATTCGGTTTTTTCCTCGGTATTGTATGCGGAATACGGCGATTGGAAGCTGAACATCCTCGACACTGCGGGGATGGATGACCTGTGTGGGAGTGTTGCTTCTTCGCTTGAAGTGGCCGACATGGGGTTGATGCTTATCGATGCCACAGCAGGCGTGGAGGCCGGAACTGAATCGGCATATCGTCTTGCCGATTCCAAGCAAATTCCCTTGATCTTTGTTTTCAACGGCCTTGACCATGAAAATGCCAATTTTGACAATTCCCTTGAAAAATGCCGTTCCTCGTACGGAAATAAGGTTACTACCGTTCAATATCCTCTGGAAACCGGCCCTGGTTTCGATTCCATTATTGATGTGCTGAAAATGAAGATGTACAAATATGGCAAGGATGGTGGTCAGCCCGAGATCCTCGACATCCCGGCTTCGGAACAGTCAAAGGCAGAAGAATTGCAGAACCAGCTGTTTGAAATGGCTGCCGAAAATGACGAATCACTGATGGAACGTTATTTTGAGGAGGGTTCCCTGACAGAGGAAGAAGTCATCAAAGGGATGCGTATTGGCATTCGCCAGAGGGACCTTTATCCTGTGCTGTGTGCCTGTGCCAAGAGAAGCATCGGTATCGGCAGTTTGATGGAATTCATCGGGAAAACCGGTCCTGCCCCGCAAGAAATGCCTATGCGGAAAATCGTCGCCGGCAAGGAAGTCACCATGTCGGAAAACGAAATTCCCAGTCTCTTCGTCTTTAAGACAGCCATCGAATCACATGTGGGCGAAATCACTTTCTTCAAGATGTTATCGGGCAAGGTCACTGAAAGTATCGACCTGTTCAACGTAAACAGCAGCTCCAAGGAGAGACTTTCACAGCTCTTTGTCACGGCCGGGAAGAACAGGGTGAAAGTACCCGAGATCCTTGCCGGTGATATTGGGTGCACGGTAAAACTAAAAGAGACCAAATACAACCAGACCCTTACCCTCAAGGAAGCAGGCACGCAATTCGCTCCGATGGAGTTTCCGGCCCCCCGTCACCGGGTTGCCGTAAAGGCAGTGAGTGAAACTGACGACGAAAAGGTGGGCGAAGTCCTCAACCGTATCAAATTCGAAGATCCTACCTATATCATTGAGTATTCCAAGGAATTGCGCCAGCTAATCGTTCATAACCAGGGGGAATACCACATGAACGTCCTCAAATGGTTCTTTGACAATGTGTATAAAATCGAGATTGAGTATAAGGAGCCCCGTATCCCCTACCGTGAAACCATCACAAAGGCTGCCCAGGCTGACTATCGTCACAAAAAGCAATCGGGAGGTGCCGGACAGTTCGGGGAAGTACACATGATTATAGAACCGCTGGTAGAAGGTGGAGCCCCAAGGAGTGCATTCGTTCTCGACGGAAAGGAATATAAAATGTCTCTCAGGGACATTCAGGACAACAACCTGCCCTGGGGAGGCAAGCTACTCTTCTGTAACTGTATTGTCGGGGGATCGATCGACGGTCGCTTTTTACCGGCTATTCTCAAAGGAATCATGGAGAAGATGGAACAGGGCCCGCTTACCGGATCATACGCGCGCGATATAATTGTGTATGTATATGATGGTAAAATGCACCCTGTTGACTCCAATGAAATCTCCTTCAGACTGGCAGGGAGAAATGCTTTCAGTCAGGCATTCAAAAAGTCAGGTCCCAAGATCCTTGAACCTATTTATGATCTTGAAATATGGGTTCCGGCAGAAAGAATGGGCGACGTGATGGGCGACCTCCAGGGACGCCGTGCCCTGATAATGGGAATGGGCTCTGAAAGGGGATATGAAAAGATCTCTGCCAGGGTGCCGTTGAAAGAAATGAATAAATACAACACCTCTCTCAGTTCACTGACCGGAGGCCGTGGAATGTTCAAAATGAGCTATAATGCTTACGAAAAAGTGCCTTCCGACGTTCAGGATGCCCTTCTGAAAGCTTATGAGGCAGAACAGGAAGAAGAATAACTCGCATATGCCTGTCACAAAAAGAGAGGCTTCCCGGTTGGGAAGCCTCTCTTTTTTATGGGTTAAATAAGGGTCAGTCCTTGTCCCTCATAAGATATACATTTCCATGTTTCCAACGTTTTTTTCCATCACGCCCGAAACCTTCCACCACATAAAAGTAAACTCCCGGGGAAGCATATCTTCCACCGATCCGGCCATCCCATACCGTTTCCGCCCAGCTCTTTTCAAATCCCTGCACATTGCCGCTCTTCCATACATGGACAGTTTTCCCCCACCTGTTAAAGACAGAAATTTTCAACTCTTTCATTGACCAAAACTTGACCACAAAGTTATCGTTGGTACCGTCTCCGTTAGGGGTAAATACATTGGGGACTGCGATAAAGGAAGTATCAGCGACAATATAATTTGAAAGATACACCGTGTCGGCGCAAATCAGGTTTCCCGTCCGCTTTTTAGACACAAGCTTCACCATGTAAGTCCCTGAATTTTCAAAAACATATACCGGATTGTCATCATAGGCAATGAGCATAATGCTGTCGACAGGTATCGACGGATCATTTTTGATCTCATCCAGGTCACGAAAAAAGAACCACTCATAGGACCCGGGATCCCCGTTTATGGAGGTATTTGTAAATTTCACCTCAAGGGGAGCTTCACCGCTGGAAGGATCAACGGTAAATAAAGCCCTGGTTACCAAAGAGTGATAGGTAACCGTGGAAATCGTTTCACATCCGAACCGGTCAGAAA
>CAJDVL010000046.1_pt2 | contig 18535 bp, 14 predicted proteins | sample 7391331 | NCBI WGS metagenome assembly CAJDVL01 (sample SAMEA7055707, study PRJEB34461) | soil metagenome | biome: terrestrial ecosystem; feature: Peninsula; material: soil | place: Antarctica | collected 2016 | reverse complement strand
AAGGTCAAAGGCGCCATGATGGGTCGGTCCATCGTTACCAACAACGCCACACCGGTCAAGCGCAAAGGTCACCGGCAGGTTCTGCAGGCAGACATCATGAAAAACCTGATCGTAGGCCCGCTGCATAAAGGTTGAATAAATATTGCAGAAGGGGATAAAACCCATGGCTGCAAGCCCTGCTGCGAAGGTGACAGCATGTTGTTCGGCAATACCGACATCAAAAGCACGATGAGGCATTTTTTCCATCATCAGGTTCAGGGAACACCCCGAAGGCATGGCAGGAGTTATCCCTAAGATTTTTTCATTGTTTTCGGCAAGTTCAACAAGGGTCTCACCGAAAACATTTTGAAATTTGGGGGCTTTTTCCAGTTCACATCCGCAACTGTATATTTTCCCGGTGTTTTTATCAAACTTACCAGGTGCATGGTAGCGGGTTTGAAATGCTTCTGCTTCAGGGAATCCTTTCCCTTTTTTGGTGATCAGGTGAAGCAGTTTAGGTCCTTTGATCTCTTTCAGATCGCTTAATACCCGGGCAAGATAAACCACATCGTGGCCATCGACCGGGCCGAAATAGCGGAAATTTAAGCCTTCAAACAGATTGCTCTGGTTCAGCAGAAGGTTCTTCAGTGCCCCCTCCGTCTTCTGGACTGCACGTCGCGTAAAAGGCCCTAATACCCTTAGCTTTCCCAAACCTGCCCAAACTTTATCTTTTAGCCGGTTATAGGTCTGGGATTTGGATATTTTAAGCAGATGCTGTGTAATACCTCCAATATTCGGATCGATGGCCATGTTGTTGTCATTGAGGATGACCAGAATATCCGATTTCAGGAAACCTGCATTGTTCAGACCTTCAAAGGCCATACCCCCTGTCATGGCCCCGTCACCGATGACAGCCACCACTTTCCTGTTCTCATTTTTGAGTTGACTGGCTACAGCCATACCCAGCGCTGCTGAAATGGATGTAGAGGAATGACCTACGCCGAAACTGTCGTATTCACTTTCGCTGCGTCTGGGGAAACCACTGATGCCACCGTACTTCCGGTTGGTGTGAAACTGTTCCCTTCTGCCTGTCAGAATTTTATGGCTATAAGCCTGGTGGCCAACATCCCAGACTAGTTGGTCGTAAGGCGTATTGTACACGTAATGGAGGGCCACGGTAAGTTCTACCACTCCCAGACTCGCGCCCAGGTGGCCCGGATTATTGCTTACCGAATCGATGATGAAATCACGAAGTTCACCGCAAACCTGTGTAAGGTCATTCGGGGAGAGTTTCCTGAGATCGTCAGGAGAATTGATATGTTGAAGAAGGTTATTCTTGCTTGAAGTCATTGAATCCACGATTAATTTTGTCAATTCCCTGAAACATATTTTTTTACCAGATTTAGCCCATCCAGTGTAAGCATAGGTTCCAGGTGTTTTATGGCGGGAATCAGGGGTGCCATTACAGCACTCAGTCCGCCAGTTGCTACTACAGTAAGTTTTTGCTTCAGTTCATCCTCTGTTCGTTTGATCATCGAATCAACCAGTCCGGCATATCCCAGAACAATTCCTGACTGAATGGCATGCATGGTGTTCTGGCCGAGAACGGATGGAGGAGGCACAAGATGTACCCCCGGTAACTGTGCAGTCTTACCTGCAAGGGCATTTACGACCGTATTCATGCCCGGAGCAATGGCAACCCCCAGTATTTTACCCTGTTGACCCACTGTCGTGAAGGTCAGTGCCGTTCCGAAATCGATCACCATGGTAAATTCCCCGTATTTCTGATAAGCAGCCAACGAATTGGCAACCAGGTCTGATCCAATTTGGTAAGGATTCAAAATGCCCAGCGGAAGTTTGTCGTAAATCTCCGGACCCAGTAAGATCGGGGAGAGGCCCAGAAAATGGGAAAGCATATCGATAAAAGGCTGCACTAGGGTCGGAACAACACTGCTCAGTACCACCGAGGTGACCTGATCGGGAGAAACCTTTCCATTGGAGATCAGGGAACGGAAAATAACTTCGTATTCGTCAGCAGTCTTCTTCGAATCGGTCTGGATCCTCCAGTCCGAAACCCATTCATCACCGGAATGAACTCCAAAAACGATGTTGGTATTGCCTATGTCGATCACTAAAAGCATTTCAGTAATTTTTTTGCAAAGTTGAAAAGTAACCTCTGAATAACAAAATTTTGAGATACAAGTTTATCTAAAATCCGCCTAACCCGAAACTAACTACCGACAACATTTTCTTTTTAACTGATATTTAGTTGCTTATATCACAAAAATCTCTATATTTATAGAGTAATTCTATAAAAATCCTGAGCATGCAAGATTATAGCCATCTTTTGATTTTTGTTGTGGAAGATAATCCGATTTATAACGATCTGATCACAGGAGTTCTTAAAAACAAACAGTTCAGGAATATTCGCTCCTTCAGTAATACCGAAGAGTGCATCAAAAGCATCCATTTGAATCCCGACATCATTGTCTTGAATTATGCCTATTCCGATTTTACCGGCCTTGACCTGATGAAAAGGGTGCATGAAACCAGACCTCAGGTAACTTTTATCTTCCTGAGCGGACAAAATAATGTTGAAGTGGCTGTGAAAATTATGCGGCATGGCGCATTTGACTATATTGTCAAAAACGAAAAAGCTCCTGAGAACCTGATTAATGCCATCCATTTGGCCCTTAAAGGAGAGAAACGTCAGAATACCAAAAAAAACCTTCGCAAAGGGGCTGTTCTTTTTTTTATCCTGATCCTCATCCTGATCATTCTGATTTTTTCCCTCTCTTTGTTTTCCAACGATTTTAAACTTTTCTGAGCGAAATAATTATCTTCGGGATTCGTTAATTTAAACTGTTACAAGTGGCAATTACCCGGATCTTTACGAAGTTTAAAACCGTATTTTGGGTCTCCAACATCATTGAGTTATTTGAAAGATGGGCGTGGTACGGTTTTTATATGGCCTTTGCCCTCTACCTGGTGAATTCGTCCGATACCGGAGCATTGGGATTATCTCAGTCCCAGAAGGGTATCATCATGGGAACGGGGTCCATGCTATTGTATCTGCTGCCCCTCTTTACCGGGGCTCTGGCTGACAAGCTGGGCTATCGGCGGATGCTATATCTGGCCTTTGCCTTTTACATTTCCGGGTTTTACATGATCTCCAGCTTCCACTCTTTCCGCGGGGTCTTCTTTGCCTTTATCTGGACCTGCGTTGGCGGGGCTTTCTTTAAGCCGATCATTTCGGCCATGATTGCCCGCACCACCGACAAGGAAACCTCTTCAATAGGATTCGGGATCTTCTATATGATGATTAACATAGGCGGATTTATCGGGCCTTTCATCGCGGGGATCCTGCTCCAGAAAAGCTGGGACTATGTTTTTTACATGTCCATGGGGACCATCGGCTTTAACTTTCTGATCACCTTTCTCTTTTTCCGGGAACCCGTGGCACGTGACCGGGTTACCTCTGCCGGCCGGACCATTTTCCAGGCCCTCCTGAACATCAGGGAGACCCTGCTTAATTTTAAATATGTGCTCTTCCTGTTGATCATGGTGCTCTTCTGGACGGCCTTCAACCAGTTGTATTACTCTTTTCCGGTATTTGTGGATCACTGGGTCGATACGGCCAGCCTTTACCGGGGGATTGCTGCCATTTCCCCTGCCCTGGCAGCCGCCATCGGCACCCCTGAGGGAACGATTACAGCAGTGACCCTCTCCAGCATGGATTCCTTTTTCATCATTGTTTTCCAGCTGATGGTCTCGGCTTTTGTGATGCGCTTCAGGCCCTTGTCGGCCATGATGGGAGGTATCCTGGTCCTGGCTGGTGGACTGGCGCTGATGTTCAGCATGCAGAGCGGGTGGCTGATCCTTCTGGGAATTCTCATTTTCGGGCTCGGCGAAATGGCCAGTTCCCCCAAGTTTACCGAGTATATCGGCCGCATTGCCCCTGAAGATAAAAAGGCCCTTTTCATGGGCACCTCCTTTCTGCCCATTGCCGCCGGCCATCAGCTTGCTGGTTGGCTCTCTGGCGGCATCTTTGAACGCATTTCCGACAAGTATTACCTTTTGGCCAGGGAGGTTGCCACAAGGGGCATTACCCTTCCGGAGATCTCGGAAACTTTTTCCAAAAATGACTTCTGGCAGGAAGCCGCCTCCCGGATGGGCATGAATTCCGCGGAACTTGGGGCTTTTCTCTGGCAAAATTACCACCCCTGGCATATCTGGTACCTCTTTAGTGGCATTGCTGTCCTGGCCATGATTCTCCTCTGGATTTATGACCGCTTTATCCTGCCACAGTAAAAAAACACCGCAGAGATACAGGGTCGCAAAGTAATTCGTGAGAATCTTCGCGTTCTGGTATCTCTGCGGTGGAATGTAATGTAACCGGTGAACCGTTAACTATTCCTTGGGTGCTTCTCCCGGTAGCGGTATGACGATGTTTTTCATCATTCCCACATCGCCCATAATAAATGTGTCAGGACCCAGTTTCAGGTCGGAGTTCATCAGCTCATCGAAAGTAACCTTTTTCCCTGTGTAGGATGAGACACGCCCCATGATCGCTACCATACAGCTCATCGCGGTGGCTTCTGCCTCGTTGACGGGTATATCCTCCCGGATGCAGGTTACCAGATCGATATGCTCCTGGTCGTAAGGATTGACGGCTACCGATTTCCTGGGTTCCCCCTTATCATCCAGCGGATAGGGATAACTGTACATTTCGTTTCCTGCAAGGTCGAAAATTTTGTTCTGGCAGTTTGAGTAGCCTTTGGTACCCATGATGAATTCACTGACGTTGTTTGCGCAACCGTTGATCTGACGGCACATACTGTGCATATGCATGCCGTTGTCGTATACGAAGTCGACCGAGAAGTTGTCGTACTGGTCGCCGGTAACTCTGCGCAGGCGTGAGCCGAAACCGACGGCACTGGTGGGATAAGCACCCGTGAACCAGTGGATCACATCCAGGTTGTGGACATGTTGTTCCACAATATGGTCGCCTGAGAGCCAGGTCCAGTTCACCCAGTCGCGGATCATGGCTTCCATTTCACTCCAGCCGGCCTGTGGATTGCGGTGCCATAATTTGGACTGGTTCCAGTAGGCATTTGCACTTACCAGGTCTCCGATAGCGCCAGTGGCAATCTGTTTGTAAACCTCAACATAGTCACGTTGGTGATGCCGTTGTGTTCCGCAAATTACTTTCAATCCGAGTGAATCAGCCATTTTTGCCGTGGAGAGAATACTTCTGACACCTACCGGGTCAACGGCGACTGGTTTTTCCATGAAAATGTGTTTTCTGGCTTTCACTGCTGCTTCGAAGTGAGCCGCCCTGAATACCGGAGGAGTAGCCATGATAACCACATCAACTCCCGAATCGATCACCTTCTGGAAACTGTCGAAGCCCACGAAACAATTCTCGGGAGCCACTTCCAGATCTTTTTCCTTTTTAAGCTTGGCGACGCAACTGTCGATCCGGTCCTGGAAAACATCACCCAGGGCTGTAATCGTTAAGTTTGGACCTGCATTGAGCCAGTTGATGGCTGCTCCTGAACCACGGCCACCACAACCGATAACCCCGGCTTTCAGCAGTTGTCCGTCAGGTGCCTGATCCAACAGCGGAGGAATAACCAGTTCACCAGGTTTTTTAAATGGTTGTCCTGAAATCAGGGAAACTGATTTGCCGCTTCCACCGGAAGCACACGATACAAGCGGATTAAATCCGGCTACACCTACAGCACTTATCGCTGCAGCTCCTGTCAAAAATTTCCTTCTTGAAAAATTATTGTTGCTCATATGGATTAGAATTTGTTGATTATTATTTTCCTGTTTTCTCGTCAAAATCACATACCACCCTGAATGAAACATGGTTGCAGTCTGACAGCCACCAGATGCTCTTCGGGATCTGCGGATCGGTCACCAGCCAGGCATCTGTCTGGGTGTAATCACGTGCAGCACTTCTGACCCTGCCTGCATCGCTTTTGAATGTACCGCCCCTGACCACCTTTTCTTCACCCGTGGCAGGCCCCCGGGGATCGGTTACTCCATCGGAAAGCAGGGAATAGGCATCGGGAGCATACCAGTCGGAACAGTATTCCGCTGCATTTCCAAGCATATTTTTCAGTCCAAACGGATTGGCTTTCACCTGATCAGGGGGCTGCGTCTTATTCAGGCTGTTTGCCTTGTAGATCACATACTCTCCGATGTTGTCATTTTCCTTTTCGAAGATTTTTCCAAAAAATCCTTTTTCCGAGAAATCGCGTGGGTTACCTTCAAAGAAGTAGGGCGTTGCAGTCCCCCCTCTTGCTGCGTATTCCCACTCTGCCTCAGTAGGAAGGCGGTAATTTTTCCCTGTGACCTGTGTAAGCCATTGACAATAGACTTCAGCAGCCTTATAGCTCATGGTGATAGCCGGCCGGGAACCCATTCCCCAGTTTTGGTCAGGCTGCCCGTAGGGTGGCGTTGGACCTGAAATCGCATCAACATCTGCATCTGCCAGTGTACGTGAACCCTCAGTGTCTGTCGATCGTCCCTCGCCTGCAGTAGATGCATAAAAAGCCAGAAACTCATCCCAGGTAACTTCAGTCTCCGCCATGAAGAAAGGACTGATGTTCAGCTTTTTGACAGGTCCCTCATCACTGCTGCGCATTTGCTCTGTTCCGGGACTTCCCATTTCATAAGAACCTCCCGGAATAGCGACCATCTTAAATGAAACGATACTCTGCGGAATGGTTTCCGTAAATGTTTCAAGTCCGGTAACCACAGCAGGGGTTGTGAATAGTTCCTGGCTGGCACTTTTAGTGAGGCCAAATTCCACATTCCGGGTGTGTTTGCGGTTGGGATCGTAATGTCCTACATCAATATGGCAATTCAGACAAAGCAAATCCTTTTCGTTACGGGAATAGTATAAATGGGCATCCTGACCCTCTTTAGTCAGTGCAAGCGGAAACAGGTTGATGTGACATTTCACACACGACTCCTGATAGGTGAAATGACGCGCCATCTCTACCGTTCGCTTACCTTCCCAGTTGAAATCAGCACTGTCCTTGGTGAGATAACCCCAGATATCCTTTCCCCCAAGTTTGATCTTTTCCTTCAGATATCCTTCACCTTCCGGGGGCAGATGGCATTCCACACATCCTACCTTGATCCCGCTTTTGGTTACATAATGGCTTGAAAGCTTCCAGGAGCTGAAAACATGGGGATGGACATGACATATTTCACAAAAAGTATCCGTTGAAGTGGCCTTTATTGCTTTGTTTGAACAGAGGGTTGCCACAATGCCCAGTATAAAACCTACAAATATCAGCAGCAAGAGTTTATTGGTGAAAAAAGATTTCATTCCTTGAAGCATACCAGCGTGTAATTTTGCCAAAGATCTGATTAATGAAAAAATGACGTTCAAATTTAATAAATAATACCAGCTATGCCCTTAAAGTGGTTATTTAAAGAGTTATTTAGAAAGAATTTAGATTTTCATCTGGGATAATCCGGTAGAATATCGTAACTTGATGTTGCCCTTTCAGTAGTTATGTCCGCTTTTTTGAATGATTTTCTAGAGCTGTTGTATCCGGTTTTATGTGTGGCATGTGGCAGAAGACTTGTACAACAGGAGGAATTCCTTTGTCTGTACTGTTTGCATGATTTGCCACGGACTAATTTTCATACGATTCCTGACAACAAGGTGGCACAGATGTTCTGGGGCCGGGTACCTCTTGAAATGGCTGCTTCGTGGCTTTTTTTCAGGAAAGGAAGCCGGTATCAGAAACTGGTCCATTACATGAAATACAAAGGGGTTAAAGAGATCGGGGAAGAGATGGGAAAACTATACGGCCTTGACTTGAAATTCTCACCCTACGCCTCCACCGATATGCTTGTTCCGGTACCTCTTCACCCTCAAAGGTTTAAAGAGAGGGGGTACAACCAAAGCGAATGGTTTGCCAAAGGGATTGCAGAGTCGCTCAGCCTGCCGGTATCGGTTGGTAACCTGGTCAGAGAAAAATTTTCACCGACTCAAACGCGCAAAAACCGCTTTGAAAGATTCAAAAATGTAGAGGGAATTTTCACTGTACTGAGGCCGGATGAGTTTCTTCAAAAACACCTGCTGCTTGTTGATGATGTGGTGACGACAGGATCTACCCTGGAGGCTTCAGCTGAAGCACTTCTGACTGCCGGTGCGGGGAAGGTAAGTGTGGTCACCCTGGCCTGTGCTGAAATATGACACGGTAATCTTTCCTGTTGAATCAGAACTTTGCTGTTAGCGGATTACGATTTTCTTTCCTTCCACCTCCAGAACATCTCCTTTTCTGATTTTGGCACGCCGGCGATACTCTGTCTCCCCGTTACGTATAACCAAACCCTCATCGACCATGATTTTTGCATGACCGCCGCTTTCGCTCAGCCGAAGGTATTTCAAAAGCCTGATCAGTTCAATGTATTCCTCTTTCAATTCAAATTCAATCATCGCGCTTCATTTTTTTCAGTTCTTCCTGCAATTTGCGTGTCAGTCCTGTTATCACTATTTCTCGGCTATACAGAAGATTTTCCCCATCACCTTGAAGACCAGAGTGGTCTCATCAAAGGGGAACCCTTCGGTCACTCCCGGCCGGGCGAGGCTGTATTCACGAATTTCCTCCACATCCATGATTGATTCAAGTCAGAAGTTTATCATATTAAAAAAGCTAACCATATTGGGCAAGGCATACTTAAAAGATGGTTATAAAAATATTCATTTTTTCCGGGATTCTTACAGGGTTATACCGGGTACGATTTTCCTGTCGATCAAATGGATAGTGCACAGGGGAAGGTTTTCTGTGAAATCAGATGAGAACGGAGGTCGTGCAGGAGGTTGCCCGTTTACTGCAGCGTGGAGTTAAAGGCGTTGTCGTAGTGTTCCAGTTCATAATCATTGGCACCCAGAATCGTTACCAGGATCAGATCGAAACGGGCATCCTTGTTCCAGTCGTGGTGTTGGATCCACGCCTCGGCAGCTGTAATTACCTTTTTAATTTTTTTGTTTGAAATGGCGTCAGTTGGATGTCCGAAGGATTCGCCCTCTCTGGATTTAACCTCTACAATAACCAGTTCCTCCCCGTCCAGTGCTACGATATCCAGTTCCAAATGACCAATCCGCCAGTTGGTGTCGAGGATTTTATATCCTTTTTCAAGGAGATATCCCTGTGCAATATGCTCAGCGCTGTCGCCAGTTTCTTTTGTTGTTTTTCTCATTACCGGGGTTTTTAGGGTGAAAACAGCATGCAGGAGTAATATCCGCTGAATTTTATGGTGTTAATATCAAGGCAGATCTTTCATGGTTGATCTCCAATGTATAACATTCACCGCTCACCAGTGCCCGGTGGGGCTGTTCATGACCGGCGGGAAAGCCAAAGGCTACAGGGAAACCATAATCTCTCACCGCATCAAGGATGATCTCCTCCACGCTTTTCCCGTAAGGTTCGTCATTGTCCTTCATTTCCGTAAAATAACCCACCACCAGTCCGGCCAGTTTTTCCAGTTTTCCCGCCAGCCGCAGGCTGACCATCATGCGGTCGAGGTGGTAGAGGTATTCCCCGATATCTTCAATAAAGAGGATTTTTCCCCTGGTGTCGGTATAGAAGGGGGTTCCGGCAAGGGCATAAAGCAGGGAGAGATTGCCTCCCGTGAGGAGGGCTGTGGTTTTGCCGGGCCGGTTGAGGGGATGACTTCTCCAGGTGGCGGCACTCTTTCCGTCCCGCAGAATCTCCATCAGGCTAAGCAGGCTTTCGGTGGGCTGGCCTTCCTCCGTGAGGCAGTCGCGGGCCATGATACCGTGGACCGACTGGTAGCCCATGCGCTGGAGGGTGCTGTGGAGAACCGTGATGTCACTGTAACCCACCAACCATTTGGGATGTTTCCGGAAGCCGCGGAAGTCGAGGTACTCCAGCAGGCGGAGGGTGCCATTTCCGCCCCGTGAACAGAAAATAACATTCACCCGTGGATCGTCGAGTGCTTCCTGCAGGTCGGCCAGCCGCTCCTCATCGGTACCGGAAAACTGAAAAGAGCTCCCTGTCACATGCTTTCCCCATTCCACCCGATAGCCGGAAGCCTCCAGCCACTCCGTCAGGGCCAGCAATGGGGCACTGTCGCAATGTCCCGCGGGTGACACCAGGCGGAACACCGATCCCGGCCTTATCAGAGGCGGCGCGATGATCTTCCGCTGTTGTTGTTGTTTTTTCTCCATTCCTGCTTCACAACATGATATGGCCTGAGGCCCTTTTTAAACAAAACATAAAGCTACATATTCGGAATCAATTTTACAATAAAACGGAATGGTTTTTGAATGGAAGGGGATAGGGTAAACCGGCATAAATACAGTCATCACCATGAAAACAGCCTTTTCCATACCGGTACTTCTGTTACTGCTGACGCTTCTGGCTTCCGGCGGAAAAGCCGAAGCCGGTCTTTTCCGTTCAGAACCCGATTCCCTCGTTTTGTTTTATGACCAGGAAGAGCTGCGTTTGCCCGGGGAATCTTTCCGCATCGGTGTCATCTCCTATCTGCGGAACGGAAAGATCAAAAAGAGCACCGGTCTGGCGGGGGGGACCCACCTCTGGTGGAACTACCGCGTGGAGGTAAAAGGGGGCGATTTCAGCGCAGGAAAGGTGACGGTCAATGAGCAGCTGATGCCCTCTAAGGGGAAGTATATCAGTGTCAGGGTTTATCCAAGGAAATTCCCTGCCCTAGCCAAAGAGTTGCTGCTTCCCCTTCATTATGAAACCGAAATTGTCTACCGTCCGGTGGAGGATTTTGACAAGGCTCCCGGAAGTCAGATCAGGGGAGAACTGGTGGCCCGTTTCGACAACGGGATGGTGAGGGTTTATGATGATTTGCGCAACAGTCGCGCTACCGGATATTACCGTTTCTGGACCAAGGGGGGAGTTGGCAGAAGGGAAGGTTTACCATCGAGCCCGATTTCACCCGTATCAGGGAGCACCGCAGTGACCTGTATGTGGAGTCATTGCGCAGTCTGGGAGTGACCGACACCTTTTCGGTGCTTCTCGATTACCGCCATGATTACTCCATGTTGTTCCGGGGATGGAGTGGCACGCATGGTTTTTCAGGAAGCAACGGTTTCCGGGGAGTTACCGGGGAATCCGGTGGCCACGGGGCGCCAGGCCAGGATGGTGAGTGGGGGTATGACGGCCCCGATGTGCGGGTGTGGAGCGATCTTTACTACGACTCTCTTTTGCAGTACAACCTGCTTTATATTTATGCAGAGAATGTTTTCACGAGTGAGGAATTCCGTTATCTGGTGAATCCCGATGGCGGGCGCCTGGAGGTGGTTTCCCGGGGAGGCGACGGAGGCGATGCCGGGGATGGTGGCCTCGGTGGTCCTGGCGGTCCTGGCCGCGACGGGGATAAATGGAAGGAAAAAATTAAAGTGAAGAAAATAGAAAAGCAACCCTTTACACAAAAGAGCACCCGCAGGGAGATCAGGAAGGTGACCAACCGTGAGGGCAAGGAAGAAGAGGTGGCGGTAGAGGTAGAGGTTGAAGAGATCGTTTACAGGGATGTGGTGGTCTGGGTGGAGGAGGAGATCGAGGTGCAGGGCCCCGGTCAGGATGGTGGTCCCGGAGGCTGGGGAGGTCCGGGTGGACTGGGAGGTTTTGGGGGCTACGGCGGGAATATAAGCCTTTACTTTACGGAAGATGCCTGGCCATACCGGCATTTTATTGAAGCGCGCGCTCCCGGCGGATCGGGGGGCAGACATGGCAGCGGTGGTCCCGGCGGTCCCGGGGGCTACGGTGGTAACGGCAACCCTTCCGGGAAAATGGGATCCTCAGGTATGAACGGGCCTTCAGCCATCGGATGGGCCGATGAGGGGCGCAGCGGCCAGATTATTTTTGGATCCACAGAGGAGTTTTTCTTCTATCAGACAGCTACGGATGCTGCCCCATCCATAAAAAATCCCTGATGATCAGGCTTCCGGAAAGTCAGTATCGAAATTCCTTCCCAGGTCCTTCAGAGGTATGCAAATTCCGGCTTCCAGGTTAAATTTGGCCTTGCTGTGCTTTATCTCCCTGCCATCCAAGGGGCGGGGCAAAAAATGAATTATCTTTGTCCCCCGCATAAAATTGAACATACATGACTGATTTCAAGCGTACGCTGATCACTTCGGCACTTCCATATGCCAACGGACCGGTGCATATAGGCCACCTGGCAGGGGTTTACGTTCCTGCCGACATTTACGCCCGCTATCTCCGCCTAAGGGGCGAGGAGGTTCTTTTCATCGGCGGTTCCGACGAGCATGGAGTGCCCATCACCCTGAAAGCCAAAAATGAAGGGATAACCCCACAGGACGTGGTCGATAAGTACCATACCATGATCAAGGATTCGTTTCAGCGGCTGGGAATCTCTTTCGATGTTTATTCCCGGACCAGCGCCCCCATTCATTATGAGACCGCCTCCCAATTTTTCAGGAAGCTCTACGATGAGGGAAAATTCGTGGAGAAAACCTTAGAGCAGTATTATGATGAGGAGACCGGTCAGTTTCTGGCCGACCGGTATATCGTGGGCACCTGTCCGAAGTGTGGCTACGACAAGGCTTACGGCGACCAGTGCGAGAGCTGTGGCACCTCACTGAGTCCCAACGAGCTGATTTCGCCCCGGTCGATGCTCAGCGGCAACACCCCTGTGCTGAAGGAGACGAAGCACTGGTATCTGCCACTCGACCAATATGAGCCCTGGTTGAAAGAGTGGATCCTGGAAGGTCACAAGGAGTGGAAATCGAATGTCTACGGACAGTGCAAGTCATGGATTGACAGTGGCTTGCAGCCACGCGCTGTCACCCGGGATCTAGACTGGGGAGTGCCCGTTCCGCTCGACGAAGCGCAGGGAAAAGTCCTTTATGTCTGGTTTGACGCCCCTATCGGCTATATCTCCGCCACCAGGGAACTCACCCCAGCGTGGGAGAAATGGTGGAAAGATCCTGAAACCCGGATGCTCCATTTTATCGGGAAAGACAACATTGTTTTCCATTGCATTATTTTTCCGGTCATGCTGAAAGCCGAGGGGAGTTACAACCTTCCCGACAATGTACCGGCCAATGAGTTCCTCAACCTGGAAGGGGACAAGATTTCCACTTCCCGGAACTGGGCGGTGTGGCTTCATGAATACCTGGATGAATTTCCCGGCAAGGAGGATGTGCTGAAATACGTCCTTACGGCCAATGCCCCGGAGACCAAGGACAACGATTTCACCTGGAAGGATTTTCAGACCCGCAACAACAGCGAATTGGTAGCCATTCTGGGCAATTTTGTCAACCGTGCACTGGTGCTCACCGAGAAATATTATCAGGCGACAGTGCCTGCCCCCGGGGAGATGAGCCCCTATGACCTGCAGACCCTTTCGACCCTTTCGGTACTGAAGGGAGAAATTGAGAAGAGCCTCGTCAGTTTCCGATTCCGCGAGGCCCTGAAGAACGCCATGGATATAGCCCGTTTGGGCAATAAGTACCTCGCCGATGAGGAGCCCTGGAAGGTGATCAAAACCGATCCGGAAAGGGTGAAGACCACGCTTTATGTTGCGTTGCAGGTTACGGCCAACCTGACCATTGCCCTGGAGCCTTTTTTGCCCTTCAGCATGGAGAAGCTGCGCGGGTTCCTCAACATTGGCCGTTACGGCTGGGACCATCTGGGCCATACTGCCCTGGTACCGGCAGGCCACCGGCTGAATCCTTCGAGCCTTCTTTTTGAGAAGATCGAGGACAAGGAGATCGAAAGGCAGGTGCAGAAGCTGCTGGCCACCAAAAAGGCCAATGAGGCGATCACGGCGGGAGTAACCCCCGCGAAGGAAGCCATTAATATCGACCAGTTCGGGATGATGGATATTCGTACGGGCACGGTTCTTGAGGCGGAAAAGGTGCCCAAGACCCAGAAGCTCCTGAAGCTCAAAATTGACACGGGAATTGACACGCGAACTGTGGTGTCGGGGATCGCCGGGTATTATACTCCGGAAGAGATGATCGGCAAACAGGTGTGTATTTTGGTCAATCTGGAGTCCCGTGCCCTGAAGGGAATCGAATCCAAAGGGATGATTCTCTGTGCCCAGGACCCATCCGGGAAATTGGTGCTGGTCTCCCCGGAAAGCCTGGTGGGAAACGGTGCTGAGGTCAAATAAGGAGTGAGAATAAGAAAAAAGCGTCGGTGAATGCCGGCGCCCTTCGTAAGGGGTCATGCCGTTTTTACGGGTTGGCCACTTACCCTATATACCTTCACCGTCCCTGGCAACAGGGACGGTTTTTTTATCTGAAATGTCATACCTTTGGAGGTATAAAGCAACCAATGACAAAAAAACGCACCTATAAACTGCTTTTGACCAGCGAACCGGAAGGTGGTTATACAGTTACTTTACCAGCATTGCCGGGATGCGTAACCTATGGTGAAAACATTGACCATGCCATTGCTATGGCGAAAGAAGCCATAGAATTATACATTGCCGAATTGCACGAGCGGGGAGAAGATATTCCTGATGACAACAACACATTGGAGTACTCCCTGATAATCTGATCCAATGGCCGGAAATTAACATTGCCCCAGGAATAATTTTTATAAATTTACCCTGGGAAATGCTGTTTTGGAGTTTATGTGGGGAAACTGGAATTTTTTTCATCCCAGTATCTGGGGTATTGTGTCGCTGTTGTTTCTGATTACATCGGTGGCCATTGCTGTCATTGTGATTTTCGAAAAGCGGTCGCCTTACAAGACGGCAGCCTGGATTTTTGCACTGGTAACGCTTCCGGGCATTGGCCTGGTGTTTTATCTTTTTTTCGGACAGGAATACCGCAAGAGCAAGTTGTTTTCGAGGAGGGGTTTGAAGTCGCTGCGTCGCTTCCGGTCGCTCACCAACCGTCAGTTACTGAAATTGCAGAAGAATGAGTTTCACCTGCCTGAGGCTGCCCGTGAAAAAGAGAAACTGGTCAGGCTTCTGATGAGCAATTCCCATTCCCTCCTGACTACCGGGAACCAACTGAAGATCCTCAACAACGGGGATAAGACTTTCAGGGCTCTTTTTCAGGCGCTGGAGCAAGCGCAACACCATATCCATCTCGAGTATTACATCATTGATGAGGATGAGACAGGTCTTTGGCTGAAGGATATTCTGGTCCGTAAGAGCCGGGAGGGAGTGGAAGTAAGACTGATCATTGACGATGTGGGTTGCTGGGGGCTTTCACGCCGTTACCTGCGTGATCTGAAGGAGGCCGGAGTTGATGTAAGGCCCTTTATGGAGGTTCGCTTTCCGCGGTTTACCCACCGTGTGAATTACAGGAATCACCGGAAGATAGCTGTGGTAGACGGACAAGTGGGTTTCACGGGGGGAATCAACATTGCTGACCGATACCGTAAAGGGTTGGATAAGATCGGGCCCTGGCGGGATACTCACCTGCAGATCGAAGGGGATGCCGTACTTTCCCTGCAATCGGTTTTTGCCGCCGACTGGTATTTTGTGAGCCGGGAGAACCTGACTGGTTCTGACTATTTTCCGCCAATGACCATGGAGCCGGGAACAGCGATGCAAATCGGCGCCAGTGGTCCTGATTCCGATTGGGAGAGCATCGGTCAGGCCTTTTTTACCGCTATCACCGGGGCCTGCAGAGAAATTGCCATTGTCACCCCCTATCTGATGCCCCCTCCATCAATCGTGAGTGCCTTGAAGACTGCCGCTCTGGGAGGTATCGATGTGAAAATCCTTTTGCCCGAACTCTCCGATGCTGCCATTCCCCGGTGGTGTTCTTTTACCAGAAAGGGTTTATTCACAGTAAGCTGATCATGGTCGACGGGCTCCTTTCTTCCATAGGTACCGCCAATCTCGACTTCCGAAGCCTGGAAACCAACTTTGAGGTGACTGCCTTTATCTATGATACGCAGTTCAACCGCCAGCTAATGGCTTTTTTCCGCCATGATCTTCGCAACAGCCGGGAAATTCTGCGGGCCGATTGGAAACGGCGCCCCTGGAGCGCCCGGTTGAAAGAGTCCCTGGCCCACCTGGTCAGCCCGTTGTACTGAGGATCTTTGTATTGTTCTCCTCTTGTTGCAATTTTCTGCCAAATGGTTATTTTTGACCCCTATTACTTTAAAAATAAAGGAATTCGGCGGAAAATTAAAAAAACCTGTTTTCCATGGCCGGGCAATTACCTATTTAATTCAAAGGAAAGGAATGATATTTTCAGAATACCGTTGTTTCTCCGGACTGTTAATGCGAAGAGCATGGCTGACAGGAGGACTTCTCTTGCTTATCATGGTTCAGGTTTCTGCACAGAGCCGGTGGCAAAAAACGGTGATGAGGGTTGATCCTGTGATTTGCGTGGCATCCGGTGAATCGGGCCATCGCTACGTTCGTCCGCCTAAGGAGTTCTTGAATCCACTGAAATCAGCGTCAAAAACCTCAGATATTATCGTAACCTATGTGGGTTTTCCCGACAGCGTGAAGGCTGCATTTGAGCGTGCTGTGGAAATCTGGGAGTCCCTGTTAAGTTCACCGGTTCCCATTTATATGCTGGCAGAATATAAAGTTTTGAATAGCCAGACATTGGGAAGTTGCGGAGCACAGTATTATTATATCAATTTTGATAATGCCCCATTGCCAGATACCTACTATCCGGTAGCCCTGGCAGAAAAGATCATGGAAAGAGAAATCACAGGCCCTGATAACTACGATATAATGGCCAGTTTCAACTCCTCCATACCCTGGTATTTTGGTACCGATGGCCAGACCCCTTTTTCCAAATACGATTTCGTTTCGACGGTTCTGCACGAGATTGCACACGGACTGGGTTTCATAGGTTTTTTTAAGGCGAATCTCAGGGCCCGGACGGGATCCTACGGATACAATGATAATTTACCCGCTGTTTTTGATCGAAGAGTGGAAAATCAGGCAGGAGGCCATCTGGCCGACAAATCTACTTATTGGAATCCTTCCATGGAATTGTATTCCAGCATGGTTTCTGATCAGCTATACGCTGATAGTCCGGCTGCCCTTACCCTTGGTGACGGAGAGAGACCCCGTCTTTATGCTCCGCAGACCTTTAAGGAGGGGTCCAGCATCTATCATTTGAATGACCAGAGTTATCCCTATGGGACCAGCAATGCCCTGATGACCCATGCAGCGGGCATGGGAGAAGCGATCCACAACCCGGGTCCTCTTACTTTAGGAATACTTGCGGATATCGGATGGAAATACCTTTTTTTCCGTTTTGCACCCCTGAAGGACGTGGAAGAGATTGTGAAACCTCTAAAATTTGAGGTGAATATCGATAGCGATCTTGGTGTTGACAAAAAGGGAGTCAGGGTGATCTGGTCGTCCGATCAATTTGTTTCACACCGTGACACCCTGGTGATGACCGCGAACGACAATGGATTCTCTGTATCGTTGATCCCTTCTGATGGTGTCAGGAGAATCTCCTATTACCTGCAGGCGAATGACACTCTCCGGCGATCCTTTACTTTTCCGGTCAACGTAAAAGAGTCGTTTTTCTCTCTCTTTATAGGCAAGGATACGGTGAAACCTGTGATTAGCCACCAGCCCGTGAAATACCTTCTGCAGGATCATCCTGAATTTGAGATTGTCGCTGACATCACCGACAACCTGGGGATCGATACCGTGCAACTTTTCTTTTACGTCAACGGGACTCCCCTTCCGGCTGTTGGGATCGGGAAAGGATCCGGCAATCTCTTCCGGAAGCGATTTGCGTATGCAGCCCTTGGCGCCAGGCCCGGCGATTCTATATCTTATGTGATCCAGGCTACTGATGCAGCCCGTAGCCGCAATATCCAAAACCTCCCAGTGCAGGGAAAATTCTCCTTCAGGGTGGAAGAATATGGTCACCCTATTACCCGGTATACCCAGAATTTTAATTCCGCAACCGATGATTTTATCCTTGTCGATTTTGAAGTTCAGTCTCAAAATGGATTTGATAACGGAGCCCTTCATTCCCCTCATCCCTATCTAAGTCCGGAAAGGGACAATGCCTCTCTCGATTTTGTTACCATTCTGCGCTATCCGGTGATTGTTTCAGAAAGCACCAAAATGAGCTTCGATGAAGTTGTCCTGGTGGAGCCGGGTGACACCGGCTCAGGTTTTGGAAGTGATGATTTCTTTGATTTTGTGATCGTGGAAGGAAGCCGTGATTTCGGGAAAAGCTGGCTTCCCCTTCTGAACGGCTACGATTCTTCGGTTCAACAGGCCTGGCTTTCAAATTATACAAAGCGCATCCTGGATGGTAATTCTATGGTCAACGGATCAAAGGATTTATTTTTTAGCAGAGAATTTTCTCTCACGCAAAACAAAAACTTTAAAGCTGGGGATACCCTGCTGATCCGTTTCCGGATCTATTCCGATCCCTATGCTCATGGATGGGGTTGGGCCATCGACAACCTGAAAATTGAGCAGAATATAACCTTTCAGGATTTCCATGAGTCCGCCTTTTTAAACGTCCACCTATGGCCAAATCCTGCCGGTGATTTTGTTCACCTGTCGGTCGATCATTCCGGGGAATCCCGGGATTTTTCAGTAC
>CAJDVL010000007.1_pt1 | contig 19121 bp, 15 predicted proteins | sample 7391331 | NCBI WGS metagenome assembly CAJDVL01 (sample SAMEA7055707, study PRJEB34461) | soil metagenome | biome: terrestrial ecosystem; feature: Peninsula; material: soil | place: Antarctica | collected 2016 | reverse complement strand
CGCTGATGATGTTGCTAAAGCCTTTCTCCTTTACCAACTGAAATCCCTTATCAAAGAAGTTGATATCGGTTGTACGGGCGATTTTACCGGCTTCGCTTTCCGGAACAATCACCGCCATACCCAGTTCGTCGTTGTTGAGTGACTGGACGTCGTGGGTACCGATACAGGTAAAACCGTGGCTTTGGAATTCAAAGGGTTGGCGGGTCAGCTTGCTGGTGACGATGCCGGTGACGATTTCGGCCCCTTCGGGCAGACCGTTAACGGTGACATCGGACTGGAACCAGTATTTGCCGGGAGTGATGGATATTCTTTCGACCGCATTCAGCGTGTCACCATCGACAATCCATCCACCGTAACGGAGTTCAAAAAGGGAACGTACAGATCCCTCTGCTATTTTCCTGTATTCATACTTTTCGGTGGCTCCCAGCCGGTAGAGGGAATCATTTTTCAACAGCGCAATTCCTCCTGAACCCAATGAGCTGCCACAGTGAAGGACATCCATACCCCATGATGCCAGCTTATGGTAGCTGAGTGTTCCCGGGAGCTGAAGCGAGTCGATGATCAGCCAGGGCTGTAGTTTCCCAAAGAGGTCTTTGGTATTGCGGCAGTCAAAGTAAACCCGGAATGCGAATTTGTCATTTTCCCAGTTGACGCTTTCTGCCTGGGCAATAATTCGAAAACTGTCCTTGCAGGACGGGGCCAGATATTGGTCAACCTCGGGAAAACTCCCGTCGGGCTGAAGGATACCCAACCGCAGGTTGGTTCTCTTTTCAAAGGCAGGATATTTGGCGGGGCTAACATAAGAGACCACCAATTTTGCAGTACTGTTGGCAGGGAGGTTTACAAGGACCACCGCCTCATCCCACTGGCCGTCGCCATCAAGGTCATCAGCCTGCGAAGGCATCATCTCTCCATTAATGGTAAAAACCGGCATTTTGTTGCCCGGGATGGCCAGTTTGGCAGCGATCTCGTTGCGCTGAAGCAGAATCACCTCATCGCTGCGATCAACAGGAAGGGGATTTTCAATTTTCCAACCGGTCTGTTTCCGGCAGGAGACCAGCAAAAAAGAGGGTAACAGAATAAAAAGCAAATATTTCTTCAAGGCAGCAGGTCAGTTTTCAATATCGTTTTCACCTTTTACGTAACCGAAGTTGGCCAGAATACCACCATCGACAAATAGGATATGGCCATTTACAAAGTTGCTGGCTTTGGAAGCCAGAAAAAGGGCTGCATTGGCCACATCTTCGGGTTCTCCCCAGCGCGCGGCAGGGGTGCGGGTCATCACCAGATCGTTAAACGGATGGTTTCCCTCACGGATGGGGGCAGTTTGCGCCGTGGCAATATAGCCTGGACCGATACCATTGATCTGAAGATTATATTTGGCCCACTCACAGCACATGTTGGCAGTGAGAAGCTTCAATCCCCCCTTGGCGGCAGCGTAGGCAGAAACGGTACTGCGACCATAAATACTCATCATCGAACACATATTGATGATTTTGCCCGCCCGCTTTTTAATCATATTGGGAGCCACCCGCTTGCTGACAATCAAAGGGGCCACCAGGTCTACTTCGATCACCTGTTTGAAATCCTTCACCGGCATCTCCAGGATTGGAATCCGCTTGATGATCCCCGCATTGTTGATGAGGATGTCGACAGGCCCCAATTCCCGTTCGATGAGGGAAATCCCTTCATCAACCTGTTGCTCATCGGTTACATCAAAAACCAGCGTAAAAATGTCGATTCCCGCTTCGGCATACTCTTTCTTGGCGGCATCAAGCCGCTCCTGTCTCAGATCATTTACACAAACTTTTGCCCCGGCTTTCCCCAGGATCATACCAATGGCCATGCCAATCCCGTGGGTACCCCCGGTTACCAGCGCCACTTTTCCCGTAAGATCAAATAATTCATTCATATTCATCGGTATATAAAATAATTAACGTGTTGTTCTTCAATTGTATATAGTTGTTGTCTGCTGTTTAGACCCGGGACTCAAGACTCAAGACTCAAGATTTTTACCTTAGTTCATCGGGCCTGATCCCGTCCATATCAGCATAATCGAGGTTTTCGCCGGCCATACCCCAGATAAAGGAGTAGTTGGCAGTCCCTGCTGCAGAGTGGATCGACCAGCTGGGAGAAATAACGGCTTGTTCGTTTTTCATCCAGATATGCCGGGTCTCTTTAGGTTCGCCCATAAAGTGGCAAACTGCCTGGCCTTCGGGAAGGTCAAAATAATAATAGACTTCATTCCGCCGGGAGTGGGTATGAGGTGGCATGGTATTCCAAACCGATCCGGGGCGCAAGTCGGTTAATCCCATCTGCAGCTGACAGGTAGGAACGATCTTATTAATAATTAATTGATTGATCTGTCTCTCATTGGAGGTCTCCAGAGCTCCTGTTTTGATCACATTGGCCTTGTCAAAGGTAACGTGAGCTGTCGGATATTCCTTGTGTGCCGGCGCAGAGTTGAGGTAGAATTTTGCAGGATTCTCCGGATCAGCTGACCGGAAGATTACCTGTTTGGCCCCTTTGCCTACATACAGTGCCTCTTTTTTGTGGAGGAGATATTCCGCACCGTCCACCACCACTGAACCAGTACCCCCTGTATTGATAATGCCCAGTTCGCGCCGGTCGAGAAAATGGTCACTTTTCAGGGCATCGACAGTTTCCAGAACAAGTTCCTCTTTTAGGGGAACCGCTCCGCCTGTTATGTAACGCTCGATATGGGAATACACCAGCCGGATATTTCCCGGATCCATCACCTTTTTTACCAAAAATTCCTTCCTGATCCTTTTCGTACCGTAAGCCTTGAAATCTTCAGGATGAAAACTGTGCCTTTCTTCGAAAATGATAGCCATACTGATCTTTTTAATTGGTTAAACATTCGTTTTTTGGGTTAAATCACCCTTTTACAAAATTAGCGCAAAAAATCGGGATGTCAAGCACAAAAAAAGCTGACCAGGGTTGTAATCCCGGGTCAGCTTAAAATTCTTTGAATTTGCATCAGGACGATCCGTCAGACCAGGATCTTTGTGGTCAGATTGGTGATGCTTTTCTGGATCGCATCGAAAGGAAGACCGTCTTTGGTGCGGTCCTGCTCTACGATCATGTATTTCATACCCGCCACATCCCTGGCAGCGAGGATCTCTTTAAAATTGATAACCCCTTCGCCCACGGGTGCGAAATCCTCCACCCCATCGGTATAAAAGAAGGGCTCTTCATTGGTAAACATGTCCTTCATATGGAAGAGTTCAAACCTGCCCGGGTATTTATTGAAAATATCAACAGGATTTTGTCCGGCCTTTGTAGCCCAAAAAAGGTCGATCTCCATGGTGACCAGTTCCGGGTCGAGTTCTGCCATTAAAATATCAAAATAAGGAACTTTTCCTTCCAGGGTGTCAAATTCGAAGTTGTGATTGTGATATCCGAAGCGGATGCCTGTATCTTTCATAATCTGACCTACCTGGTTCCAGTCGGCGGCCATCTTCTGGTAGCTGGCGATGGTGGTTCGTGCTTCGGGTACGATCCATGGCTGAACGCAGTATTTAACTCCCAGCAGAGCATGGTCATCGGCCATTTTTTTGGCATTTTCAAGCGTGATACCGGCAGCTTCTACCTGGGTATGACTGCTAAGGATCTCCATCCCCAAATCTTCGACCAGTTTGCGGAAATCTGTTGGAGTATATCCATAAAATTTTCCATCGGCATAGCCTGCCAGTTCCACATACTTATACCCAATATCGGAGACCTTCTTCAACGATCCCGAAACATCAGCGGCCATTGCGTCGCGGATGGTATACAATTGCAGTCCTATCCCGAAACTTTTGGGGTCGGAAGCAGTGGCGGTCTGCTTAGTTTTGGTTTTGCAGGAATATTGTGAAAGTACCAGTGCCCCAATCGCTCCTGCAGCGGAAAGGCGAATGAAATTCCTTCTTGAATGTTGATTTTTCATAATAGATTCAGTTTTTTGTGTAAATATAATAAAATTAAGATACCGTAAATCCTGGTTTCACCAGTTATCGTCCGTTGAGCGTTTTTTAAGCATTAATTATTGATCAATGAGGGCAAGCAATAACCATTTTGAAGCGGTACAGGCTGCAAATTCTTATCTTTGCACCGCTGTTTTGGATGAATCAATCCTTAAAAAAGAAGTGCATGATTCTATTTTTCACTACCCGTCACGCTACGGTTGCAGCCGTGCAGTCATCATCGCCATTGTCAGCGGAAACAATTGAGAAACTCGTCTGGCTTCTTGGGGAAGCTACCCTGGCAGAAACTTCAGTTTTGGAAGGTTGGTTTTGCGGTCCGCGCCGGGAGATGATCACACCCTGGAGTACCAATGCCGTTGAAATCACCCAAAACATGGGAATTGAGGGCATCATCAGGATGGAGGAACTCTTTCCGGTTACAGACCCTGAAGTCCCTTATGACCATATGCTACAAGTACTTTACCACAATCCGGGCCAGGATATTTTCACCGTAAACCGGTTGCCTGAACCAGTCATGGAGGTGACCGACATTGCAGCCTACAATGAAAAGGAAGGACTGGCTCTCAGCGAAGAAGAGGTGGAATATCTCCATTCGGTGGCCGGGGCACTGGGGCGTTACCTCACCGACAGTGAGGTGTTTGGTTTTTCCCAGGTTAATTCGGAGCATTGCCGTCACAAAATATTCAACGGCATCTTTATCATCGACGGGAAAGAGCAGGAGCTCTCCCTTTTTCAGCTGATCAAAAAAACATCACAGGTCAATCCCAACAAAATCGTTTCGGCCTACCGCGACAACTGCTCCTTTGTGCAGGGCCCCGAAGCTGAACAGTTTGCCCCTGATTGTCAGGACCAGCCCGGATGGTTCCGGATCACTGACGTGGACACAGTGCTTTCCCTGAAGGCAGAAACCCACAATTTTCCAACGACAGTTGAACCGTTCAACGGTGCATCCACTGGAACCGGAGGGGAGATCCGCGACCGGATGGCGGGAGGCAGGGGGAGCATCCCCATTGCAGGCACTGCTGTTTATATGACCGCCTATCCACGCAGTGAGGCGGCACGCCCATGGGAAGAGGCTACGGAGCCCAGGCCCTGGCTTTATCAAACCCCGGAGGAGATTCTTATCAAGGCATCCAACGGAGCCAGCGATTTCGGCAATAAATTCGGCCAACCGATCATTGCCGGTTCAGTCCTCACTTTCGAGCATTTCGAAAACCTGAAGAAGTATGGTTACGACAAGGTGATCATGCTGGCAGGGGGTATCGGTTTCGGAAAGAAAAAGGATAGCCTCAAGGACGAGCCTGTCCCGGGTGACCAGATTGTACTGCTGGGAGGTGACAACTACCGCATTGGCATGGGAGGTGGTGCCGTTTCCTCGGTGGCAACCGGCGAATATGGGAATGCCATCGAACTGAACGCGGTGCAACGCGCTAATCCGGAAATGCAGAAGAGGGTTTTTAACGCCATCAGGGCATTGACAGAAATGGATGAAAATCCGGTGATCTCCATCCATGACCATGGGGCAGGAGGCCATCTTAACTGCCTGTCGGAGCTGGTCGAAAACACTGGAGGCCTGATCGACACATCCACACTTCCCGTGGGAGATCCTACCCTTTCGCAGAAAGAGATCATTGGCAACGAATCACAGGAGAGGATGGGCCTTGTAATACATGAAAAAGACGTGGACCTTCTCACCCGCATTGCCCGGAGGGAGAGGGCTCCTATCTATATAATCGGCAAAGCGACCGGTGACATGCAGTTCACCTTCGAGAACTCTCTTACCGGTGAAAAACCCATCGACTGGCAGCTGGGTTATATGTTTGGGAAACCCCCGAAAACTATTCTGGAGGATACTTCCTTAAAGATGACCTTCAGCGAAGTGAAGTGGTCACCGGATAAAATCCAGGAGTATATTGAGAATGTGCTGCAACTGGAATCAGTGGCCTGTAAGGATTGGCTCACCAACAAGGTGGACCGGTCGGTAACCGGTCGCATTGCCAAACAGCAGGGGGCCGGAAAGCTCCACCTGCCCCTTAATAATGTGGGAGTGGTCACCCTCGATTACCAGGGTAAAGCAGGTATAGCCACCTCCATCGGACATGCCCCTGTAGCCGGGCTTGTTGATGCTGCTGCCGGATCGGTCCTCTCCATTGCCGAAGCCCTCACCAACATAGTATGGGCCCCCTTGCCCGACAGTATCCGCTCAATATCACTCAGCGCCAACTGGATGTGGCCGGCCAAAAATCCGGGCGAGAATGCCCGGCTTTATACAGCAGTAAAAGCTGTCAGCGACTTCGCCTGCCAGATCGGTGTCAACATTCCCACCGGCAAGGACTCCATGTCGATGACCCAAAAATATCCTGGTGATGTAGTCTACGCTCCCGGAACCGTTATCATCTCCGCTTCAGGTGAAGTCAGCGACGTGAACAAAGTGGTGGAGCCGGTGCTTTATCCCGATCCTGCCTTACCCCTCTTTTTCATTGACTTATCCTTTATGCCCCGCTGTCTGGGAGGCAGCGCCTTTGTCCAGATCCTCAACAGGCTGGGAAGCGAAGCCCCTTCGGTGGCCGATCCGGCGCGATTCGCAGATGCTTTCAATGCCATCCAGGAACTGGTGAAAAAAGAACTTATCGTTGCCGGCCATGATATCTCTTCAGGAGGCCTGATCACCACATTGCTGGAAATGTGCTTTTCCGACAATGAAACAGGAATGGAGCTCGACCTGACCGGTATCGGAGAAACCGACCTGGTGAAACTCCTGTTCTCCGAAAACCCGGGAGTGGTTATCCAGGTCAGGGATACGGCAGCAGTACGGGAAATCCTCACCTCACGGAGTGTGGCCTGGATCGAAATCGGGAAACCCTCGCTGCAGCGGCTGCTACAGATTTCCAATCACGGCGATTATGTTGACTTTGACATCGACTCACTCCGCGACCTCTGGTATAAAAGTTCTTACCTTCTTGACCGGCAACAGAGTGGCACAGTAAAGGCGCTTGAACGGTACCAACATTACAGGGAGAATGAACTTCATTACCGTTTTGGCAACTTCACCGGAAAAACTGCTGATTATGGTATTGTGACCGACAGAAGGAAACCTTCAGGGATTAAAGCTGCCATTATCCGGGAAAAGGGGGTCAACGGTGATCGTGAAATGGCCTGGATGCTTTACCTTGCAGGCTTCGACGTGAAGGATGTTCACATGACCGACCTGATCAGCGGAAGGGAGACCCTGGAGGAGATCAGTCTGATCGTATTCGTGGGGGGCTTCTCCAATTCCGACGTGCTGGGTTCGGCCAAAGGCTGGGCCGGAGCATTCCGGTACAACGACAAGGCACGCATTGCCCTGGAAAATTTCTACAAAAGAAACGATACCCTCAGTCTGGGAGTGTGCAATGGCTGTCAGCTGATGATCGAACTGGGACTGATTGATACCGGTGAGGCACCCCGTCCTGTCATGGAGCATAACGACTCCCACAAGTTCGAGTCGGCATTCCTCAATGTTGACATTCTTCCCAATAAGTCGGTGATGCTGGGGAATATGGAAGGAATGCGCCTGGGAATCTGGGTAGCCCATGGAGAGGGAAAGTTCATCCTCCGCGGGGAAGAAGGAAACTATCAGATCCCCATGAAATACAGCCGCAGTTTTTATCCTGCCAACCCCAACGGGTCGGCCTTTGATACCGCGGCCCTTTGTTCTCCCGACGGTCGCCATCTGGTCATGATGCCCCATCTCGAAAGAGCCTTCCGGCCCTACCACTGGGCTTACTACCCAAGGGAACGGAAAAACGACGAGATCACCCCCTGGATGCAGGCTTTTGTCAATGCCCGCGACTGGATCTGGGAAAAGTTGTAATAAGAACAGCCACTCCCCGGTGAAATAGATTCAGTTGATTTCAGGCTTTTTGCGCATAAATCTCTCCGGGATAGCATATTCCGGTGAGAGAAAGTCCGTGCGCAGGTGCGCTGGAACCAGCTGCACTTCGGTCTTTCCGGAGAATGATTTCCTCAAAACCCTGCACATCAAGTTTTCCCCGGCCCACATCCACCAATGTACCCACAATTGCCCTGACCATGTTTCTCAAAAAGCGGTCGGCAGTGATGGTGAATGTGAGTTGAGATCCCGCATCCTTCCAGCGTGCTTCCCCAACCCTGCACAAGTTACTTTTCACATCACTGTGCAATTTACTGAAACTTGTGAAATCGGTATGACGCAGCAGAACCGTGGCGGCTTCATTCATTTTTGCAAGATCGAGGGGCCAGGTACAGCGCCAGGCCGTTTCAGCTGTAAAAGGATCTTTAAACAGGTTTAAATTATAGGTGTACGTTCGTGAAATGGCACTGAAACGTGCATGAGCATCCACTGGTACCTCCCATATAGAATGGAGGGCAATATCAGAAGGTAGAAAACGGTTCAGTTTAATCACCAGATCAGCAGGAGAAAAAGGAAGCTCTTCCACTTCAAAATGGGCTACATAATAACCGGCATGGACTCCCGTATCGGTGCGGCCTGCTCCGGTTACAGCCACAGCTCTTCTGAAGAACAGGGAAAACCTGGTCTCGAGCATCTCCTGGACAGAAATATGCCCTGGCTGCACCTGCCATCCAAAATAGCGGGTTCCTTTATAACTCAGTTCCATAAAATACCGCTGCATATTCCGTATAATGGATTGGTCAGACAAAATTAACAAATCCGCTCCATTAAGGCTGAAATAATGTCAATTTTTCATTGATAACAGGACAAACTGACACTTAGTACGATTTAACCGAAAACTCACTCACATCATCGACTTAATCACAATTGTCTAATATATAGATATTTACTTAAATTTATTCCATTGTCAGGCAATCAATGGTACTGAATTTGTTTATCAGATACCGGAATTTAAAAAGAACTAGGTATATTGTTAAATTAAATGGAAAGGAGAATTAGCCATGACACTGTTAAAAAGATCGAACGAGTATCTTCCATCATTCTGGGACAATTTCTTCTCCAAAGATCTGATGGATTGGGGGAGCTCAAATTTTTCGAGTACCGACACTACGCTGCCTGCTGTAAATGTCAGGGAAAGTGATGATGCTTTTGAAATTGAGGTAGCTGCACCAGGGATGCGTAAAAGTGATTTCAAGGTCAATTTGGAAAACAACCTGTTGACCATCTCTTCTGAAAAGAAAGAAGAAAAAAAGGAAGAAGATAAAGGGCGTTTTACCCGCCGCGAATTCAGCTATCAATCATTCCATCGTAGTTTTAGCGTACCTGAATCAGTGGTAGACGGGGAAAAAATTTCAGCGAAGTATTGCGAAGGAGTTTTGTGTATCACGCTTCCAAAGAAAGATGAAGTGAAGCCAAAGCCAGCCCGTGAAATTTCGATCCTATAAATGAATGAACAGCCAGACCCCTCAAAGGGTCTGGTTTCGTTTTTTTAACAAAAAAAACGTCTTATTTAAAGATCTAACAGCTATTTTCGTGCCTCAGGAACAAACAGTATAAATAACGTAATATTTCATTTATGAATCAGGCGATTGATATTCGTGAACTCAATGAACGCATCCAGCGTGAAAGTTCATTTGTTGATTTGATCAACATTGAAATGAACAAGGTTATTATTGGTCAGAAGCATCTTGTAGAGAGCCTTATGATCGGGCTGTTATCCGACGGTCATATTTTGCTGGAAGGAGTGCCCGGGTTGGCAAAAACGCTTGCCATCAAATCACTGGCGCACACTATCGATGCCAAGTTTGCACGGATTCAGTTCACTCCCGACCTTTTACCTGCCGACCTTGTGGGTACCATGATTTACAGTCAGAAGAGAGAGGAGTTTTCCGTTAAAAAAGGACCGATTTTCGCCAATTTCATCCTGGCCGACGAAATCAACAGGGCTCCGGCCAAAGTTCAGTCTGCACTGCTCGAAGCCATGCAGGAACGGCAGATTACCATCGGGGAAAACACCTATCTGCTCGACAAACCCTTCCTGGTAATGGCCACCCAGAATCCCATCGAACAAGAGGGAACCTATCCGCTTCCTGAAGCCCAGATTGACCGTTTCATGCTAAAAGTGATTATCAATTATCCGAGGAAAGAAGAAGAGAAGCTGATTATCCAGCAGAATCTGATGAAAACTTTCCCGGAAACCAGTACAATCATGAAACCGGCTGACATCATGAGTGCACGTGAAGTGGTAAAAGACGTCTACATTGATGAGAAAATCCAGAAATATATCGTCGACATCGTATTCGCGACCCGCGAACCGTCCAGTTATAAACTCGAAAAATACCGCGACATGATCAGCTGGGGTGCCTCTCCCAGGGCCAGCATCAGTATGGCACAGGCAGCCAAAGCCTTAGCATTTATCAAACGGCGTGGTTATGTCATCCCGGAAGATGTAAGGGCTGTTTGTCCCGATGTGATGAGACACCGTATCGGACTCAGCTACGAGGCTGAAGCCAACAACATTACATCGGAGGAGATCATTGCCGATATCCTCAATACAGTGGAAGTTCCTTAAGGGTTAGTCAAGGTCAGCGTTGACCTGTTACCAGGTTTGCGATGGCTAAATGGCAATTTTCAATATGGGTACAAGCGATGAGCAGCCTGAAAGATAGAGATCAAAGATTAACGTTTTGAGATTGGATTATGGAAACAACCGACCTTCTGAAGCGGGTTAGGCAGATTGAGATAAAAACACGTGGACTTTCGCGGAATATATTTGCAGGTGAATACCACAGTGCATTCAAAGGTCGTGGTATGGCCTTCGCCGAAGTAAGGGAATATCAGTTCGGTGATGACATCCGCAATATAGACTGGAACGTGACAGCACGGTACAGTCATCCGTATATCAAAGTTTTTGAAGAGGAGCGTGAATTGACCGTTATGTTGCTCATCGACGTGAGTGGTTCGCGGGAATTCGGTTCGTCTAAAAAACTCAAAAAGAACATTATCACCGAAATAGCAGCCATTCTGGCTTTTTCCGCCATACAGAACAACGACAAAACCGGGGTGATCTTTTTCTCGGATAAGATCGAAAAATTCATTCCGCCTAAAAAAGGCAAGTCACACATCTTGCGCATTATCCGTGAATTAATTGAATTCACTCCCGAAAATCGGGGCACCAATATTCCTGAAGCGTTAAGGTACTTTACCAATGCCATCAAAAAGAAATGCACGGCATTTGTGATTTCAGATTTTTTGGATGAAAGCAGTGACCTGGAAAAAGCACTTTCCGTGGCCAACAACAAGCACGATGTGGTGGCCATCCGCATTTATGACGAAAGAGAACAGGAAATTCCACCTATCGGCATGATAAAGCTTAAAGATGCAGAAACCGGAAACTATTTCTGGGTGAACAGCAGTGACAGCCGCACCCGCAAAATATACCGCGATTGGTGGCTGACGCAGGAAGAGCGCCTGAGAAGCATCTTTACCCGTTGCGGAGTTGACGCGACAACAATCAATACCCGCGAAGATTATGTGCGATCGTTGATTAATCTATTTAAAAAACGGGGAGCAAGGAGGTAAGAAAATGAAGATAACCGTTTCGTCTTTTTTTTGGGGGGCTTTGCTGTTTTTGGCAATTCCACTCACAAGCCAGGGGCAGCAAGTCAGGGTTTCAGCCTCACTTGACTCAACCCGCATATTGATTGGTGACCAGATCAGGCTGAAACTGGAACTTGAAAAACCACAGGCATTGTCTGTTATCTTTTCTCAGGTTCCCGATACCCTTGCAGGCAAGATCGAGGTACTGCAGCGATCGGAAATTGACACTGTTCTCACAGAGAACCAGCGTGAAAAACTGACCCAAACCTTTCTGATTACCTGTTTTGACAGCGGACAGTATACAATCCCCCCCTTTAGGTTTGATCTCAGGATTGATGAACGCTATGATTCTGTTTTCACCAACGAATTGCTGCTTAATGTACTAACTCTGAAAATTGATACTACACGCGGTCCCACTGACATTAAAATGCCTTTCGCTGCACCGCTCACCCTGAAGGAAGTAACCCCTTACATCATGGGGATTACGCTGGTAGGAGCCCTGCTCTTCCTTTTGCTATACGGAATTAAAAGAAAGAAAAAAAATCTTCCACTTTTTGTAAAACCTCACAAACCGGCCGAACCACCCCATGTAATTGCCTTACGTGAACTGGACCGGATAAAAGAGGAAAAACTGTGGCAGAAAGATAAAATCAAGGCATTCTACAGTGAAGTCACCGATGTACTGAGGAATTATATCGAAGGCAGGTTTGAGATCCCTGCCATGGAACAAACCACCAGAGAGATTATCTCCTCTTTTCAATCAGAAAAAACCCTGGTTTCAGAGAAATCACTGAGCTACCTGAATCAAATCCTTCCTGTCGCTGACCTGGTGAAATTCGCAAAATACAAGCCTTTACCGGATGATCACCATATGGCGTTGACAAATGCCTATTTTTTCGTGAATGAGACAAAATCCGGCACATCCGGCACTTTGGAGCATAATGAACAGCCGGAAGGAGAAAGCCAGAATGTAACAGCAAATTAGGAGAACTATGTTTGGAGATGTGACTTTTAAAAACCCGGAATTCTTTTACTTACTGCTGCTGTTGGCACCCATGGCCTTATGGTATTTTTTGAGGCACAAGAAAAACAGCGCCAGCATACAGGTTTCGGGGACTTCGGCCGTCAGGAAAGCACCCCGGACAATGCGCCATTACCTGAGGCATCTGCCATTTTTGCTTGAAGCAGCCGCCATATCGTTATTTGTAGTTGTACTGGCAAGACCGCAGTCTACCTCCAGCTGGGAAAATGTAACCACTGAAGGAATCGACATCGTTATTGCCCTGGATGTTTCAACAAGTATGCTGGCTATGGATTTTTCACCCAACAGACTTGAAGCTGCCAAGAAGGTGGCCATGGAGTTTATTTCCGGAAGGGAATATGACCGCATGGGCCTGGTAGTTTTTGCCGGTGAAGCTTTTACACAGTGTCCACTGACTACTGACCGGGCAATATTGCTGAATCTTTTCCGTGACATCAGGACTGGCCTCATTGAAGATGGCACTGCTATTGGAAACGGACTGGCAACGGCAGTCGCAAGGCTCAAGGAGAGTGAAGCAGTCAGCAGGGTAGTAATTCTGCTTACCGACGGGGAGAATAACCGGGGAGAAGTGGCTCCGCTCACCGCGGCCGAAATTGCCAAAACATTCGGAATCAGAGTCTATACCGTAGGAGTCGGTTCAACAGGAACAGCCCCCTACCCTGTTCAGACACCTTTCGGAACGCAGGTCCAGAATTTAGAAGTCAAAATCGACGAACCCATGCTCAGGCAAATTTCCCAAATAACCGACGGCCAGTATTTCAGGGCTACAAGCAACCTGAAACTGGCAGAAATTTACCAGGAAATTGACAAGCTTGAAAAATCAAAAATTAACGTGAAAGAGTTCAGCCGAAGATCAGATGAGTTCTTGCCCTATGCCCTGGCAGGAGTGCTTCTGCTGATTGTTTCGATATTATTAAAAACAACCTTATTCCGAAATATCCCTTAATACAACGTGTATGGAGATGTTCAGATTTGCCCATCCGGATTTTTTATGGGGATTATTACTGATCCCTGCTCTGACAGTGTTGTTTGTCATTGCCAGAATTTTACGCCGAAGGGCTTTGAAGAAATTCGGAGATCCGGAAATTATCAGCTATCTGATGCCCAGTGTCTCAGCATGGAGGCCCGTATTCAGGTTCATCCTGCTGATGGGTGCACTCTCCCTTTTTATTGCAGGAATTGCCCGGCCTCAATTCGGATCAAAACTGAAGAAAGTAAAACGGGAAGGGGTGGAAATCGTCATCGCACTTGATGTGTCAAACAGTATGCTCGCTGAAGATATCAAACCCAACCGGCTGGAACGTGCTAAAAGGGCTATCGACAGACTGATCAGTAAGCTGAAAGATGATAAGATCGGGCTGATCGTTTTTGCCGGTGATGCTTACACCCAATTGCCTATTACCACTGATTACAATTCAGCGCAGCTTTTCCTCTCCTCCGTGAATACCCAGATCGTGCCCAAACAGGGAACAGCAATCGGAGCAGCAATTGATATGGCTGTCAGGTCGTTCACCCCCAATCCTGAATCGAGTAAAGCCATTGTGATTATTACTGATGGAGAAAATCATGAGGACGACGCCATTTCCGCTTCAGGAAAAGCACACAAAGCCGGAATCTTTGTTCACACTATCGGTATGGGTCTGCCCCAGGGTGCACCAATACCAATGATTGAAGGAGGGCAGGGAGACTACCGGAAAGACCGCGATGGAAAAGTTGTGATCACCCGTCTGGATGAACCGACACTGGAAAAGATCGCTGCTGCCGGAGGCGGAATTTACATCAGGGCCAATACAGCACAAGTGGGACTCGATGATCTCTTTGATGAGATCAATAAAATGAATAAGACAGAAATGGAATCACGCACCTTCTCGGAATACGAAGAACAGTTCCAGTATTTCTTTGCTGCCGGACTGATATTGCTTCTCCTGGAATTCTTTATCCTTGAAAGAAAAAACAAATACCTCAGAAAAATTAAATTGTTCAAATAACAACATGATGATCCGGATTGAAAAACATTAAATTGGAAACAGACGCATGAGATATCTACTTATTCTACTGACAATGACCCTTATCCATATGGAATCCACCGGGCAGAATGAACGGAAGTTTATCCGTCAGGGAAACCGCTATTATCTGGAAGGGAAAAAAGACACGCTAAAACTCGATTCGGTTAATTTCAGCAAAGCAGAAACAGAGTACCGTAAAGCCCTGGATAAAAAACCCACTGATCCCCGCTGGAATTTCAACCTGAATAATGCCATTTATAAGCAGACACAATTCGGAGAAGCAGCCAGGGGATTTGAGCAGTTGGCCACCCAGGCAACCGATTCTGTCGAAAAATCCCGTGCTTACCATAACCTGGGAAACAGCCTTCTTTTCCAGCAAAAGATCGATGAAAGCATTGAAGCATACAAAAAAGCGCTTCGCAACAATCCTGAAGACATGGATACGAAATACAACCTGGCCTATGCGCAGCAGTTGAAGCAGGAACAGCAAAACCAGGACCAGAATAAAGACCAGAATCAGGATCAGAAGCAAGATCAGGAAAAGGAAAAGGAAAAACAAAACCAGGATCAGAATCAGGACCAGAATCAGGATAACCAGCAGCAACAGCAGCCGCCTCCAAAAATCTCGAGGCAGAATGCCGAACAACTGCTGCAGGCTCTTCAGAATGATGAGAAAAACATTCAGGAAAAGGTAAAAAAAGCGAAAGCTGCTGAAGCCAAAGCAGTCAGAGTGGAAAAAGACTGGTAATTTCAGGAAAATTTTCTGTCATGAACAACAGATATGATGAAATAGCCATTACGCCTCAGGCAGGACCATTAGGGAGGATAAACCAACCCAACATGGCTATGGCATGTGGCCGCTAAAAAAACAATTTATTCAAATGAAAAGAATACTCCTGTTCACAATAATGCTGATTTCCGGGTTGCAGCTGGCAGCCGAGGAACCCAGGTTAGTCATGTCAGCTCCTAATGCAGTGGCAGTTGGGGATCAGTTCAGGCTTACCTTTCAAATCAACCAGAAAGGAGAAAATCTGACTTTACCCGATCTGACCAGTTTCGATGTACTGATGGGCCCCAGTTATTCCTCTGCAACAAGTGTTCAGATCATTAATGGGAAAACTTCCCAAAGTCAGGAATATTCATACACCTACATTTTGCGGGCAAAATCGGTGACGATCCAGGTTGTATCAGGGCAGGCAGTACCTCAGGGAGGACAGGGACAGGCTGCACCTCAGTTCGGACAGGGACAGCCACAAAGTCAGGCCCAGGAAAGCAGGGAAGAAAGCCCTTCTACAGGAACAGTCAGCCGCAACGACCTTTTTATCAGACTTGAACTTAGCAGAAGACAAGCTTACAAGGGGCAGCAAATCATAGCCACCGTAAAATTATATGCCAATCCCAACATCTCCCTTGCCGGATTTGAAGAAGTAAATCTGCCCACATTCGAAGGTTTCTATACACAGGACATTGACATTCCCCAACAGATCAGCTTTAAAAGGGAGGTCTATAACGATAAGATCTATCAGGTAGGTATTCTCAAGAAAACCGTGATTTTCCCGCAACAAACCGGAACCATCACCATCAGGCCTTTCAGTATGACCACCTTGTTACATCAGCGTGTTCAGCAGCGAAGTTTCTTTGATGATTTTTTTGCAGGAGTGCAAACAGTAAGGGCCAGACTTACCAGCGATGCAGCAACGGTATCCGTTAAAGATTTGCCACCTGCTCCCGCAGATTTTTCGGGAGGTGTCGGCGAATTTAAAATTTCATCAGAAATAAGCCAGACAGAGGTAACCACCAACGATGCAGTCACCCTGAAACTGATCATCAGCGGTACCGGGAACATCCGGCTTATCCAATCCCCCAGGCTTGCACTGAGTGGCGACTTCGAATTGTATGATCCCAATACCACCGATAACGTAAGGGCATCCGATGGAGGGGTGAACGGCAGCAAAACCATTGAATACCTTTTTCAGCCCCGGTATGAAGGAGACTATACCATCCCTCCCGTCAAGGTATCGTGGTTCAATCCCAACACCGAACAGTATCAAACCGGTACAACGCCGGAATACCACCTGAAAGTCAAGAAGGGGAGCAACGAAGAAGGCCCTGGAGTAATCCGGTCGGTCAGAAAGCAGGATTTGCAAACCATCGGGAGCGACATACGCTTTATTAGCCAGAAATACCTCCCCCTTCATAATAAAGGATACCACTTTTTTGGAAGCACTCTTTTCTGGGCTATTTATCTGATTTCTGCGGCTGCATTTGGGATTTTCTCAGTGGTGTACAGGAAGAAGATGAAAGAAAATGCCAACATTGCTCTGGTGCGGAATAAAAAAGCCAACCGTGTAGCGCGCAAACATTTGAAGTCAGCTGCCCTTTACCTCAAAAAACAAGAGTCGGAGCATTTTTATGATAGCGTACTGAAAGCCTTCTGGGGATATCTGAGTGACAAACTCAGTATTCCACTTGCTGATCTGAAGCGGGAAACTGCGGTAGAAGGACTTGAAAAGAGAAATGTAGATCCTTTGCTGGTAAGTGAGTTTCTGGCAATTGCCGATCAATGCGAATTTGCCCGTTTCTCCCCTTCCGCAGGAAACCAGGCCATGCAGGAAATCTATGACAAAGCTGAAGCCGTTATCAGCAAAATGGAAAAACAAATCAAAAGGTAACATGATGAAACGACTTATTCCCATCCTTTTCATTCTGTCGGCCTGGATGGTTCAAGCCGCCGACGAAAAAACACTGCTGGAAGAAGCCAACAGCCATTATGCTGCGCAGGAGTACAGGGAGGCAGCTGAAAAATATGAACAGATTCTGACCTCTGGAAAAGAATCGGCCGAAGTATATTTCAACCTGGGAAATGCCTGTTTCAAAAATGGCGAACACGTAAAGGCCATTCTCAATTATGAACGGGCTAAACTGCTTGCACCACAAAATAAAGATATTGATTTTAACCTTCAGGTCGCCAATCATTTTGTGGTCGATAACCTGGAACAACTCCCCAAACCCTTTTTTGCCCGATGGTGGAGCAACCTTGCCAACAGCTTTTCTGCCGATGGCTGGGCCAAAATCAGCACCTGGAGTTTCATCCTTTTCCTGGTTTTACTGAGCACCTATCTTTTCAGCAGGTCCACCGCCCTGAAAAAGGGAGCATTTTACTCGGCCCTGGTGGCCTTCGCCATGCTGCTGCTGAGCTTTTCACTGGCCTGGCACCAGTATAGTATCATCCGGCACCGGGATAAGGCTATCGTCCAGTGCCCCAGGGTTACCATAAAAAGCGCCCCGTCAGTTACAGGTACCGATCTATTTCTGATTCATGAAGGCCTCAAAGTGCAAGTTACCGACAGCCTCGATTCCTGGAAAGAAGTTGAACTGAGCGACGGCAATAAAGGCTGGCTGAAAGACTCCTGCCTGGTCAGAATCTGATGTCAGTTTTCTACTTTTAGACCGAACCATAAAGATGTTCCGGTCTGTTTCTGTTCCGATTGTAAAATGCAGTCACACTTCATACTTCTTTGTCCTTATTACAGCTTTAAAGGATAACTTTAAAAAGTTATAATTAGTTTAAACATATGTCATATCAGTTGTTAAAAGGAAAACGGGGGATAATTTTCGGCGCTCTGAATGCCGATTCCATTGCATGGAAAGTGGCAGAAAAAGCCTTTGATGAAGGTGCTGTTTTCACACTAACCAACACCCCTGTTGCACTCAGGATGGGAGACACAACCATACTGGCTGAAAAACTCAATCTTCCGCTGGTCGGGGCTGATGCCACCAGCCTGGAAGACCTGAACCATCTCTTCACCAGTTCAATGGAACTGCTCGGAGGGAAAATCGACTTTATCCTCCATTCGATCGGAATGTCACCCAATGTAAGAAAAGGTCGTCATTACAGTGACCTGGATTATCAGCTACTGGATAAAACCCTTGATGTTTCAGCCATTTCGTTTCACAAAATTTTGCAAACTGCCCGGAAACTCGACGCCATCAACGAATGGGGGTCTGTGGTAGCCCTTAGCTATGTGGCTGCACAACGCACCTTTTACGGATACAATGACATGGCCGATGCCAAAGCACTCCTTGAATCCATTACCCGCAGTTTCGGCTATATCTACGGCCTTGAACGCAAAGTCAGGATCAATACAGTTTCCCAGTCTCCGACCATCACTACGGCTGGAAGCGGAATAAAAGGCTTTGACCGGCTGCTTGATTTCTCAGAAAGAATGTCACCCCTTGGAAACGCCACCGCAGAAGAGTGTGCTGATTATTGCATTACCCTCTTCTCAGACCTTACCCGTAAGGTTACGATGCAAAATCTTTACCACGACGGAGGTTTTTCCAGCATGGGAATGAGCATGAGGGCACTTGAGCAATATGAAAAAGGGATGGACTGCCCCTGCGACGATGAATCACAAGCAGACAACCACCAGTACGACTAAGGTGAGAAGGTCACCGGAAGGTCAGAAGGTTAGAGGGTCAGAGGGTCAGAAGGTTAGAAGGTCAGAAGGTCAGAGGGTCAGAAGGTTAGAGGGTCAGAGGGTCAGAAGGTTAGA
>CAJDVL010000026.1_pt1 | contig 19209 bp, 21 predicted proteins | sample 7391331 | NCBI WGS metagenome assembly CAJDVL01 (sample SAMEA7055707, study PRJEB34461) | soil metagenome | biome: terrestrial ecosystem; feature: Peninsula; material: soil | place: Antarctica | collected 2016 | reverse complement strand
CTGGTTGAGGGTGCATTTCCCGGTAACAGCGTTGCCTTCCACATATTTTCCCGGCATGACCGCTTTCAGCGTACGGTTGCCATTTTGCCTGACAATCAATTCAAGGTTTAGTATCGAATAAGTGGAATAATCAAACCTCAGGTTAATGAAAACTGACGGGGTATCAGCCTTGTGTATTCCACTGACTCTGATTTTCTGGGGGGTTGTCCTGAAAAGGGAAAAGGCATAAAATAACAGGCGAAGAAGATACTCCTTTTTGTCGGGCAATTCGGGAAGGGATTCCGAAAAGGAGAGGTATGCGGGTTCCTGCCAGTTTTCAGCGATCCAGTATGTCAGTGGTTCACAGAGTAGGGAATTTCTGATTAATACAACGGTCCGGGCTTCGTCGGCAAGCTTCACCAGTTCATAACATTGTTCCGGCGATAACGCAGGAAGATCCGTGATGAACAGGTGTTTGTTGCTTTTGATAGCAATTTTCAGCAGATCAGGGAGCAACATGGATGAGTTGTCCACGACCAGCACTTCAGCCTCAACAACCAGGCTGTGGCGGGTATATTCCGGAAAGGAAAGGTCCCTGGTATCAGCCTGGTCCATTAATCCCACTGATGATTTTCCGATAATCTGCACTCCCCTGAGATTTTTTAAACTCCGGACATGGGATACCATGGATCCCGCATTCCCAATCAATCCTACTTTGAGCATGTAAACAAAAATAGTTGAAAGCCTTGATCTTTCAAAATGATCGGGCAGAACTTATTAACCTGGTTTGTTAATAATCAGCATTACGGAAGGCAGTATTGCCGCGAATTTTCAATTACTTTGCAGTAAACCACAGAGGATGACCTGGAACGATAATCCCCGGCATGTCGGATTGCGGAAACGACTTGTAGACGCGCTGAAGATCAAGGGTATAAAAGATGAAAGAGTATTGGAAGCCATCGGGAAAGTGCCTCGACATGTCTTCATGGAAAGTACTTTTCTCAATTTTGCATACCGTGACCAGGCTTTTCCCATCGGTGCCGGACAAACCATTTCCCAGCCCTTTACCGTAGCCATTCAGACTGAATTGCTTCAGGCAGAACCCATGCAAAGGGTTTTGGAAATCGGTACTGGTTCGGGGTACCAGGCTGCAGTGTTATGTGAACTGGGCTTAAAGGTTTATACGGTGGAACGGCAACGTGAGTTGTTTGTGAAAGCCCAGATGATTCTCGGCGAGCTTGGATATCATCCGTTTTTTTATTTCGGTGACGGATATAAGGGGTTGCCCACCTATGGCCCTTTTGACAGGATTCTGGTGACCGCAGGTGCTCCTGGAATTCCTGACGAGTTAAAAAAACAACTGGTGATTGGAGGAAGGATGGTGATTCCCGTTGGCCCCGAAACCCACCAGGAAATGATGTTGGTCATCCGCACGGGTGAAGATGACTACACAATAGGGAAACATGGCGGTTTTGTTTTTGTACCCCTGCTCAGGGGAACTGTCAGTTAAAGCTTAATCTATGATCACTATTTACAAGTTTACCGTTAATCCATTGCAGGAGAACAGTTACCTTCTCTGCGATGAAACCAGACAATGCCTGATTGTGGATGCGGGTTTTCATTCGCCGGGCGAAAAGGAGAAAATTGTGGCATTCATTGAAAAACATGAACTGATTCCTGTAGCTCTAGTGAATACTCATTGTCATTTTGACCATCTGCTCGGGGCGCCGTTTTTGAAGAAAAAATATGGTATCCCGTTTTACTGTCATAGGGAAGAAGCTTACTGGTTGTCGGTGGCCTCTCTTCAAAGCAGTTTCTTTGGGATAGCTTTTACAGAAACGTTGTCGGCTGACCACTTTCTGGAGGAAGGAGATGAGGTGCGCTTTGGCAGTTCGGTGCTGAAGGTGATCGGGGTACCCGGGCATTCACTGGGTCATTTGGTTCTGTGGAGTCCTGAAGATAAATTTATCCTGGCTGGTGACGTCCTTTTCAAGGGAAGCATTGGCCGCACTGACCTGGAAGGGGGCAGCTATTCCAGCCTTCTAAGCAACATTCACAATAAATTGTTGGTACTCCCTGATGAAACTGTCGTTTACAGCGGTCATGGACCGGAAACTACCATTGGCGCAGAAAGATCGGAAAATCCGTTTCTTTCTGGAAGTGCAGGTGAATAAAAATCATATTTTATAAGTTTCATTGAGATTATACTTGCTGTAAATATTTTTTAGTCAAAAACATATTCTATGTACAAGGATAAATTTTCAAACCGTCATATCGGTCCGCGCGATGGGGACCTTGCTTCCATGCTGGAGAAAATCGGAGTAGCCTCCCTTGATGAACTTATACGGCAAACCATCCCCGAGAACATCAGGCTGAAAGAACCGCTCCGTTTACAGGAAGGATTATCGGAAAGGCAATTTTTTCGTAAGATCCGGGGATTTGCCTCCCTGAACAAAGTGTATAACACCTATATCGGCATGGGGTATTACGATACGGTAACACCATCAGTGATTCTCCGCAATGTTTTTGAGAATCCGGTCTGGTATACCTCCTATACGCCATATCAGGCAGAGATTTCCCAGGGGAGGCTGGAAGCTCTTTTGAATTTCCAGACCATGGTTTGCGAAATGACTTCCATGGATATCGCCAATGCATCGCTGCTGGATGAAGCGACTGCTGCCGCTGAGGCCATGTCCATGATGTTTGCTTCCCGTTCGAGGCAGATGGTAAAAGAGGGAGCGAACCGGTTGCTTGTGGATGAAAAAATGTGGCCACAGACAATTGACGTTCTCTTAACCCGTTCCAGACCTCTGGGTATCACGCTGACCATTGGTCCTCTGCCAGATTTTGAAATCACAGGGGATGTTTTTGGAATCATGGTTCAATACCCCAATTCTGATGGGGAGGTCATTGATTATTCTGATCTGGTCGGGAAAGCACATGAGAAAGGAGTAAAGTCAGCTTTTGCGACTGACCTTTTTTCACTGGCGATGTTAACTCCTCCGGGAGAATGGGGCGCTGACATTGTCTTCGGGAATAGCCAGCGTTTTGGAATTCCAATGGGGTACGGCGGCCCTCATGCAGCTTTTTTTGCCACCAGGGAGGAGTTCAAGCGGATATTGCCCGGACGCATCATCGGAGTGACCAAAGATGTCCATGGGAACAGGGCTTTACGGATGGCCCTTCAGACCCGTGAACAGCATATTAAAAGGGAAAAAGCAACTTCCAACATCTGTACTGCCCAGGCCTTGCTTGCCAACATGGCCGGCTTTTATGCCGTTTATCACGGAGAAGAGGGAATCAGGAATATTGCAGAAAGGATTCATCTGATTGCCGGATTTCTGGCAAAAAAGATCGATGGATTGGGATACAGTCAGTTAAACCAGGTCTTTTTTGACACATTAAGGATCGCCCTGCCCCTTCATCTAAAAAGGAAGGATATCGAATTGTTATCACTCGATCTGGAGATGAATTTTCGTTATTTTGAAAACGGGGATGTTGGGATCAGTATTGATGAAACCACTAATCTCGACGATGTGAACCAGATCGTTGAAGTGTTTGCCAGGGCTGCCAGTAAACCCGTGGTGCCGGTTACTGAAATTGACCACGGGTCATGCATTGCGGAAGGTTTCAGGAGGAAAAGCAGGTTCCTGCAGCAGGAAGTTTTCCGGAAATACCGGTCTGAAACTGAAATGCTCCGGTATATTAAATTGCTGGAAAGCAAAGATCTCTCACTGACTCATTCTATGATATCCCTGGGGTCGTGTACCATGAAACTCAATGCAGCGACGGAAATGCTTCCGCTAAGCTGGATTGAATTCAGCGGGCTTCACCCTTTTGTGCCCAGGAATCAGGCCATGGGATATCATCTGATGATGGAGGATTTACGCCGTGATTTGGCTGAAATCACCGGGATGGCCGATGTGAGCCTGATGCCTAATTCGGGGGCAGCAGGTGAATATGCGGGATTGATGGTGATCAGGGAATACCATCAGAGCAGGGGTGAGGAGTGCCGAAATGTGGTTTTGATACCCTCCTCAGCTCACGGAACCAATCCAGCCAGTGCTGTAATGGCAGGAATGGAAGTTTTGGTTGTTGCCTGTGACGAAAGAGGCAACATCGATGTGGAAGATCTGAAGAAAAAGGCTGAAAGCCACCGCAGCGACCTGGCAGCTTTCATGGTGACCTACCCTTCCACCCATGGAGTCTTTGAGTCTGCTATTGTGGAGATGTGCAGGGTGATCCATGAGAACGGGGGACAGGTTTACATGGATGGTGCGAACATGAATGCCCAGGTTGGACTTACCAATCCCGGAATAATAGGAGCCGACGTGTGCCACCTCAATCTTCATAAGACTTTTGCCATCCCACATGGGGGGGGTGGACCCGGGGTAGGTCCCATTGCGGTAGCTGAACATCTTGTCGAATTCCTCCCTTCCCACTCTGTGGTGAATAATGGTCACGCGGGTATCAATGCAGTGGCTGCAGCCCCGTGGGGCAGTGCTTTGGTGCTTCCCATCACTTACGGTTACATTAAAATGATGGGAGCTGAAGGTCTGCGGAAAGCTACTGAATATGCCATCCTCAACGCCAATTATATTGCAGCATCCCTTAAAGATAATTACGGTATCCTCTATGCCGGAGAACACGGAAGGGTGGCTCATGAACTGATTCTCGAATGCCGCCATTTGAAAAACGGCACAGGCATTACGGAAAGTGATATTGCCAAAAGACTGATGGATTATGGCTTTCATGCTCCTACACTCTCTTTTCCCGTTCATGGAACTCTGATGGTCGAACCTACCGAAAGCGAATCCCTTGGGGAGCTTGATCGCTTTATTGATGCGCTAAATCAGATTTACCTCGAAATTAAGGAGGTGGAACAAGGTCTGGCCGATCCTGTGGACAATGTGCTGAAGAATGCACCCCATACAGTTTTTGTGGTGACCGGTGATGAGTGGACTCATTCCTACAGCAGAAAGAAAGCCGCATGGCCTCTTGACTGGATAAGGGAGACTAAATTCTGGGTTCCTGTTGGCCGGGTAGACAACGCCTGGGGTGACAGGAATCTTATCTGTACTTGCGGCTCACCCGAAGAATACCAGCTGATAGACCCCTCTTAAATCTTGAGTCTTCAATCTTGAGTCTTAAGTAAAAAGTTCTGAATATTAAGGGGTTGGTTTGGAAGATTTGTAGTGTAGCCGAAGTTATCTTTAAGTAAATGGTAAAGAATTGACCGAAATGAATAGGATTAATATCATTATATTCTAGTCATTTAAGATTCAAGATTTTAGATTTAAGATTCTTTTATGGTTAAGTTTCCCAATGCCAAGATAAACCTGGGCTTGTTGGTGACGGAGCGACGGCCTGACGGGTATCATAACCTGGAGACGGTTTTTTATCCGGTTCCCTTTTTCGATATTCTGGAAGTGATCAGGGGGGAAACCTTTTCTTTCCGGTCGTCGGGACTGGCCATTGATACACCTGAAGAGCATAATCTGGTGGTCAGGGCGTACCGATTACTCCAGGAGCGTTTTGACCTTCCGCCGGTAAAAATTCATTTGCACAAAGTTATCCCCTCCGGGGCCGGGTTGGGAGGAGGATCCTCCGATGCGGCGTTCATGCTGAAGGTAGTCAGTGATCTGTTCGGACTGGCCCTGAGCGGGGAGGAGCTCGAAGCTGAAGCCGGAAAGCTGGGGGCCGACTGTCCCTTTTTTATCCGGAACATACCAGCCTTCGCCACGGGCACGGGGAATATCCTGTATCCCGTGGAGGTGGATCTGTCCGGATATCATCTGGTTCTGGTGAAACCGCCGGTCCATGTAAACACCAGTATGGCTTACCAGGCTGTTACCCCGAAGCTCCCGAAGGTGTCGGTCAGTGAGATCATCAGACAACCGGTAGAGAATTGGAAAGGTGTCCTGGTTAATGATTTTGAGGAACCTGTCTTCCGTTTGTTCCCGGAGATCGGGCAAATCAGAGAGGAACTTTATCGCCAGGGAGCGGTGTATGCCTCCATGTCTGGGAGCGGCTCGGCACTTTATGGCTTGTTCAGGAAGCTGCCTCCCGGTATCCGCGATCATTTTTCAGATTCTTTTTTTATTTATGCCTGGGATCAAGCTTCATCCTCCGTTATTCTCGGGTAAAAAATACCTTATACTCTTTTATTCACCGTGAAATTTCTCCGTTCACCGGTAAAAAGTAGGTGTTTGTAGGTTTTCCTTCTTTTTTTTGGCTTCTTCATGTAACATTTGCACCTGTAAACAGTCAATATGAGTGTTTGAAAACATAAAACGAAGCAGAAAATGGAAAAACAGAAAATAATGAAAACAAGAACTTTTTCAGTTATGATGGTCCTCTTTTTTACAGCGTTCCTTTTTGCAGGTAATGCAAAGGGTTCAATAAAAGTGGTCCGCAACGCCTCAAGCCTTGAGATAGAAATGGAACCTTCCATGAAGATGGAAAGCTGGATGATCAATGAAAGTTTGTGGATAAGTGCCCATGTGGGTATTCTGGCAGAGGATTGTGAGGAAGCACTTCCGCTGGAAGCCTGGATGACAGATTTTATTACCTGGAATGCCAGCTTGCTTACAGCCAAGGATGAGTCACTTAATCTGGAAGACTGGATGACCGACATGAAATGGTGGGATACTTCCTCTGAAGGAGTAGTTTCCCTGGATGAATCTATGATTCTGGAACCCTGGATGATGGATGGAAAATACTGGAGCAAACCAGGAAGCAGATAGTTTTGAGTTAGTTAGTTTAGTTTTTAGCAGGCTGTTGATTTTTCAACAGCCTGTTTTGATTGAATGAAATTGTCAGTTCCTTACTTCGGTCTTACTTCTATCATTGGTACCTTTAAGGAAACGATATCCTTAGGCTGCACATTAATTTTTACAACTTCCTCGTCAAATGGCATGATCACTCTGTTGTGCATTTTCATTGCCTCTAGAATAATGAGTGTTTCTCCCTCTTTTACGTTTTGTCCGGGCTGCACCAGTATCTCAATGATGGTGCCTGGAATAAATGTAAAAATCAAATTCGGATTTTGAGCCTTCCATATCTTGCGGTTTTTAAATTTTGGAGTAAAGGTTGTTTTGTACCTTGCACCCTGCACCACCAGGTTGTCATATTTGATTCCTTCAGTCTTCTGATCTTTCATTTTTCAATTTGAGATTACTTGTTTTTTATTCCTGGAATAAGTTTCAACACCATGTCGTTTGTCAGAACGGGGGAATGCCATGTTTTTTCAATGGCATAGTGACATTTTTATTCCTGGAGACCTTTAGTGCGTGAAGTATCCGGGAGCGGGTATCTTCCGGTTCGATAACTTCGTCGATATAGCCTTTGGCTGCTGCCACGTAAGGATTGGCAAATTTATCTTTGTATTCCTGTATTTTAAGCAGGCGCATGGCTTCAGGGTCTTCTGCTTCCATAATTTCTTTCCTGAAAACGATATTTGCTGCGCCTTCAGGTCCCATTACCGCGATTTCAGCTGCAGGCCAGGCGAAAACGAAGTCAGCCCGCAGGTGACGCGAGTTCATGGCAATATAGCCTCCGCCGTATGCTTTTCGCAGGATGACGGTGATTCTCGGCACTGTTGCTTCGCTGTAAGCGTAAAGAATCTTCGCGCCGTGTCTGATCACACCGGCATGTTCCTGGTCGACACCAGGCAGATACCCGGGAAGGTCTTCCAGGGTTACAATGGGAATGTTGAATGCATCGCAGTATCTTATAAAGCGGGCTGCTTTGTCGGAACTGTCGGTATCGAGCACTCCTGCAAGCACCATGGGCTGGTTGGCTACAAAACCGACTGTTTCCCCGTCCATTCGTCCAAATCCGATTATGATATTGGCGGCAAACATTTCCATGATTTTAAGAAATTCCGAACCATCGGTAATGGCCTTGATGATGTCGCACATATCATAGGGCATTCGCGGATCAGTGGGCACAATCCTTTCAACTTTTTTGCTTTTCTTGGGTGGTTTGGCAGGGAAACTCTGTGCTTTTTCCATGTTGTTCCACGGGATATAGGTGATCAGCTTTTTGATTTGTTCAAAGCATTCTTTCTCATTATGCGCATAAAAGTGGGCATTCCCGGTAATTTGTGCATGGACCCGGGCTCCACCCAGTTCTTCCATGGAAATGTCTTCACCCAAGACCGATTTGATTACACCGGGACCAGTGATGAACATTTTAGAGATATTTTCAACCACAAAAACAAAATCGGTCAAGGCGGGAGAATAAACGGCTCCTCCGGCGCAGGGGCCCAGGATTACGGAGATCTGGGGGATTACTCCTGATGCCATGGTGTTCCGGTAAAAAATCTCTCCGTATCCTGCCAACGAATTGACTCCCTCCTGGATTCGCGCTCCCCCCGAGTCATTAATACCGATAAGGGGAACCCTCATCTTTAGCGAGTGATCCATGATCTTGGTGATTTTCTGGGCATGCATTAGTCCCAGTGAACCCCCGGCTACCGTGAAATCCTGTGCAAAGATGCATACCGGTTTGTTGTATATGGTTCCTGTTCCAATGATCACTCCATCTCCATGGAGTACCTTGTCTTCCATTCCGAAATCTCTGGAAGTATGTTCGACAAAAAGGTCATATTCATGAAACGAATCTTCGTCCAGGATGGCCAAGACCCGTTCGCGGGCAGTGAGTTTACCCATCTGTGCCTGTTTCTCGATAGCTTCATCACCTCCACCTTTTTCTACTTCTATTTTCCTTTTTCTCAGATCAAGAATGTTGCTTTTCAATGACATATCAATACGTTTAATATTCTTTAAAACTCAGGTAACTACCGTGTGTTCCGACTGCTGGTTACGGTAGTGAGTTCAAAAATACTAATTTTTTCAGCCTGATATTGTTTGAATCCGCTTTTAGCCCGTTATTTAAGAATTTGTAACATATTGTTTTTGAACAATATTGTAGGTAGGTTAAAAGTTGGAATTTGACCAGCTCCTGAATCCCGGCAACTCCTCTGTTCAGTTTCACGCAAGGAGGCAATATGCTTTATCTGGCAGCCCATTTATAGAGGAACCAGGCTATTGCAGCATAAAACATGTTGGGTATCCATACGGCCACAATAGGGGCTGTATTGCCGTTTACAGCGAAAACCACGGAGATCTGCATAAACAGGATGTATGAAAAGCTGAGCAGCAGGCCAAGGCCCAGATGAAAGCCCAGACCACCCTTGATTTTTCTAGAGGCGAGAGAGACCCCGATGATGGTCAGGATAAAAACCGAAAAGGGGCCGCTGATCCGTTTGTGTCGCTCAAGGGCGAATTCAACAGAGTTTACCCCTCTCAATTTCATACTTTTAATTTCGCTCACCAATTGTTTGGTAGTCAGAGCTTCCATATCGTTGCGCTCGATCTTGTAATCGGTGGGCGTCATGTTCAGTGTGGTGTCGATCCGGTAGCCTTTTGTAATGAACTCTTTGTCATTCACAAAGGTTCGTTTCCAGTAATTGTTAATGACCCATCGCATGGAGTCTTCATTCCAGCTGATGCTTTCAGCCGTAATTTTCTCTACCAGTTTCTGGTTTTTAAATCTTTCAAGGGTAAACTGGGAACCGATGTTGTTTGAGCTGAAAGTGCTCATATAGATGTAGACTCCAGGTTCTATTTGCCGGTGAATGTTTCTTTCAATCTGAAATTTGCTCTGATTGATGTAGTAATTCCGGAAATCGATCCGTTCGCGGTTAGCCGATGGTATAATATAATTTCCCAGGAACCAGGTGAAGAGAGCGATGACTGCTGCTGAAACCATGTATGGACGCATCAGCCTTCTGTAGGAAACACCACTGCTCAGGATGGCAATGATTTCTGTATTGTAAGCCATTTTTGACGTGAAATAGATCACGGCAATAAAGGTGAAAAGTGGACTGAACAGATTGGCGAAATAGGGAATGAAATTGAGGTAATACTTAAAAATAATTACTTTAGTAGGAATATCCTTTGAGATGAATTCGTCCAGGTTTTCTGAGATGTCGAAAACGATGGCAATACTGATAATGAGGGCAATGGAATAGAAGAAAGTTCCCAGGAACTTGCTGGAGATATAAAAGTCAATGGTTTTGTAATACTTCATTTTACAACCGGTGTTTTAAACATTGGATCATATCTTCTTTCCAGGGTTTGAAATTACCCGCTATAATTTGCCTCCGGGCTTCATCGACTAGCCACATGTAAAATGCCAGGTTGTGCTGGCTGGCTATCTGGGCGCCCAGCATTTCGTTCGAAATCACCAGATGCCGCAGATAGGCCTTGCTGTATAGGTGGTCGACAAAGGAGATGCCTTCCGGATCAACGGGAGAATGATCGGACATCCATTTGTTGTTGCGGATGTTGATAGTTCCCTGTTTTGTGAAGAGCATCCCGTTTCTGCCATTCCGTGTGGGCATTACGCAGTCGAACATGTCAACTCCCCTGTCGATGCCCTCCAGGATATTGACCGGAGTGCCCACTCNNGGGGTTTATTGGCCGGAAGAACAGCATGGACGACTTCCAGCATTTCATACATAACCTCCTCCGGCTCACCAACTGCCAATCCTCCGATTGCATAGCCGTCAGCATCATACTGCGTTACATCTGCCACAGCCTCTCTGCGCAGGTCGGGATAAGCCGCTCCCTGAACGATGGGGAACAGTGATTGGGGATAGCCATAAAGGGATTGTGTCTGGCTGAACCGGGTGAAGCATCTGTTGAGCCACCGCCGCGTAAGTTCCATTGATTTCCGTGCATATTCCCAGGGTGCGTCTCCCGGGGTGCATTCATCAAAGGCCATCATGATGTCGGCGCCTATAATCCGCTGTGTGTCAATTACATTCTCGGGGGTAAAGAGGTGGTACGATCCGTCGATGTGGGATTGGAAACGCACTCCTTCCTCGTTAATTTTACGCAGATCGCCCAGCGAGAAAACCTGAAATCCTCCGCTGTCGGTCAGGATGGGACCGCTCCAGCCGTTAAAGCGGTGGAGGCCACCTGCTCCTTCCAGGACGTTCAGTCCCGGACGCAGGTATAAATGGTAGGTGTTTCCAAGAATGATCCGGGCACCAATATCTTCCTTCAGATCGCGTATATGGATTCCTTTCACCGACCCGGCGGTTCCCACAGGCATAAATACCGGTGTGGCAATTTCTCCATGGGATGTATGTAGCAAACCTGCCCTGGCATTTGTTTCGGCGCAGGTTGATATAAGATCAAATTTCATCTCATTATAATTGTTTGTTTTTATTTGCATTCGATGTAACTCCCATGAAAATTATAATTATACTACTACGTGAATAAACTTTATTCATGGTCGTTTCATTTTATAATTTAAACCGCCACAAAGATAATTATTCTGCTAAATTTGCGGCTAAAACAGGATTATGTCACATGAGCTGATGACTTTTTTTCAGGCTTCACAACCCATCGACCTGATTACCCTGGGATCATTGTTGGCTGTGTGGGCAGTGGTTTTTACCCATACCCTGTTGTTCCATTTCAGACTTGCCTTGCTCAGACCTCCCCGGACCCGGCAGACCGATAACCCTCTCTCCGTTATTATGGTGGAGCGAAATGAAGAGGAAAACCTCTCCAAAAATCTTCCGGGATGGGCTTCTATGTCCTATCCATCCTATGAAATCCTCGTTGTTGATGATTTTTCGGGTGACAATTCGCCTTCTGTTGTCGCATTAATGAAACTTAACTTTCCAAGGATCAGGCTAACCGGATTGAATCAGGAAACCCGGTATTCCCAGAAATTGTCAAGGAATCTTGCACTCAAAGGCGCTGCCTTTGAAGAGGTTGTATTCGTTAATCCTGCAATGGTGATGCCTTCTCATCATTGGCTCCCGGGAATAGCCTCCGCTTTTGCCCTGGGAAAGAAAACGGTTGTGGGTTACGTTTCCACTATTCCAGACAAGGGCTTCTATCATCTGATGTACCGGGTGGAATCTTTTTTTCAGCAGTCCGAAAGCATGGCATATTGTCTGAATGGTCTTCCCTATGTGGTCAATGAGGAAAATGTAGCCTTTAAAAAACAAGCCTATTTCGATATTCTTCCCTATGTGGTCAATGAGGAAAATGTAGCCTTTAAAAAACAAGCCTATTTCGATATCAATGGATTTGCCGGGAGAATCAGGGAAGAATACCTGAACATGGAGATGATATTCAATGATGTGATCAGGCGAAGGGGTACATGTATTCATCCTTTTGCCAGTTTTGCACTCAGCAGGGAGATGAAAATCGGCAAGACTGAGTTCAGAGATCTTCTTTTTAAATCCTATAAACTGACCGGCTATCTTGGCTTCGGAAAGAAACTGATCGTTCGTTTCTTTGATTTCATGAAACTGATCTACCTTCCTTTTTTTATTTTCTGTTTTCTGATTTTTCCGGTAATATGGCCAGTTTTGCTATCCATGCTTTTAATCAGGTTCCTGATCATGGCTGTAAGTATTAAACGGATACAAAACCACCTGAAAGAACCCAAAATTTTCATACCTTCGTTGATATATGAAATAGTATCCCCTTACTATAAACTGGGATCACGCTGGAAATTCAACTACAGGCAGAAAGAATCATAATGGAAGATCAGATTGCTAACCTCTCAGAGAAAGCCAGGCAGGATTTTGAGCTGGTTCAAGCAGCGCTGACGGGTGATGAAAATGCATTTGCCCGGCTGCTGGGTCGTTACAAGGATGCCATTTATTATATGCTGCTGAAAATGGTGAATAACAAAAGTGATGCGGAAGATCTTACCCTGGAAGCATTTGGAAAAGCATTTAAGAACCTGCATCAATACTCGCCTAATTATGCTTTCAGTACCTGGCTTTTTAAAATTGCTTCCAACAATTGCATCGATTTTCTGAGAAAACGCAAGGGCGTGACCATTACCATCGTTAACACCCAGGAGAACAACGATACCGATTTACTGTCTAAATTACGATCCAAAGATCCTGATCCGGAAGAAAAGCTGATCAGAAAACAGAAGGCAATACTGATGAGAAGGGTTGTGCGAAAATTGAAGCCCCGCTATCAGACGCTCGTAGAGTACCGTTATTTCCGTGAAATGACATATGAGGAGATTGCCTCCGAGCTCAATCTTCCGCTGGGTACGGTGAAGGCACAGCTTTTCAGAGCACGGGAAATGTTGTTTAAATTGATAGAGACCACTGAAATGGGTGAAAAGGATTAACCCTCATGGAAATCATACACAAATATTTCCCTTTGATGTCAGCTTTACAACAGGAAAGGATAGCCCTTCTTGAACAATTGTATCATTTTTGGAATCAACAAATCAACGTGATTTCCCGGAAAGATATTGATTCCTTGTATGAAAAACATGTGCTTCATTCACTGGCAATCGGAAAGATCATCCGGTTCACGGCAGAAACCCGGATTCTTGATGTGGGAACAGGCGGTGGATTTCCCGGAATTCCGCTTGCCATTCTTTTTCCCGATGTACATTTCCATCTGATCGATTCTATCGGGAAGAAGATTAAAGTTGTCAGAGCAGTGGCAGAGGATTTGAAGCTTGAAAATCTTTCAGCCGAACAAATCAGGGTGGAAGATGTGAAGGGAAAATATGATTTCGTTGTGAGCAGGGCAGTTACCATCTTGCCGCGTTTTCAGCATTGGGTTGAAAAAAATATCAGTTTAATTCAGAAAAATCCACTTCCCAATGGAATTCTTTATCTGAAAGGTGGAGAAATTGACGATGAAATCAGGTCCTGCAATGGGAAGGCAATCGTGTACCCCTTGAATGAAATATTCGAAGAATCTTTTTTTCAGACCAAAAAAGTGGTTTTTCTTCCGTTTTGGTAAGATAAAAGCCCTTTTGATAAGATAAACAAAAAAAATCTGTGTGAAGGTTTGCTTTTTTAAAAGTTTATTCAGAATTTAGTGTGGTCTTAGAAACATTTTCTAGAACTGTTGGTTTTACTGAGGTTTTGGGAGAATCAATCACCCCCTGAATGAAGCCACTAAATTATTTTAATATTTAAAGTTTTATAAATAAATTAATTAATCTTTTAAACTTCAGTGTATGAATAAAGCACAATTAATCGATGCCATTGCCGACAAGGCAGGCTTAACCAAAGCAGATGCAAAAAAAGGGCTTGATGCCACTATGGAAGCTGTCAGTGAAGCCCTTAAGGCTGGTGACAGGGTTTCTCTTGTAGGTTTTGGATCTTTTGCTGTTACTGAGCGTGGTGCCAGGATTGGCAGAAATCCACAGACCGGAAAGGAAATAGAAATTGCTGCCAAAAAAGTAGTAAAATTCAAACCGGGAGCTGAACTTTCAGCAGGTATTTAATCAATGAAAAAAAACAGAGGCAATAGCCTCTGTTTTTTTTTGCCAATCCTCGAATCCAAAAGGATTTACTCAATCGGGGAGGCTTTTTTTCTTGAATGAATAAAAAAGATCGACGGAGGAGATCATTTTTACATTCATTTTTTCCCATTTGTCATACGGAAGGGGTATTTTGGGTAACTCCTTGATTGCGTCCGATAACACATAAACCTGCCTGACCTTTTTGACAAGGCCCTGTACGGCAAAGTCCACGCATACGTTGGTAGTCAAACCATAAACCACCACTATTTCGGGATTAAGTTCATCGAGAAGCAGTTCGGTGATCCGGTTCCCTGCAAAAACGTCAAAAGCATCTTTTCGGATTATGATATTCCTTGACAAAGGAACATCTACTTGAATGGGCATGTCGTCGTAGACGGTATCCCAGTTGAAAATGAGGGAGTTCTCTGGATTTGTCTCTTTGATGAACTCAGCACCCGGGGTTCCTGCCAGGCAATGAGGCGGAAAAGTATGGATATAGTCTGGTTTTTCATCAATCTCGGCAGAATGAATGTAATGATAGTCTGCACTGTTTACGACCTTGATTTTCAGACGCTGTGCAACTTTGGTGATTTCTGCCCATTTGGGTTTAAGTTTTTCAGCTCCTTTGACATACAATTTGCCCCAGGGTTCCACGAAATCGTTTTGGGTGTCGACATTCCAGAATAAAATTGAGTGTTTATTCATAAACATGTCTATTTAACGGGTTTACAATACACAAAGGTAATAAAAGAATGGAATCATAGCCATAGTTATCCAAAGAGATCATCGAGCAGTTTGTCGTTGGCCACGTGGGGAAGTGTGACTTTCAACAGGGGATTTTGTTCCATTGCCCTGCGAATGGTAAAAATGGCTGGTTTGTTTCTGGCCCAGCTTCTTCGGGCGATACCATTGGAAACATCCCAGAACAACATATTTTTAAGTCGTCTGCCGGAATCCGCGGTGCCGTCAATGGTCAGTCCGAATCCGCCATTAATTACTTCTCCCCATCCAACGCCTCCCCCATTGTGGAGGGATACCCAGGTAGCTCCCCGGAAGCTGTCCCCGACAAAATTGTGTACGGCCATGTCAGCAGTAAATTGTGATCCGTCGGTAATATTGGAAGTCTCCCGCCACGGTGAGTCGGTCCCTGCTACGTCGTGATGGTCGCGCCCAAGGACCATCGGGGCTGAAATGGTGCCTTTCCTGATAGCCTCATTAAAAGCTGATGCAATGGCAATTCTTCCTTCGGTATCGGCATAGAGTATTCTGGCCTGGGATCCGACAACCAGGTTTTTCTTCCCGGCTTCCCGGATCCATTTCAGGTTATCTTCCAGTTGGTTTCTTATTTCGGCGGGACTTCGGATAATCAGGTTTTCCAGGACTTCTGCAGCCAGCAGGTCGCTTTGCTCCAGGTCTTCCGGTTTCCCGGAAGTGCAAACCCACCGGAAAGGACCAAATCCGTAATCAAAGAACATAGGTCCCATAATATCCTGAACATACGAGGGATAACGGTAATTGCCGTCAGGTCCGAAAATATCGGCGCCGGCTCTTCCCGACTCAAGAAGGAAAGCATTTCCGTAATCCCAGAAATACATCTTTTTGGCTGCCAGTTTATTGATGGCTTCTACCTGGCGCCTCAGCGAGGCTTTCACTTTCTCCCTGAAACATTCAGGATCATCAACCATCATGCGGTTTGATTCTTCAAAAGTCAATCCTGCCGGATAATACCCTCCGGAAAATGGGTTATGCAGAGAGGTCTGGTCTGAACCCAGGTCCACTTCGATATCCCTTCGGACGATTTCTTCCCACAAATCGACCACATTGCCGAGATAAGCCAGCGATACTGCTTCTCTCCGGCGGACAGCCTCTGAACAGCCCTGGGGTTTATTTCGGCTGCCACACACACCATTCCGGCAATTACTGCAGCTTTGGGCTGGGCCCCCGACATACCCCCCAATCCTGAAGTGATATACAACCTGCCTTTTTCCGAACCTGCTGCATGTATTCTGGCCGCGTTGAGCAGTGTGAGGGTTGTGCCATGGACGATTCCCTGGGGACCGATATACATGTACGATCCGGCAGTCATCTGTCCGTATTGGGTAACCCCCAGCGCATTGAGCCTTTCATAATTTTCCCTGGAAGAATAATTGGGGACCATCATGCCATTGGTGACGACTACCCGTGGGGCATCAGGGTGAGAGGGAAACAATCCGAGCGGGTGACCTGAATAAACAACAAGCGTCTGGTTATCGCTCATTTCTGACAGGTATTTCATGGTCAGCAGATACTGGGCCCAGTTTTGAAAAACACTGCCATTTCCTCCATATGTGATCAACTCATGGGGATGCTGTGCCACTGCCGGATCCAGGTTGTTCTGGATCATCAGCATGATGGATGCAGCCTGAGCCGAGTTGGCGGGGTAGGAGGATATGGGCCTTGCTTTCATTGCATATTCTGGTCTGAACCTGTACATGTAAATGCGGCCGTAAAGCCCTAATTCTTCCAGAAACTCGGGTGCCAGTTCGGCATGAAAATTCAAAGGGAAATAGCGCAGTGCATTTTTCAGGGCCAGCTTTTTTTCCTGTTGATTGAGTACCTCTTTTCGCCTGGGAGCATGGTTTACATTCGGATCGTACTTTTTTTTCGGGGGAAGCGTGGCAGGTATCCCTTCCATGATTGCTTCAGCAAATGCCTTATCACTCATTACCTGACGTTGTTAATCTGTAAAAAAATGTAATTTAGCGGTAAAATAGGGGGTTTCTCCGATATTAATGATGATTTTTAAAAACTAAATGTAAAATTTGCTAAAATTTTAATCATATGAAGAAGAATCTTTTATTTGTCGCAGTAGTTATGGCAGGTTTTCTGTTTACCGGCTGTGGATACAACAAGATGGTTTCTATGGATGAATCTGTGACTTCTGCCTGGGCTCAGGTAGAAAATGTCTACCAACGGCGTGCTGATCTTATTCCCAACCTGGTGGAAACAGTCAAGGGATATGCTAAGCATGAGCAGGAAACGTTTACCCGGGTAATTGAAGCACGTTCGCAGGCCACATCCATGAAAATTGATCCATCGAACCTGACTCCGGATGCCATTCAGCAATTTCAGGAAGCCCAGCAGGGCCTCTCCTCTGCTCTCAATCGCCTGATGGTAGTCGTGGAGCAATACCCCGAGCTGAAAGCGAACCAGAATTTTCTGGATTTGCAGGCCCAGCTGGAAGGAACTGAAAACCGGATCACTGTGGAAAGGATGAAGTTCAATGAAACCACGCAGGCTTACAATGCCTATATCCGCAAGTTTCCTGAACTGATCGTGGCCAAAATCTTCGGATTTGGCAAGAAAGCCTATTTTGAGGCACAAAAGGGTGCCGAAAAAGCTCCGGAAGTCAAATTCTGAAAGCGTGGGAAGCTGTCGTTATTATCAGGTTTTGATGGATGAGGGCGATGAAGGGGTTGCATCATTAACAAAGCAGAAATGAACTTCTGGGAACAATTTACCGATGAGAAAAAGGCCACCATCAGGCGGGCCATTGAGGTTGCCGAGATGCAGACTTCCAGCGAAATCAGGATCCATATCGAAGACCGGTGCAAAAAAAATGTTTTTGACCGTGCTGTCGATATTTTTGCCAAACTCAACATGCACAAAACAGCATTGCGCAATGGCGTCCTCTTTTATGTGGCAGTTACTGACCATAAGTTCGTGGTAATCGGTGATGCTGGCATCAACCGGGTCGTTCCGGAAAATTTCTGGGACCACCTCAGGTCGACGGTTCTCTCCTTTTTCAGGGAAGATCAAATTACTGAAGGTATAATGGAGGGAATCCGGCTTGCCGGAGAACAACTGGCTGTGCACTTTCCATGTGAAGAAGGCGATACAAATGAGTTGTCGAACGAAATATCTTATGGTGAACCGGAATAGAACCAGAGTTTGAACGAAGTTGGGATACAGCAGTTTTTGAAAAATTTCACAAATGAGATTTAAATGGACACAATATGGGATATGGCTGGTGCTTTTTGTACCGCTGATCAGCCTTTCCCAAGTGCCTGAGCGGCCTGTACCTCCCAGGCTGGTAAATGACCTGGCAGGGATTTTAACTCCCCAGCAGGCAGAAGAACTGGAGAATCGACTGGTTCAGTTTGACAGGGAAACCAGTACCCAGATTACGGTAGTTACGGTTTCTTCCCTTGGGGGATTTGACCCGGCCAGTTTTACTTATAAGATTGGTGAATCGTGGGGTGTAGGCCGGAAAGAGAAAAACAATGGTGTGGTTGTGCTGGTCAAACCGAAAAGTGGTGAAGAGCGCGGCCAGGTATATGTCGCTGTGGGATATGGCTTGGAAGGCGTGATTCCCGATGCAGTGGCCAACGGAAAAATTATCGATCAGGAAATGATCCCGCGGTTCCGCGAGAATGACTATTACGGAGGTATTGTGAACGGTACCCGCATTATTATGGAACTGGTAAAGGGGGAATATACGGCCGACGAATATGCGGGAGAGAATGCCGGAGCGGCCGGAGGAGCCATCCTTGTTTTGGTGATCGTGATGATCATTATTATTTCATTGATGAAGGGGGGTAAAAGCAAATCGTATAATGCGGGTAGCCGCAATTTGCCATTTTGGATGTGGCTGGGTATGCTGAACTCCGGGAAAAGTGGCGGTTCCTGGTCTGATTTCTCCGGAGGAAGGGGCGGCTTTGGCGGTGGCGGTGGCGGCGGAGGCTTCGGTGGATTTGGAGGAGGCAGTTTCGGCGGCGGAGGTGCCGGCGGAAGCTGGTGACAAATAATCTTAAATCTTAAGTCTTAAGTCTTTAGTCTTGAGTTTACTCCGATAACTTTGTTTGACCTAAAATACCGATTGAATCGGGGCTAAAGGGGACTTTATAATCCGCTGATATTCAGTGA
>CAJDVL010000003.1_pt1 | contig 19651 bp, 16 predicted proteins | sample 7391331 | NCBI WGS metagenome assembly CAJDVL01 (sample SAMEA7055707, study PRJEB34461) | soil metagenome | biome: terrestrial ecosystem; feature: Peninsula; material: soil | place: Antarctica | collected 2016 | reverse complement strand
CTGATCCGCCATTTCACCCCTGAAATCATGGCAAACGATAGGGATAAGAACCTGGTACTGCGATACCCCGAAGTGCCGGGATACTACGGAATCGCATGGGATTTTGAGGGTTACAGGATCAGGGAGTTTAAGCACGATGAACTTGATATTTTCCTGCGAAAAAATTACAACAACCATACCAGTACGGTTTTTACGGGTAACGGGAAAGCTCATTTTGCCAATGTGTACCTCCGTCCCATAGAGCTTGACTCCCATGAATCCAGGACGGTATATGCCATGGTGTGCACGGGAGACACCGGGTCTGTAAAAAAACGGTTGGGTGAATTCCGGGAGGTCAGGGCTGCTTCTGCAGAGGAGCGGCAGGAGGTTCCTGCCAGACTGCTTCCCGGGGGTGAGAAATTCAGACTGAGTCAGCAGATTTTCAAGGCGGTGCTGATGACCAATATTCTGTATCCCATTTATACGCGGAATAGCTTTATCCGCCATTTTACACCCGGGAAATTCTACAATTCCCTCTATACCTGGGATGCGGGTTTTATAGCTCTGGGATTGAGTGAGATCAACCCCCGGCTGGCTGTGGAATGCATCAATGCATACACAACCCACGATGGCGATCCGAATGCCTTTATCCAGCACGGGACACCGGTGCCGGTGCAGATTTATGTTTTTCTGGAGCTGTGGAACCGGACCCATTCGAGGGAAATGCTGGCTTACTTATATCCCCGTCTCCGGAAATACTATGAATTTATGGCGGGCAGGTACGGCTCTTCCAACACCCGCCGGCTAAAATCCAATATGCTGGCGACCTGGAGTTATTTTTACAACACCGGGGGATGGGATGACTACCCGGCCCAGATGGCTGTCCATGAGAAAAAGCTGACCGCCATCATGGCCCCCGTTGCCAATACGGCCCACAGCATCCGCCTTGCGAAATTGTTAAGGATGGCGGCGGAAAGTTTGGGACAAAAAGAGGATATCCGGAAATATGATGAGGATATCCGTTTGTTCACCCAGGCTTTGCAAACCCATGCATGGAACGACACATCGGGCTATTTCAGCTATGTGGTGCATGATGCGGAAGGCAATCCGACAGCTCATTTTATGGATCCTGCAAGCGGGGTCGACTTCAATATGGGGCTTGACGGAGCAATGCCCGTTATTGCAGGGATTTGCTCGCCGGAGCAGGAAGCCGGGCTTTTGGAAAGGATTTTTTCACCAGAACGGATGTGGACACCTTCCGGGATCTGTGTGGTTGACCAGTCGGCTCCTTATTTCAAATCAGTAGGGTACTGGAACGGTTCGGTGTGGATGCCCCAGCAATGGTTTGTCTGGAAGGCCATGCTCGACATCGGTCGCCCGGACCTTGCACGCCGTATTGCCGACAGAGCGCTGAACCTGGCAAAACACGAACTGGATGCCTCCTATGCTTCCTTTGAATATTATTCAGCAAAAACAGGAAGAGGAGCCGGATGGCATCAGTTTGGCGGACTCTCTACACCCATCTTGTCGTGGTTTTCAACCTACTATAAACAAGGGACGATGACCACCGGTTTTGAAATCTGGGTGAAGGATCACCAATTCGGGGCTGACCTTTCCACTTTCAGAGGAACCCTGGCCTTCGACAAGGCAACTTCCCCGCATCGGCGAACCATGGTGCTTTGTATGAATCCGGAATACTCCTATCAGGTAACTTTTAACGGGAAGGTGCTCTCCTTTGATTCTCCGTGGCCGGGATTGCTGGAAGTGACCTTACCCCCGTCCAATAGCGATGGGGAACTGATGGTTCGTTCTCTCCCTTCAGGATGATCCGGAAGGGGCATATTGCCTTCCTGGGGCACGGGGATGTGGTGAAATTCAGAAATATCAGGATCAAAGAACTCCCGGGCGGGGAGTAAGAAGAAGAGGGGACGGATCAGGTTGAAAAAAGTGGAACTTTCCCTCTTATATATTTACACAATCGATTGCATCAATGTGAGTTTATAGTATATTTGTCTGAATAATAACTGACTGCTCCAATCTTATATTTGATGTCCAAATTTTAGGATATTGGCTCTGCACAGGGAATACCTGAAATGGCTATCGGTAGTTAAGTGAAGCCGCAGTGGGGAAATTAATGGTCGAATATGCAGAACAGAAGGAACTTTCTCAGAACAGTGTCGGCCGGGGTGACAGGATCCCTGGTATTGCCAATCGTTGTTCCTGCTTCAGTGTGGGGACCACACTCCCCCGGAAATGAAATCCGGATTGGGGTGATCGGAACCGGCAGAATTGCCAGGAGCCGGGATTTGCCCGGTATCCTCCGTCAAAATGGTGCCCGGATTATTGCTGTATGTGACCTCGATTCCAAACGACTTAACGACGCACAGCAATTTGTGGACGGCTATTATGCCAAACAGACGGGAAAGGAGTACTCGGGCACGCTGAAATATGCCCATTATGGCGACCTGCTCGCCAACCGCGATATCGACGCCGTGGTGGTATGCACACCCGATCACTGGCATGCCAAAATTACAATCGATGCAGTGTATGCCGGCAAGGATGTCTATCTTGAAAAACCCATGTCTCTGACCATTGAGGAGGGACGTAGAATCAGCGATGCCGTTAACCGGACTGGCAGGATATTTCAGATCGGGTCGCAGTACCGTTCCATGGAAGCATACCGTTACGGCTGTGAACTGATCAGAAATGGCAGGATCGGAGCGTTGCGGAACGTGGATGTCAGGATGCCTGTCGATCCGTCAGGTGGCCGGACAGAGGTTATGCCGGTTCCTTCATCCCTCAATTACGATATGTGGCTGGGGTCCTCACCCGAAGTCTATTATACCGAAGACCGTGTGCACCCGCAGGCGGACTACGGAAGGCCCGGGTGGCTGCGGTGTGAACAATTCGGTGCCGGGATGATTACAGGATGGGGCGCCCATCTTTTTGATGTGGCCCATTGGGGAATGGACACCGAACATACCGGTCCCACAGAGATTTTCTCCTCTGCACAATTTCCCACAGAGGGGTTGTGGAATGTGCATGGCGATTTCAGTAGCGAAATGGTGTACCCCAACGGGGTAGTCATGACAGTAGGCCAGGAGAGCAAAGAGCATCCGAGCGGGGTGTTGTTCACAGGATCGGAAGGATGGCTTTTCATTTCAGTGGGAGGTTTACCGGTAACCGCTTCCGACCCTGTGGCCATTCGATACGGGAAGACCCTCAAGGCCAGTGATGAACGGATTCTCAGCTCAGAAATTTCCGACAATGAAACCAGGCTGATCGTAAGCAGCGATCATCACACCAACTGGCTGGAGGCTATTCGCACCCGCAGCAGGGCTGCGTCAACCGCTGAAATAGCCCACCGTACCTGTACAGTCTGCCTTCTTCAGCATATTTCTATGAAACTGGGCCGCAAAGTGTTGTGGAACCCGGTGACTGAGAAATTTGTCAATGACCCGGAGGCTAACCGGATGATCGCCAGGCCTCAGCGACATCCTTATGAGATCGGTTAATGTAGCGTATGACATTCACTATTCAAATATCCTGAAATGAGAAGGAGAGGGGTTTATCCAGGCATTCTCCTTCTGGTGACATGGGTTGTTTTACTTGTGACCGGTTGTAGCAGGCAGGGCCCGAATGCTCTTCGGTCAGGCCGTCTCGGTAAAGACAATCCGATTACTCCCTATTTTGCCCCACCAGCGGAATATGCCGGAGAGTACGGCAATTTCAGGTCGCCCCTGAAATTCTACAACGGGGATACGGTCCGCACCCGCAAGGAGTGGGAGAAGAGACGAAATGAAATTCTCACCCGCTGGCACCAGCTGATGGGAGAATGGCCTGCCGTGAATACTTCACAGGAACTGGAGTATCTCGATACGGTTCGCATGGAAGGGTTTACCCGCTATCATGTTAGCTTCTGCTGGATTCCCGATGAAAAAAACGACGGATATCTTTTGGTTCCCGATGGCAAGGGCCTCAAACCCGCTGTCATCACGGTATTTTATGAACCGGAAACATCCGCTGGAATTGGGGGTAAACCTGGCCGTGATTTTGCACTCCAACTGGTCCGCAAAGGATTTGTTACCTTTTCGATTGGAACCCGTGAAGCTTCTGCAAGAAATGAATTTGCCCTCTACTATCCTGAAATTGCCGATACCCGTGTTCAGCCTTTATCCATGTTGGGCTACGCCGCTGCCAATGCATGGGAAGTACTGGCGAAGATCGGGGAGGTTGACTCTACCCGGATTGGCATCGTGGGACATTCCTTCGGGGGCAAGTGGGCTATGTTTGCTTCCTGCCTGTACCAGAAATTTGCCTGTGCGGTATGGTCCGATCCCGGTATTGTATTTGGGGAGAAGCGGCCTTCAGTGAACTACTGGGAACCCTGGTACCTGGGTTATCATCCCCAGCCATGGAGGAAAAGAGGAGTGATCACTGACCTGAACCCAGCCAGGGGATTATATCCGAAACTCAGGCAGGAGGGTTATGACCTCACGGAACTGCACGCCCTGATGGCCCCCCGGCCTTTCCTGGTTTCCGGAGGATCAGAAGACCCTCCGGAAAGATGGGTCGCTCTGAATCATGCCATCAGTGTCAATACGTTACTGGGAACTAAAAACAGGGTTGCAATGACCAACCGGCCCGACCACTCGCCTACGGCGGAATCGAACAACCAGATGTGCAACTTTTTTATCCATTTTCTGAAACCATAAAAAATAAGTAATATTAGACTTTTAAAATATCCGGTATTGAAACAACAACATAAAAACAAGATGTAAGATGATCGACAGACGTAATTTTATTAAAACAAGTGCCCTTGCCGGGGTTGGTATCACTTTGGGATCCTCACTGCTCGCACAGGGTAAAAATCAGGGAAAAAGAGTTGGGATTATCGGTCTCGACACGTCGCACAGCATTGCTTTTGCCAAAGCACTGAACGACCCGGCAGCGGGTAATACATTCGGAGGGTATACCATTGTGGCAGCCTATCCCAAGGGTAGCCTCGATATCAAGAGTAGTGTGGACCGAATCGAAGGATACATCAAGGAAATTCAGATACTGGGTGTGGAAATTGTCGATTCTGTGGACGCGTTAATTGCAAAGACAGATGTGATTATGCTCGAAACTAACGATGGGCGCCGCCATCTGGAGCAGGCCCTGCCGGTGCTGAAAGCTGGAAAAACGTTGTTCGTCGATAAGCCGATGGCTGCCTCTCTTTCCGATGCGATGGCCATTTTCGAAGCGGCCGACAAGTATGGGGTTCCGGTTTTCTCTGCCTCATCACTCCGTTATATAAAGGGCATGAAAGAGTTGAAAGAGGGACCGGAAAACAAGATCATAGGAGTTGAAGCCTACAGTCCGATGGCGCTGGAAAAAACACACCCTGATCTCTTCTGGTATGGGATTCACGGTGTGGAGACTCTCTTTACCGCCATGGGACCGGGTTGCAAGAGTGTCGTCCGGGTCACTACTGAGGGTACCGATGTGGTTGTTGGTACCTGGAGTGACGGCCGGATTGGATCCTTCAGGGGTCTGCGTGCCGGGAAACAGGAATACGGCGGTACCGTTTTCGGTGAGAAATCCATCGTAAAACTGGGCTCGTATAATGGGTATAATCCGCTGCTCGACGAGATTATCAAGTTCTTCCAGACGGGTGTTGTTCCTTTCCCGAGAGAGGAAACCCTGGAGATACTTGCATTTATGGAGGCTGCAGACCTGAGCAAAAAGAAAGGTGGCGTCCCCGTGTCAATCGAAGCGGTAATGCAAAAAGCTGCCAAAAAATGTAAAAAAATAAAAAAGTAAGCAGGATCAATCCGACATAATATGGAAAATAATAGAAGGGATTTTATCAAAAAAACGGTGATGGGAACCGCAGCCCTCTCCTTCGGGGGAGTTTTGCCGGGTTTCAGTGCATCAGGTTACCGGAATATTGTTGGAGCGAATGACCGCATCAATTTATGTGTGGTTGGTGTTAACGCCCGTGGTCTGGCCCTGGCAGGTAATTTTGCCCAGCAGAAAAACTTCAAAGTAATTGCAATCAGTGATACGGATTCCCGGGCTATGGAGAAATGCATTGCCAGTGTGAAGCAAATTGAAGGCACTGCTCCCAAAGAAGCTCCCGATTTCAGGAAAGCACTGGACAACAAGGATCTGGATGCCATTGTGGTGGCCATGCCTGACCATTGGCATGCCCCTGCAGCTTTGCTGGCCATGAAAGCCGGGAAACATGTATATCTTGAAAAACCGTGCAGTCACTCCCCTCAGGAAGGAGAAATCCTGGTTAAAGCTGCAGCAAAATACGGGAAAGTGCTCCAGATGGGGAATCAGCGCCGGTCGTGGCCCAATGTGATCAAGGGTGTCGAACTGGTTAAATCAGGTGCTATTGGCAAACCCTATTTCGGGAAAAGCTGGTATACCAATAAAAGGCCATCCATCGGGATTAGCCAGGAGAGTGCAGTACCTAATTGGCTTAACTGGGATCTCTGGCAGGGGCCAGCACCCAGGAAAGCTTTCAAGGACAATTATTTACATTATAACTGGCACTGGTTCTGGCACTGGGGAACCGGCGAAGCACTCAATAACGGAACGCACATGGTCGATATCCTCCGGTGGGGAATGGGAGTGGACTTTCCAAACCGTGTCAGCTCCAACGGTGGAAGATACCAATATTCCGATGATTGGGAAACTCCCGATACCCAGGTGATAACCATGGATTTCCCGGAAGGTTTTACCATGACCTGGGAAGGACGGAGCTGCAATCCCCGCAATATCGAAGGCTCCTCTGTAGGCTCCATGTTCTATGGGGAAAAAGGATCACTGCTTATCGGCGGCGGGAATGGCTATACCCTTTACGATGCTGCAGGAAAGGAGATTGAAACTGTCCTGGACACGGATAAAATCGATCCGAGGAATACCGCCAGCCCTGCTCAGCAACTCGATGCCCTTCACTTCCAGAATTTCTATGACGGCATCACCAAGGGTACACCGCTCCGCTCCAATATTGACAGCGGCCACAAGAGTACCCTCCTGGTTCAGTTGGGAAACATTGCCCAGCGCGTTGGACATTCCCTGGAAATCGATCCGGCGAATGGACATATTCTGAACGATAAAGATGCAAAAAAACTCTGGTCCCGGAAATATCAGAAGGGATGGGAAATGGTTTTATAACGCCTTGTCTGGCTTTAAAATAGTAATGAACCAATGAATAAGGAAAACAAATATTCCAATCTGCAGGTAACATTTCTTATCCTGTTACGGTTCCTGGCCGGATGGCACATTTTGTATGAAGGATTTGCCAAACTGATGAATCCAAACTGGTCGGCATCCGGGTTTCTGAATGAATCGCAGTGGATACTTTCGGGATTTGCCCAATGGATTGTTTCTGACCCGGCCATTATGAGTGTTGTCGATTTTCTGAATACATGGGGATTGATTGCCATCGGACTGGGTCTTATCCTGGGGCTCTTTTTCAGAGTGGCCGCCATTTCCGGAGCTTTGCTGTTGCTGGTGTATTACCTGAATTGTCCTCCGCTGGTAGGTATGGAGTATATTTTACCTGTCGACGGGAACAACCTGATTGTGGATAAAACCCTGATTGAAGCTGTAGCCCTGGTGGTTCTGGCATTGTTCTCCACAGGGAAGATTTTCGGATTGGATGGATTATGGGAAAATTTTAAAAAGAAAAGGAGAGCTTAACAATGAGTGATATCAAAGATAACCTCAACATCCCTGACAAAGGGGGAAAAGGAGGCGGGATGGGCCGCCGGACATTACTCAAAGCGCTTGCAGGGGTTCCGGTACTTGGGATTTTCGGTGTAGGGCTGTGGGATAAGCGGAGTTATGATTTAGGAAGAAGGAGCAGCCTGGTTAAGGAGTTAGGTCTCGATTCCATTAAATTTGCGGAATCTGATTACGGAACGGTGAAGCACGAGGGTTACCTGATCAGGATTGGCGTGATCGGATTTGGAACCCGCGGTACGCAGCTCTCGAACGGACTGGGCTTCATACATCCTGATGATGCGAAGAAGAAACAGCTGAAAGGCACTTTGGAAGACTGGATGGCACAGGAATATCTGAATGCTGCCATTACGGGTGTGTGTGATGTTTTTGATCTCAATGCCGCCAAGGGAATAGTTACCGCTGAGAATATGGAGAGGCCTGGTGGCGATGAGGCACCCAGGCTTCCTGTAAAGCGTTACCGAACGTACCACGAAATGCTGGCGGATAACGATATTGATGCAGTAATCATTTCTACTCCCGACCATCTCCACGCACGCATTGCCATTGAAGCGGCAAAGGCGGGGAAACATATTTACTGCGAAAAGAGCGTGGCCCACAACGAACAGGAGATGAACGAACTGTATGAAACCGTCAAAAACAGTCCCATTGTCTTTCAGCTGGGCCATCAGATCACCCAAAGTGTGGTTTTTAAGCAGGCCCGGGAGATTATGAAAAAGGATATCCTGGGAAAAATCACCCTGGTGGAAACCACTTCGAACCGCAATACTGCCAATGGGGCATGGATCAGACACCTCGATGCCAATGGAAATCCAAAACCGGGGGATGAAAAAACCATCGACTGGTTACAGTGGCTGGGAGAAACACCTTACGTTCCTTTCAGTGTCGACAGGTTTTATAACTGGACCAAATGGTTTGCCTATGATACCGGGCTTATCGGGCAGCTGTTCACCCATGAATACGATGCCGTCAACCAATTGCTGAGGATTGGGATACCTGCGTCTGTGGTTTCTTCTGGGGGGATCTATTACTGGAAGGACAATCGTGAAATACCCGATTCTCTCCATTGCGTTTTTGAGTATCCCAACCGGGATCTCACACTCCTCTACAGCGGTAACCTGGCATCGAGCCGGAGCCGCGGAAGGGTATTCATGGGACATGACGCATCAATGGAGCTGGGAAATAATATCATCATCACGGCTGATAAAAGCTCGACCAAATACAAGGAAGGCATCGCCTCGGGGGTGATCGACACCGACTCGCCCATGCTTACCTTTAATCCGGGAGCCGGCCAGATCGATGCGGTGACATCCGCCTCCGATAAATACTATGCCGCCAGGGGGTTGACCACTACCCTGATCAACGGGCGCTCCGTGGATGTAACCCACCTTCACATCAGAGAATGGCTGGATTGCATCCGTAACGGGGGAACACCCAGTGCCAACATTGAGATGGCCTTCGAGGAGGGAATCACCTGCATTATGGCGTACCGTTCGTATGTGGAGAAACGACGGATGGAATGGGACCCGGTAAACCGAAGAATAGTTTGAAAATCAGTTTAAAACTTATTTTGTCGGTTCTGGCTCTTTGGTGATCGATAAGGTTGGTTTTAAGAAGGGGATGATGATCGGGTTCTACGGATACGGGGTTACACATTGGAAGCCTGTAAAGGCTGGGGAACAGTACTAAAACAGAGAGGGATATGACACAAAGATTGAAAATTACCAACGGAAGGATCCTTACTCCGTTCCGGTTTATCCGGGACCATGCGGTATGGGTGGAAGGAAAACATATCCTGGCCATTGAGCCGGAAAACCTTCCTTTTGAGGGAGCCGAGGTGCTCGATGCAGGAGGAAGAACTATTGCTCCCGGCTTTATCGACATGCACACCCATGGGGCAGGGGGCCACGACTTTATGGACGGAACCGTGGAAGCATTCCTCGGGGCAACGGAAATGCATGCCAGGCATGGAACAACAGCACTTGTTCCTACTACCCTTGCCAGTGATATGGAGGAGTTGCGCCATACCCTTTCAATTTTCAGGGAAGCCTCTGCCCTGAATGTGAAGGGATCCTTCATGCTGGGAATGCATCTTGAAGGGCCCTATTTTTCCCTGAAACAGTCAGGAGCCCAGGATCCGAAATATATTCATGATCCTGATCCTGCAGAATATGAACCCATCGTAAAAAATTACAAGGATATTATCCGGTGGAGTGCCGCCCCTGAATTGAAGGGAGCCATGGAATTCGGCCGGTTCATGTCCCGGCACAATATCCTCCCTTCCATTGCCCATACCGATGCCATTTATGAAGATGTGATCGAGGCGTTTGAAAACGGCTTCACCCATATGACCCATCTTTATTCGGCCATGTCGGGAGTGACCCGGCGGAATGCATTCCGGTATGCCGGTGTGATTGAAAGTGGCTTTCTTATTGACGAAATGACCGTAGAAATTATCGCCGACGGGATCCATCTCCCGCAAAGTCTGCTCCAGTTGATTTATAAAGTCAAGGGAGCTTCCAGGATAGCCCTGGTGACCGACTCCATGCGGGCGGCAGGAATGCCTGGCGGTACCAGCATTCTGGGCAGTCTGAAAAGCGGTCAGGAAATCATTGTGGAGGATGGTGTCGCCAAAATGCCCGATCGCAAAGCTTTTGCCGGAAGTGTGGCCACTGCTGACAGGCTGGTGAGAACCATGGTGAACCTTGCAGGCATCAGTCTGCAGGAAACTATTCAGATGATCACCTCCACGCCGGCACACATTTGCAGGGTTTATGACCAGCGGGGAAGCATCGCTGTGGGTAAACTTGCTGATCTTGTCATTTTTGACGATCAAATCAAAATTCATAAAACCATTATAAACGGAAATATAGTTTACTCAGAGTAACCTAACCTCACCAGATTGGAATTCCGGCAGGCGGATCTGAGTTAAATTTTAAATAATATTTATAGTATTTATAAAATGGAAAAGAGCTTTTACATCGATCAGTTGCATGTTAATGCATTCGAAACCCGTGAGGAGATGGCTAATAATGCTGCAGTGAAAGCAGGGGCACAGATTGTTTCCCTGCTTCTTGAAAAACCTTATCTGAATGTCATCTTTGCTTCCGCCCCTTCGCAGGACGAGTTTCTGAAGACACTGTTGGAATACCCCGGGATAGAATGGCAGAAAATCAATGCCTTTCATATGGATGAGTATATCGGACTGTCGGAAGATGCTCCCCAAAGCTTTGGCAACTATCTGAATGAACGGGTATTCTCCAGGGTGCCCTTCCGGTCGGTTTATTTAATCAGGGGTAATGTATCAGACCCTGAGGGTGAAGCACGCAGGTACGAACTTCAGCTGAAAGCTTTTCCCCCCGATATTGTATTTATGGGAATCGGAGAGAACGGCCATATCGCTTTCAACGATCCTCACGTTGCCGATTTCAACGATCCTCACGGCGCGAAAGTAATTTCACTGGATCTGGTTTCCAGGCAGCAGCAGGTGAACGATGGATGCTTCAGTGAACTGACACTGGTTCCGGAGCAGGCCATAACCCTGACTATTCCCATGCTGGTAAGTGCTCCCGTGATTTACTGTGTTGTGCCCGGGAAAACCAAGGCCAATGCGGTATTCAATACGCTTACCCAGCCTGTGGTGGAAGCCTATCCTGCTACCATCCTGCGTAAACACCCTGCTGCAGAGCTTTATATCGATGCAGACAGTGCCTGCAACTTTGCCCGGGTTTTTAATGCGCATTCTGAGCTGAAGAATTAATCACCAATCACCTTCAGCCATGACAATCGGACGCAGGAGTTTCCTTAGACAAACATCGCTTTCTGCTGCAGCGGTCTCCATCGTAGGGCCTTTTCCTGGTTTTGGAGCAGAAAGAAAGAGAGCTGTTCCTGCATACGATATCATGGAAGAGGCGGGGAAGTACCGGAAATTTGATGCCCACGCCCATGTGGGGTTGGAGCGATCATATCCTGATGAGGCAGCCTGGCGGATCGATGAAAAGGACCGGCTGGGAATTGAGTGGTCTTCCATCTCCAATCCGGTGCTGACCAGGAATGCTCCTTTCCGGCATGAGGAAGCCCGCGAAAACAACGATGTCATCAGCAAAGCGATGAAAAGGTTCCCCGGACGGTTCATTGGCTTCTTTACACTGAACCCCTTGTTTCCGAAAGAATCTATGGAAGAGATCAAACGGTGTGTCGACCTCGGGTTTTCGGGTTACAAAGGTTATCTGCAGGTAAAAGTTAATGACCAGCTCTATTATCCGATTATCGAAAAACTGATCGATTTGAAGATGATCTGTTTAATGCATGCCGAATGTGAAATCGGGTCGGGAGGGCACCGCATGAAATACGACATCGGGGAAAAGGCTTTTGCCACTATTCCAGAAGATATGGTGGAGGCAGCACGCAGGTATCCTGAGGCTATTTTTCAGTGGGCCCATATTGGTGGCGGAGGTGACTGGGAATACATGTGCAAGTCTTTTGTCGATATTCCCAACATTTATGTGGATTGTGCCGGGACCAATAACGAAGACGGAATTGTTGACGGTGCGATCAGACTGTTGGGTGAAGACCGGATATTTTTTGGCACCGACAATATGTATTACCAGGGTGTGGGAAAAATTCTGGCTTCCAATACCACCGAAGCTCAAAAAAGAAAGCTTTTTTTTGAGAATTACAACAACATTCTGCGGAAAGGAGGGTATCATGTGGCTTGATATCAATGCCTATGTGGGGCACTGGCCTTTTCATCAGGTGCGATACAATACCTGTCGTACACTTCTGGAGAGGATGGAGCAATTCGGAGTGGAACTCTCCGTTGTTGCCAACATGAACGCTATTTTTTATAAAAACACGCAGTCGGCCAATGAAGAACTGATGGAGGAGATCCGTTCGGAGCGCCGTTTTCGGGACCGGTTCATTCCGTTTGCCATTATCAATCCCAGCTATGCGGGGTGGAGGAATGATTTGAAAACCTGTGTGGAAAAATGGGGTATGAAAGGAGTGCGGGTTTATCCGAAATACCATGATTATGAGGTCACAGATCCTTCGTTGATTGAACTTGTTAAGCGGGCACGTGATTACGGCATTCCCGTGACCTTTCAGATCAGGGTCGTGGATAGCCGAAGCCGTTCCTGGATGGATATTTCCTATGTAAACGGAAAAGCTTCTCCTAAAAAAGAGTGGACCGTAAAAAATATCCTACCGGTGATGAAAGCTGTTCCCGATGCGAAATACATGATTTTGAATGTGGCCAACGGAATTTTAGTGGCTAAAGGCGAAGATATGGAGTTGATCCGGAAAGCAGAAATCGTCTTTGATACCTCCGGTCGGCAGGCTTCAAATCTGGAAAATCTGCTGAATATATATGGCAATGAGAAATTTGCTTTCGGCTCCCATTCCCCTTTCTTCGATTATTTAACCGGAATGCTGCGTATTGCCGCACTCAGGGAAACAGAAGCTGATGAAAGCTGCAAGGCACTGTTGCGGTCAGGCAATGCAAAAAGAATCCTGGGCATAGCCTGACCCCGTACTTTTTTCATTTCCGGAAAGCCGGATTTGATGAAGCCATTCATTTTTTTATACAAGTCTAAATTTTATTCAGATGGATAAAAAAAATATGCAACCAGGAAATTTAACACGAAGGAGATTTATTGCCACCTCGGCAATGGGACTGATGAGCCTGCCTCTCCTTTCAAATCCATTGAACAAGGTAGCACCCAGTGACCGGATCAGGGTTGCGCATATCGGGCTGGGAAGTCAGGGCAACAGCCATATCAACTGGTTCAGGGCTTTGCCCGAAGTGGAAACAGCAGCCTTGTGTGATGTGGATCAGGTGATCCTGGGTAAAACCCATAAAAGGCTGCTTTCAGCAGGGCAGGGTTCCCGCATAGATACCTATTCTGATTTCAGAAGGCTGCTCGACCGGAAAGATATCGACGTGATCACCTGTGCAACACCCGACCACTGGCATGCGCTAATTGCTATCATGGCTTTTGAAGCGGGAAAAGATGTCTATGGTGAAAAACCTTTGTCGTATACCCATGCTGAAGGAGTGGCTATGTTGAAAAGCCTTCGCAGGCATAAATCCGTTTTCCAATTGGGAAACCAGATCCACGCCGGGGAGAACTTTCACCGGGTGACCGAGATCATCCAGTCGGGAAAGTTGGGCAGGATTCATACAGTCAGACTATGGAAAACAGGCGGTTCTCCCGGATTGGGATTCCCTTCCCCGGAAATGCCACCTGCCACGCTCGACTGGAACATGTGGTTGGGGCCTGCCCCTTACACCGATTATATACCCGCGAAGTGTCACCGGTCATACCGCTATTTTCTCGACTATTCGGGAGGTGTGTTTGCTGATTTCTGGTGTCACATTGCCGACATTATGTATACTGCACTGCACCCCAAGGGACTGAAAAGCATCGATAGCAGGGGCGAGCGGCCTTACGACGGAATAGCCGATACCCCGAAATGGATTGATGTGGATCTGAAGTACAACGACCTTGACGTTTTCTGGACCACCGCACCCCCTGCGGTACCGGGGTCTGACAAAATGTATATCGGTGCTCATTTTGAAGGTACAGAAGGCTCACTGACCTGCGATTATGACAAATGTTTAATCCGGATAGGCAAGAAAACAGTAAATGATTTGCCCGAGGTTCCCCGGACGATCGTCCGCTCCCCGGGACATCAGCAGAATTTCATCGACTCCGTGAAATCAAGGCAGCAACCTGAAAGTAACCTGGAATATGCCCGGGACATGACCATTCCGATGCACCTGGCCTTGATCTCCTTCAGGTTGAAACGAAAACTGGAATGGGATAGTGAGAATGAGGAGTTTGTGGACGATGAGGCAGCGAACTTCCTCCTTAGCCGGAAAAACAGATCACCCTGGTCAATCTGAAACAATGTAGAATCATTTATGTACGAAAAATGAAACGACCATGAATATAGTTTATTCACACGGGAAAATAATTATAATTTTTATGGGAGTTACATCGAATGCAAATAAAAACAAACAATTATAATGAGATGAAAAAGAAATTGTTATTGGTATCTATTGCATGGCTTTTTGCAATTGCGGGATGGTCGCAGGAGGAGGCAAATTTCGCACAGATTTTTAATAACAAGGACCTCTCGGGATGGACTCTCCTGAAACCGGGAGGTTTTGAAGTGGAAAACGGCGAATTGGTCACCCGAAGCAGGGGTAACGGAAATGATTTGTATACCGCAAAGCCATACGGCAACTTTATTTTCAGGTTTGAATTTTTGTTGTCAGATGTGGGAAACAGCGGTGTTTTTATCCGTCATGATCTGGCTGATCCTTCCCAAGGTTTCGAAGTTCAGTTGCTGGCGCCCTGGACTCCATGGAGGGATGATCTGCATTGCACCGGTTCGTTGTATGGCCACGTGGCGGTAACCAACCGTCCGGATGAAACCACCGGGAAATGGTACCGGATGGAGATCAGGTGCGACCGGAAGATGATAACCGTACTGGTTGACGGTAAATTGACCACAACGGCCAGAACCGATACGGTGAAGGCGTTGGCTGGCAAGCCACTCTCAGGCTATATCGGATTTCAGGGAAACCATTCACCCCAAACAGAGCAGTTTGCCAGGTTCAGGAATATCTCGATCTGTGACCTGGATGCCGATCCTGTTTACGTGGTGAAAGGGTTCACCGAAACCGCAGAGAATATCCGTAAACATACCATTGAGTCAGCAGCAACACTGGGAGCCATCATGGTAAAGCCGCTTGCAGGGCTGATGTCCGGAAGCAATTCTGCGGCAAGGGAGGGTGCCCGCCAGGCGATGTTTGACATGGTGGCTCGTGTTACAACGCCAGGATATGGTCAGTCTCAGAAAAGCAAGGTCAAAAAAGCCCTGAAAAAAAGTATCAAAGAGAATGATGACAGGGAAGTTCAGAAATACTTGCGGTGGCTTAATGCCATGCTCTCCCAATAGTGCGAAGAAGAAATCTTTCAGCAGGTTATTTTCAAACAGGGATACTCTATTTCTAAAACCAATCCATAAACTATGAAACACAAAGATTTGAGCAGAAGAAAATTTTTATCGGTGGTTTCAGCAGGATCTGCTGGAATAGTGGCTGCCGGTGCCCTGCCCGTGTTCGGTAATTTGGAGGCCTCTTCGGGTGCAGCCGGGAAACTGGCAGTTCTTGGTGGCGATCCGATCCGGAAAAATAAACCGTGGCACAGCTGGCCGCATATCGACCAGAATGTGATCGATTCCGTGGTAAAAACTACGCAAAGCGGCAGGTGGTGCAGAATGGGTGCTCCCGACAGCAGGGCTACCGCTTTTGAGAAGGAATTTGCCGCGATGTTGGGGGCAAAATATTTTGTAGGGACAGGTTCAGGCACACAATCATTGAATACCTGTGTGGAAGCGCTCGAGATCGGTGCCGGTGATGAGGTGATCACTTCTCCCTACAGCGATATGGGAACTATCGCCTCCATCCTGGTATCAAGGGCATTGCCGGTGATGGCAGACCTCGATCCGGAAAGTTTCCAGATCGATCCCAAAGAAATTGAGAAGCGGATCACCCCCAACACCAAAGCGATCATGCCGGTGCACATCATGGGGTTACCCTGTGACATGGATAGTGTCATGGCGATAGCAAAAAAACACAACCTTCTGGTGATTGAAGATTCTTGCCAGGCGCATCTTGCCCAATACAAGGGAAAGAAGTTGGGAACAATCGGTGATCTTGGCGCCTTTAGTTTCCAGGAGTCCAAGGTGATCTCCTGCGGCGAAGGAGGTGGTATTGTCGGAAATGATGATGTGCTCATGGAAAGATGCTTCACGGTGCAAAATCATGGTACAACCCGGAAGGGGATTACGGAGCGCATAGGTCCTAAATACAGGATGACAGAATTTGAAGGGGCCATTTTGATGGGCCAGGTTCCGCAGTTCCTTGAAAGGCATAAAATCCGCAACGAAAATGCTGCCTACCTGCGTTCAAAGCTCAACGGATTTCCCGGTCTTGTGCCACAGAAAATGTACGAGGGTACGGAGAGTGGTGCCTATTACAAATTTGCGATGTATTACCATAAAGAGCACTTCAACGGTGCTGAGCCCACCCAGTTTCTGAAAGCCATCAGGGCTGAAGGGATACCTGTGAGTACCTACATCGGACGTGGTTTGTACAGTGATCCGTGGGTGGATTACATCACCAATTTGAAGGTGTACCAGAAAATGTACTCAGTTGCCAGGCTAAAACAATTCAGGGAAGAGATGCAATATCCGAATTGCGATGCGGTATGCATGAACGTGATCGTCCTGAGCGGGCCCGGACCGCTGCTGGGACCCCGGGAGGACATGGACGACCTGGTCAATAGCATTATGAAGGTGTACGATAACCGGGAACACCTGAAATCTCTCTGATCACCTGGTAGGGTGCTTTGCCTTTATGATTTTTGAAAAGGTTGGCCGGATAACCGACTAACCTTTTTTAGGGCGTGAAGTCAACGAACTTTTTTCGTGATATGTTTATCTTCAAGAATTTGGATGCATTGTGATAATCAATCAGGTAGTTATATATTTTTTGTTATGGTCTAAGTGAAATTGGATTAAAAATTGAATAATATGAAGATGAAAGGATTCCTACAGTGTAAATTATGTAGTCTGATATTTGCAATATTGATTGCATCAAGTGTATTTGGTCAAAATGATGTAACGATTGAAAACAAAGAGATGCGATTGGTTATCAGTGGGAACGGATTTGCCAAAAGCCTCCTCCACAAAGAATCCGGACAGGAATGTCTTGCTTTTACAGACAGTGTTCCAGTTTTCGCTGTTCGGCAATTTAATCGCTTACCCAGCCAGGAAATGCTGGTTCATCCGGCAGAACCCAAACTTTTACCTGCCACAAAGGTTCAGCGGGTGGGGGATAAATTGAAAATAAATTTCAAATATCTTTCCTATGAAGTTACTTTAGGTTTAAATATTACGGATAGTTATATAGGATTTACGGTTGACAATGTAGTGTTCTTATCAACCCAGGGGTCAGATTATACATACAATGAACAGCTTTCCAGTAGAATGATTCCTCCTTTGGATGAAATAGTTTTTTTACGTCTGCCGGTTCGTGAGCGAAGTAATTTTGGAGAGTGGCTGAACGTAATGCACGACAATGACGTGGCCGTGAACGTTTTGGCGTCCAATGAGTATGCCATGATCGATTCTGAAAAAAGATCAGGATACCGCATTTTACAAGCCCGGGCAGTGGATGAAATAAAAACATTGGGAGTTGGCGCAGCATTGATCACAACAAACCCCAACAATTTGTTAGACAGGATACAACAGTTGGAGAAAGATTATAATCTCCCATCTGGTGTAAAGGCTCGCCGTAATGACGAAACTAAGTATTCTTATTATGGGGGAATAAACGTTACACCGGCTGATATTGACCAACACATCAAATATGCAACGGCAGGTGGCTTCAAGCTATTCTTGATTTCTGTCAGTGACTTTGCTATAACTGGCCATTTTAATTTTTTATCGACTTATAAAAATGGTATAGCTGATTTAAAGGCAATAGTTGATAAAATCAACAATGCCGGGATGATCGCAGGACTACACTTGTATGCCAGTAAAGTTGACAAAAATGACCCCTATGTGTCAGGTGGTGTTCCTGATCACAGGTTAAACCTGAGAAAGATCTTCACACTGGCTGAACCTATAACCGGGTTATCTACGACTATTACAGTAGAAGAAAATCCGGGAGAGTGCACGAGGGATGTCGGGAGACGTATTCTTAAGGTCGGTAAAGAATTGATTACCTATGAGGATTATACTACTGAGCGACCCTATCAATTTACGGGTTGTCAACGCGGACAATTTAAGACAATTGCATATGCACAGGAAGAAGGTTTTAAATTCGGATTACTGGATGTGGATACCTGGGTCAAATGGGTGTTGTATGATCAGAAAACCAGTATACAGGAAGAGGCCGCAGAACGGATTGGTGAAATATATAACCAATGTGGCTTTCGTTTTATCTATTTTGACGGATCGGAAGATGTGAATCAACCATTTTGGTATTATGTTCATCATGCTCAAAAGAGTGTCTATGATAAAGTGAAGCCTGCTCCTTTATTTACGGAAGCTGCAATGCGATCACACTTTAGCTGGCATATTGCAAGTCGCGGCAATGCCTTTGATATTCAGAGGTTTTCACCTGAACAACTGAAAGAAGCAATCAGGGATTATCCAATTCGTGAAGCACGAATGGTAGCCAATGATTTTACAACAGTAGATTTTGGTTGGATCAGTAATCATCCTTCAGGATATTGGAAAAATGATTCAATGGTTATACAGCCAGACCACATAGAATACGCCACAAGCAGGGCTGCTGGTTGGAATACAGGAACCTCCTTCCGGACAAATCTTTCATGGTCAGATGCACAACCACGCATCAAAGATGTTTACGAAGTATTCAATATTTGGGAAAAAGCAAGAGAAAAGAAATGGCTTTCCGAAGAACAGAAAGCTGAATTACGCAATTCCAATTTCGAGCATATCCTTTTTTATAATGAAAAAATGGATCTCGAACTAAGGCCCTATTATCAAATCACAGAGTTGCCAACAAAGGAAATACGTGCTTTTTATTTTCAGCGTGGGGATAAGATGGTTGTGGTGTATTGGCATATTTCAGGGGAGAGCCAGTTTACACTGTCGCTTAATAAAGGAAAGATTCGGCTCTTTGACTCCTTTTATAAAAAGCCACTTGGTGTAAAAGCCAAAAGGGGCGAACTTGTTCTGCCGGCAGGAGGCCGCCGGTATTTAGAGTGCGGGAATTTGTCTAAAGATCAGGTAATTGAAGCTTTTAAAAACTTGCGTTTACTCAAAAGTAATACCGAAAAATAATGGAGAAAATTTTAAAGTGTAAATTAAGGAATATACTATTGTT
>CAJDVL010000040.1_pt1 | contig 19837 bp, 20 predicted proteins | sample 7391331 | NCBI WGS metagenome assembly CAJDVL01 (sample SAMEA7055707, study PRJEB34461) | soil metagenome | biome: terrestrial ecosystem; feature: Peninsula; material: soil | place: Antarctica | collected 2016 | reverse complement strand
AAGGTAATGGTGTAGTTGACCAGTGGAAGCTCCTTGTCATCAATGCCCAGGAGCCTGAGGCCATTGCCCAGTTTGCCCGACCATATCTTCGGAAGTGTCACCACCGGGTCAGGACCGGCAACAGGCTCTACCGAGCGGTCGATTTTGGAGGGGGTGCGGGCCACTTTCTCTTCAGTCGCAGCAGGATCCAGTTTCATCTCCAGGGCTTCGGTGATCTTTTCCTCGACCACATTGGCCTTCACCGACCCCTCAGCCACCAGGGAAGCCTGCCCTTTTGGAACAAACGAGGTGGCAATCCAGGGCTTGTTTTTGATATATTTTTCGTACACCCGCATGACATCGGCAGCTGTCACTGCCTGGATGTTGGCCAGATCACGGGTGATGAACCCGGGGTCGCCCGCATATTCATTATAGCGGGCCAGCTGGAATGATTTGCTCAGTACCGAACTCACCTGGTTGTAAAAGGAAGTCTCCAGGGAAGCCTTGATCCTTTCGATATCGTTGCCCGTGATTCCCTCTTTTTCAAAGAGTGCAAAACCTTCAAAAATAGCTTTTTCGACATCGGCCAGACTGATGCCGGTGTTGGCGTTGACTGAAATCTGAAAACGACCGGCAAGTTCCTGGGCGCTGTTGTAGGCTCCCACACGGGAAGTGAGTTGCTTGTCGCGGACCAGCACCTTGTAAAGGGGCGCTTTTTTGCCGCTGCTCAGCAGCTGCCCCAGGAAACTGAGGGCATAACTGTCGGGGGTGTATTGCTCGGGAGTGGGCCAGGCCATGGACAGCTGCCCGGTCGTGGCAAAATTGTCTTCATGGTAAAGTTTTTTCGTACCTGCCAGGGTCACCGGCCATGGCTTCAGATCTTCCACTTTATTTCCGGAAGGGATCTCCCCGAAATAGCGTTCCACCATCCTTTTGATTTCCACAGGGTCGAAATCGCCGGCAATCACCAGAGTTGCATTGTTGGGAACATACCAGGCTGCATGGAAAGCCTTGACATCCTTAATGGTGGCGTTGGAAAGGTCTTTCATTTCGCCGATCACCTGCCAGCTGTAAGGGTGCTCCACGGGATAGAAATTCATGTCCATGACATATCCGCTATGACCGTAGGGGCGGTTATCATAATTCTGCCGTTTTTCATTCTGGACGACATTCTGCTGGTTGGCGAACGCCGTTTTGGTCACCGTATTGATCAGGTAGCCCATCCGGTCGGCTTCCATCCAGAGGACCATTTCTACGGCATTTTTGGGCACCACTTCGTAATAAACGGTGCCGTCCTTGTTGGTGCCACCGTTCAGGGTACCCCCTGCATTCTGGATTTTATGGAAAAACGAGTCCTGGGGAACATTCTCTGACTCCTGGAACATCATGTGCTCAAAGAGATGGGCAAAGCCGGTTTTGCCCGTTTTTTCACGGTTGGAACCCACATGGTACTGAATAGCCACCGCCACGATGGGATCTGACTTATCCTGATGCAAAATCACATCCAACCCGTTGGAAAGGGTATACTTTTCGTAATTCACAGTGAATTGCTCTTCGGCCGACAGACCTGAAGAGGCGGTCGTAAAAAGCAGCAAAAGGGGTAAAGCCATAAACCAAATTTTTGTTTTCATTTTTATGGTATTAAAATTTCCAAGGCCTAAAAATAATACAATAATCTGAAGGCAGGACATTAATAAACTTGAAACCAACCTTTGACGAGGCCAATTTGATTGGGCGTTTGAACCAATTGGGAAGCAAAACGTTTAAGGGTAAAATAAATATGAAGAAATTTATTATACATAACAAATGGGTGCTGTCGGGACTTCTGGCTGGCGCTGTGGCAGGGTTCCTCTACTGGAGACTGGTAGGGTGTACTTCCGGAAGTTGTCCTATCCGGTCGGTTTGGTACTGGAGCACCCTCTGGGGAGCTGTCGTCGGGTATCTGTTGGGTGATTTGGTCCGGGATCTGATCAATCGTCGTAAAAAGAAAAAAGAAGATGCAGGGAAGATTTGAAAATATCATCAATTCGGAGAAACCGGTACTGGTTGATTTTTATGCCGAATGGTGCGGGCCCTGCAAGGCGATGGCTCCTGTACTGAAGCAGGTGAAGGAAGCCCTCAATGATCAGGTGCGCATCATCAAGGTCGATGTGGATCATAATCCTGCAATCGCAGGAAGATTTGACATACGCAGTGTACCTACCCTCATGCTCTTCCGCCAGGGCAGGAAGGTATGGAGCGCCTCAGGTGTCAGGCCTGCCGAAGAGATAAAAAGGGTAGTGGAGAAAGTCCTGAAGCAGGAGGAGTAATCACTTGACCGTCTTTTTATATCTTTGGGCAAAAACCAGCTATGACCAGAATTCTGTTGATTTCTTTGATGACTCTTACCCTGACGGCATGCACTTCCCTGAAGCGTCCTGCCCCGGAGGAACTCATCACGTATAAAACCATTGAAAAGCATATCGTGGTCCTCTCCTCTGACCAGATGAGGGGTCGTATGCCTGTTACCCCCGAAGAAACACTTGTCACCGGTTACCTGGCTGATCAGATGAAGTCGATTGGCCTGGAACCCGCTAACCAGGATAGTTACTACCAGGAAGTCCCCTTGTTGCTGGTGACCGGTGAAAGCTCTTCGTGGCTTAAGCTGACTACCCCCGGGGGCGCACTGCAACTGGCCAAACAGACTGACTATGTCTCTTTTTCCAGGAAGATGGAAGAGCAAATTGTGCTGGAGAATTCGGAAATCATCTTTGCCGGATATGGCATTGTGGCCCCCGAATACGGACGAGATGACTTTGAAGGGGTTGACGTCAGGGGCAAGACCATCCTGGTGTGGGTCAACGATCCCGGATATGGTACTGAAGGGGATTATTTCAGGGGAAATGAGATGACTTATTATGGCCGGTGGACTTACAAGTTTGAGGAAGCGGCCCGGCAGGGGGCCAAAGCCTGCTTTATCATCCACGAAACGGGCCCGGCTGGCTACGGTTGGAATGTGGTGAGCAACAACGGCGAGACGACCCAACATTATCTCCGGTCTGACGACGGATATGCCTCCCGGTGCGGTATCGAAGGATGGATATCCCTGGCCTCGGCGGAAAAACTGTTTGAGGCGTGTGGCCTGAATCTGGAAGAGATTAAAAGGAAATCGGCAGCCCCGGATTTCAAACCCTTCAAACTTCCGGTTACTGCCAGTGCCAGCCTGACCAACCATTTCGACAGCGCCGTTTCACGCAACGTCTGTGGAATGATCCGCGGGACCAGGTATCCCGGGGAAGTGGTTGTTTACACGGGTCACTGGGACCATCTGGGCGTTGGAACACCAGTCAACGGAGATTCTATCTATAACGGGGCTACTGACAATGCCAGTGCATTGGCCTGGATGCTGGAAATTGCCAGTGCCTTTAAAGCAGGCCCTCCGCCGGAACGCTCCCTGCTGTTCCTGGCCCCGACAGGGGAGGAGTCCGGACTGCTGGGTTCATACTGGTATACCGAAAATCCCTTTTTTGCCATCGACAGTACGGTGGCCTGCATCAACACCGATGTAATTCTTTTTCTTGGGAAGTTCAGGGATATTACCCTTACCGGCTATGGCTACTCCAACCTCGATAGCCTGGTGGAAAAGGTAGCTGCCGCAACCGGGCGATATACTGTGCCCGATCCCAATCCTGAAAATGGCATGTTCTTCCGCTCCGATCAGTTTCCCTTCGTGGGTAAGGAAAAAACGGCTGAAATGATTGCCGGTTACTGGAAGTCGGTTTATCACACCCCACAGGATGAATACGATCCGTCGCGTGATGATCTCACCGGTTTGGTCGAGGATGCCCGCCTTTTTTACAGGGTAGGGGAGGAGCTCGCCAACTCCCGCTTCTGGCCACAGTTTAGTCTCTCCTCTGGATTCAGGGATGTCTCACCTTCCCGTCCCCATTAATCGTTTTTAATTTTTGACAATTGGCAGGAAAAATGAACTGCTTCACGGGATCGTTTAAACTGGTCAGAAAAAATCAATTTTTTTAGAACATCCTTCCAATATTTTCTTTTGGGATATGGCCATCATGATATGGTCAACAACCATTGAAGGGGTAAATTCTGCCCGATTGAATGTAATATCAAAAAATTCCTCCTCTAACGGATTTTTCCCCATCACTGTGTGACGGTATGCAAACCGTTCCTTTTCCACCGTGGAGATGAATTTTACAGCCTCTGCTTTTGACCATCCGTTTTTTTGCATGATACAGCTGATCCGGTATTCCATGGGAGCTACCATCCGGATGTGAAGGGAGTGGCTGATATCGGCACAAATTACATTACTGGCCCTCCCTACAATAATACAAAACCCATCTTCTCCAAAACTTCTGATGACATCATATACTGTCCGTATGATTCTTTTGTCGGTTTTATACCTCTTTTCGCTGAATGCATCCAGAATCTCATCAAAAGAAGTGCGATCCATCTGCTTGAAAATTCTGGATACCTTTTCCGGATCAACACCCAATTCCAGGGCACTCTGCTGAAGAATCTCCTTGGAGATCACTTTCCAGCTGTCACGGCAACTGGTTTTATTCAGTTTTTCGGCAAGGGCAAAAGCCAATTCCAGTCCTGAGCATCCGACTTCCCTTGAAATGGTGATTACCGGACCATGCGGCTTTTCTCGTTCGGTAATCGAGGTGGTTTTAATCAGCCGTTTATTCAGATAGTTGATTAGCGTATTGTCCATTGGATTTTTATTCTTTTTACGATTTTTTTATTCTCAGGGTTTACTTTTTGACAACTGTTTTTTTATGTTATAGAGCAATTTCTCTCCCTTTCCCTTAAAAAGTAATTTTGTTCTTCCTTGCCTGAAAGGATCAAAAGAATTACATTCGTGAAATTTCAAACTGCTGTGATTATGTTCGAAAAAATGGTTTATGTAAATCGCCGTAAGCGGCTTAAAGCGCAATTAAAATCAGGAATAATCCTCTTGACCGGGAATCAGGATTCACCGATGAATTATACCGATAATACCTATCATTTCAGGCAGGACAGTTCTTTCCTCTATTTTTTCGGACTTGACTTTCAGGGATTGGCTGCAGTATTGGATGTTGAAACCGGAGAAGATACACTTTTCGGAAATGATGTGGATATCGATGATATTATCTGGATGGGGCCACAGAAGAGTATAGCCGACAAAGCGGCTTCGGTCGGAGTGGATCGGTCTCTGCCTTTCAGGGAGCTGGAAGTGATCATTTCTCAGGCGATCAGCCAGGGGCGCCGGATTCATTTTTTGCCACCTTACCGGGGAGAAAACAGGATGTTGTTGCAACAGTTAACAGGTATTGATGCCTTTCGCCTTAAGGAATATGCTTCAGTTGAACTCATCCGGGCCATCGTGGAGCTGAGGTCTGTTAAAGAAAACTGTGAGATTGAAGAAATCGAAAAAGCCTGTGCAACAGGGTACAAGATGCACGTAAAGGCGATGAACATGGCACGGCCAGGGGTGTGGGAACAGGAAATTGCCGGAAGGATCGAAGGGATTGCTGTTTCAGGCGGGAATATGGTCTCTTTTCCTATCATACTCTCCCAAAATGGCGATACGCTCCATAACCACGACCATTCCCAGCTTCTTGAAAAAGGCAGGTTACTGCTGGTAGATGCTGGTGCTGAATCTTCGATGCACTATGCTTCTGATTTCACCCGTACCATTCCGGTAGGTGGGAAATTTTCTGCCAGGCAACGGGAGATTTATGATATTGTACTGGCTGCCAACAACAAAGCTACTGAGCTAATCAGGCCCGGCATCTCTTACCTCTCCATCCATCTGGCGGTTTCGGAAGTGATTGCTGCAGGACTCAGGGAAATCGGTCTGATGAAAGGTGATGTGAAAGAGGCGGTTGCTGCGGGAGCACATGCCTTGTTTTTCCCACACGGACTTGGGCACATGCTAGGTCTGGATGTACATGATATGGAAGACCTGGGACAGATCTATGTCGGTTTTGATGATGAAGTCAGACCTTCACGGCAATTCGGCACCAGTTCCCTGCGGCTTGGGAGAAGGCTGCAGCCCGGGTTTGTAATTACTAATGAACCAGGAATCTATTTCATACCTGCGCTCATAGATAAGTGGCGCTCCGAAAAAATAAACGCCAGTTTCATCAATTTTGAAAAACTGACCGACTATTACGGAATAGGAGGCATCAGGTTAGAGGATGATATTTTGGTCACAGCAGAAGGATCGAGAATATTGGGAGAAAGGATCCCGATTGATCCGGAAGAAGTAGAGAGAGTGACCGGTGCAGGAGAGTGACCAGCCCCATGAGGTGAATTCAAGCTTTCATAGTTTCCCGGGAGGTGAGTGTTTTCTTTAGGATTTTGTTGTAGAAATAGTCCAGTTCAACTTGTATTTCGTCCCTGATCTCCCGGCAATTTTCCAGGATGCTGGATTCGTCCGACCTGTTTTTAAATGGATTGTTGAATCCGAGGTGCATCATCCTTTTGGTCTTTACGGGGGGGAGATGCAATTCATCGGGTGTGCCATCACCAACAGTAATCAGAAAATCAAATTCCATATCCGCAAATTTGCTGAAATCTTCAGGTACCTTTTCTTCGATTTTAATACCGATCTCTTCCATAACTTCAATGGCAATCGGTTCAATTTTGCTTTCCGGGGTAAGACCGGCAGAATAAATTTCCAGTTTCTTGTCCATATGGTGGAGCATTGCTTCCGCTATCTGACTGCGACAAGAATTACTCTGGCTGAGGAATAATATTTTCATAACCAGGCTTAATTGAATGTGGGCTAAAAATTACGAATAATGATTCATAAAATGAGCATTTAGTTCTAATAAATTGGAGGATTTTATTCATAATTGTACTGTTTAACAACACATTTTGGTTTATTTCGTGCAGGGACACAGCGGGGGATTGACGAGACAGCCTGATCCTGAGTTCAACACCAGTGGATTGCTTTTCATTACTACAGCTTGGTTCGAACAAACATAACTCCCAAAAATGTAAGAATTAATCAGAAAACTTTCGGTATTTTTGCACAATTATCTATTTTCGTGGCAAATTGTCGACTTCGGTAGTCGTCTTTAATATTTAACACATAGTACATGGAGCCTAAAGATCTGAAAAACTCTGAAGAGTTAAAGTTTACGAGTAGTGAACATGCTGAATCTGTTGAAAATCTGCAGTCAGAAACTGCTGAAGTCCTGGAGGAAACGGTGGAAGTTACCACCGCGGAAACTGAAACCATGGCAGAATCCGAATTTGAAGCGGCTGTTTCCGTAGAAGAGCCTGTGGTGGCCAAGAAGTTTGAGGAAGCGGTTGTGCAACCTGAATCTGCACCGGAAGTTCCTTCCCCTGATGAAGGAATAGAAGAGAGCGGATATCTTGCACAAATTGAAGTCCCTGAAGAAGTCCCTGAAGAAGTCCCTATCCAGAAAGAATCACCGGCCGTAGAGGCTGATGAATTGTCTTTGGAAACCGAAGGGGAAGCAGTTGAAGCAACCCTTGCTGAAGCAGAAAAAGCGACAGAAGCTGAAGTAGAAGTAATAGAAGATAGTGGACATCTTGTAGAAGCAGAAGTTCCTGCAGAAGTCCCTGTCCAGGAAGAATCACCGGCCGTTGAGGTTGATGAATTGTCTTTGGAGACCGAAGGAGAAGCAGTTGAAGCAACCCTTGCTGAAGCAGAAAAAGCGACAGAAGCTGAAGTGGAAGTAAAAGGAGCAGAGGATCATGAGCCGGCCGCCACTGAAGGTTCCCCGGAAGATGCAGACGTAAAAGATTCCCCTGACCGTGAACCGGAGGTGGTAACCCCGGAGGATCAGAACGTGGAAGATGAGACGCCGGATGACGAAGCCAGTGATGAAGAGCCGGAAGAAAAACAGGTAGTGCGGCATTCAACCGCAGACTATTTCAACCTTACCCGGGTTGAACTGGTCAATTTGTTGCGGGAAGTGGTCGAAGAATCGCGTGAAGGGCAGGGGCACAATGCAGATGCCATCGTGGCTGTTTTTTACCGGAAATCGCGCGAAGCCAGTGATGAGCTGAAGAAAAAATTCGTGGAGGAAGGGGGAAACCCGGAAGATTATACGGAAGAAGAAGACCCCTATAACAACGATGTGAAGGATTTCCTGAAGAAGTACAGGCAACAAAGATTTGAGCAGGGGAAAAGACTGGATGCAGATAAAGATGCAAACCTCCAACTGAAATATGAGCTTATTGAAGAAATTAAAAACCTGCTCAATAAAGAAGAATCCATAAATCGCACTTTTCAGGAATTTAGGGATTTACAAAAAAAATGGTATGAAATAGGACAGGTACCACAAGCGAAAATGAAAGATTTGTGGGATACCTATCATTTTCACGTAGAAAATTTCTACGATTATATCAAGATCAACAAGGAGTTGAGAGATCTTGACCTGAAAAAGAACCTGGAAGTAAAGATTGAGATTTGCGAAACGGCTGAAGAGTTGCTGGTAGAACCTTCTGTGATCAAAGCTTTCAATGCATTGCAAAAATTGCATGAGGAGTGGCGCGAGATAGGACCGGTTCCCTCTGACAAAAAGGATGACATTTGGGAGCGCTTTAAAGCTGCAACATCAATAATAAACCTGAAGCATCAGGATTACTTTGAAAAGCGTAAACTTGACCAGAAGAAAAATCTGGATGCAAAGATTGCACTTTGTGAGAAAGCTGAGGAAATCAGTGCCATGGTGCCGGAAGCACACCGGGATTGGGATGATAAATCCAGGGAGTTGGTGGAACTTCAAAAGGTATGGAAAACGATCGGTTTTGCCCCCAAAAGGGATAATAACAGGGTTTACGAACGTTTCAGGGCAGCCTGTGACGAATTCTTTGTTAACAAACGGGAGTACTATTCCAGGAATAAGGACGTGCAACAGGAAAATCTCCAGATGAAGATTGATCTGTGCATGGAGGCCGAAAACCTGAGAGAGTCGACCGATTGGAAAAAGGCAACCCAGCAGTTTATTGACATCCAGAAAAGGTGGAAGGAGATTGGACCGATCCCGAGGAAAAGTTCAGATGCTATATGGAAACGTTTCAGGGCAGCCTGTGATTTTTTCTTTGAGAAAAAAGCGGATCACTTTAGCGATATTGACGGAGAGCAAGCAGAAAACCTCAAACTTAAAGAGCAGCTGATCGAAGATGTGGAAAATTTCAAACCGGACAGCGATCCGACAGATTCCCTGAAAGTTTTGCGTGATTTCCAGAGGAGATGGAACGAAATAGGTCATGTGCCCATCAGAAGTAAGGACACCATTCAACGACGATTCCGCGACGCGATCAACAAACAGTTCGATTCAATGAAGGTTGACGGTTCCAACCGTAATGTATTCAGCTTCAGGAATAAAATTGAGTCTTTGACCGACAATGCCCGGGGACTTTCAAAGGTGAGGTCGGAAAGGGAAAAGTATATGATTAAACTCAAACAACTCGAGAACGATCTGACGTTGCTTGACAACAATATCGGGTTCTTTGCAAATAGCAAAAATGCACAGATCCTGATTGCCGATGTCAATCAAAAAATAGTTGATACCCGTGAAAAGATTGAGCAACTGAAAGAAAAGATCAGAATCATTGACGATCTTGATAAATCGGAATACTGATAAAAGCCGGCCATAAAGGCCGGTTTTAGTTTGCAGTATTTTGCGTTTTTATTTGGGGTACCTTATTCCCATTTAAAAGTTTATTTTTGTGCCTTTGGAAAATGAATATGAATGGGGGCGTATGATTGTCGCTATATTTTTGTTGACTTTATTAAAAATGTTTTAGCCTGATTTATATGGATAAAAATTCAATCATTGGGATTATCCTCATTTTTTTCGTATTGGTCCTCTTTTCTGTGATCAATAAACCTTCCAGGGAAGAAATAGAAGTCCTGAGAAACCGGCAAGATTCTATTCAGCGTGTGGAAGAAGCTAAAAAACAGCAGGCTCTTCAAATAGAGAATCAACAGGTTGCCGCCGAAGACCTCATCGCTGATACTCTTTTGGTGGACGAAAAACGCAAACAAAAGGAGAATGAACTGGGTGTATTTGCTCCTTTGGCCTCCGGTGAGGAGATATTCTATACCATGGAAAACAACCTGGTAAAGATTACTTTTTCAAATAAAGGGGGAAAAATCAGTTCCGTTGAGCTGAAAGAATATAAAACCCATGATGGAAAACCGTTGATTTTATTCGAGGGTGACAATTCCCGGTTTGGTCTTAATTTTTTCGCTCAAAACCGGAACATTGAAACAGAACAGCTTTTTTATACAACGTCCTCTCCGGAAGTGATCCGGATTCCAGGTTCCGAAATTAAAACGGGTGACAAGGGTGATGAAAAATATAATGCCAGAAATCCCGGGAATGCTGATTCCATCATCTTCAGGCTTGAAATCGCTTCCGGGGCTTATATTGAACAGGCTTATGTCCTGAAATACAACACCTACATGGTGGATTTCGATCTCAGGATGAATGGGATGAACGCTTTCATTGCCTCCAATCAGACTTTTCTCAATTTTTTGTGGGGGTTTGATGTTCCCCGCCAGGAAAAGAAATCCCAGTATGGTGAAGACCGCTATACCAACATCTACTTCAAATATTTTGAAAGTGAAGTGGATAAGCTCAATGCCAGCAAATTTGATGAGAAGGACCTGAGCACAAGGGTTAAATGGATCGGGCTGAAACAGCTTTTTTTTACTTCCACACTCATCGCTGATGACTCCTTTCCGATGGCCCATGTAATCAGTACCCGCATGGCTGATGATGAGAAGTACCTGGCCAACTTTTCGACCTCGGTAGCTTTTCCATATGGTGGAAACAATACTGAACATACCGGGATGCAGTTTTACTTCGGACCTAATCATTTTCAAACCCTCCGACAGTATGGAATTGATCTGGAAGGCCAGGTAAACCTTGGATATTCCATCGTCAGGCCTTTCAACAGATACCTGATAATTCCGGTTTTCAATTTTCTGAGGAATTACATCGCCAATATGGGGATTGTGATTTTATTGCTGACCATTTTTATCAAAGTGATTCTGTTTCCGTTTACCTACAAATCTTATATGTCACAGGCCAAAATGCGGGTTTTAAAACCGGAAATGGATGAGATCAATGGAAAATTCGGGACTGACAAAGCCATGGAAAAACAGCAGGCCGTCATGGCCCTTTATAAAAAGGCGGGAGTTAGCCCCATGGGAGGGTGTCTTCCCATGCTGTTGCAAATGCCCATCCTGATTGCCATGTTCTTTTTCTTTCCTACCTCAATTGAGTTGCGGCAACAGGGTTTCCTATGGACTACTGACCTTTCAACCTATGATTCCATTCTTAATCTTCCCTTTAATATACCGTTCTATGGCGACCATGTGAGTCTATGGTGTCTTCTGATGACAATCACCACCCTCATTTCAACCCGTTTGAACTCGCAGGCAACCGCTGGTAACACCATGCCCGGGATGAAAACCATGATGTATATGATGCCCCTCATGTTCCTGTTCATTCTCAACAGTTATGCCTCAGGACTAAGCTATTATTATTTTCTGGCCAACGTAATTACAATCGGACAAACTTACCTGGTGAGGGGTATGGTGGATGAAGATAAAATCAGGGCACAGATACAGCTGAATAAGAAAAAGACTGCCCCGACGAAGTCGAAATTTCAACAGCGCCTTGAACATATGGCAAAGGAGAGGGGCGTTCAGGTGAAAACACCCAAACGGAAATAGTTTTCAGTGATGATTAAACCATTTCATGGTTGTGAAGTCAAAAAGTCGAAATTTTAATACATTGACTGTCATGAAAAGATTGAGTTTATTTTGTTTGGTTTTAGTGTTCGCGATTTCTACCAGTTGCGGGCAGGGTGGCAAGAAACAAAATGCGGGTAAGACGCAGGATCAGCAGGCTCCTCAGATGCAGGAACAACGTCGCGGACCTGGTGGACAGGAAGGCAGAGGTCAGTTTAATCCGGAAGATATGGCCAAACGTCAGACCAGTCAAATTGCTGAATTTGTGAAGTTCACGGAAGGTCAGGAAGCTAAGGTTACGGAAATAAACCTGAAGTATGCAAAGCTGATGACAGAAAGCCGGGGTCAGGTTAATTTCAGGGAAATGAGTGAAACCCAGCGCACGGAGTGGAGGGCTAAATCGGAAAAACAACAAAAGGACAAGGAAAGTGAGTTCAAAGCCCTCTTCAATGCTGACCAGTATAAACAGTATGAGACTTATAAACAGGAACAGGAGAAACGGAGAAAGGAACGCATGCAGCAACCGCGTCCGTAAACCTGGAGTTTAGATCAGAATTAGACTGGAGTTTAGATCAGAATTAGATTTGAAAAGGCCACCTGTTTGTACAGGTGGTTTTTTTATCTGGAATTTTGCCTGACGGCAACCATACGGATGCCAGTTATGGCTGCTTCAACGCCTTTGTTCCCATGCTTGCCTCCGGCTCTGTCAAGAGCCTGTTGCTGGTTCAGTGTGGTAAGGATCCCGAAAACAAAAGGAAGGCCGAATTTCAGGTTTAACTCCATGATACCCTGGGTAACACCCAGACAGATATAATCAAAATGACGGGTTTCCCCCTGAATAACACATCCCAATAAAATAATCGCATCAAATCTTCCCTTATCGGCAAGCAACTGCCCTGCCAGAGGGAGTTCAAAGCTTCCCGGAACATGCAGCACCTCGATATCTTCTCCCGAAACATGTTGCTCGACCAATGTGCGGATACAGCCATCCAGGAGAGCTCCGGTAACTTCGGGGTTCCAATCTGCCACTGCTATTCCGAATCTCATTCCTGATGCTTCAGGGAGTAACTGCTGGTCGATTGCTGAAAGATTTCTGGTGGCCACCCCCCAAAGGGAGGAAATAGTGAATTTTAAAACTTTCGGCTTACTTCTTTATCGATGCCCGGGCAATGTTCTTGTCGACCATCATTCCTTCATTTGTTTCAGGATATTTATTCTTTACCTGCGCGTAAAGTTTCAGGGCTTTTTCCGGCTGTCCCATGTTCTCCAAAAGATTACCTGCTTTCATCAGATAAATAGGAGTGGTTAATTCATTGTCAGATAAGGCTATAGCCTTTTCATACTGCGCAAGTGCCTTTTCCTGTTCTCCCAATTCGAGATAAGCATCACCCATTGCACCTTGTGTAACAGGACCCAGAAGTAAATCTTTTGTTTTGAATTTTTTCAAATAGTCAACAGCTTCCTGGTATTGTCCCATCCGCAGATAAGAAATACCGGCATAATACCTGGCCAGTTTGGCGGGTTGAGTAATGGAATAATCATCGATGATATCCAGGAATCCGAGATAATTGCCGTCACCATTCAGTGCAAGGTTAAAAGAGTCTTTTTCAAAATACTGCTCTGCCATGAACATCTGCGATTGTGCTTCTTTTTCACGGGGCTGAATAAAAAACCGCGTAATCCCAAGATAACCCACCACTACGAGGACAATACCCCCGATCACATATAAAATCAAGTTCTGGTTATCTTCGATAAACTGCTCGGTTTTAGTCAATGCACTTTCAATTTCCCGCAAATTATCGTGCTTTGTGCTTTTTTTAGCTGCCATTTTTTTATTTTATCAAAATTGTGCCACAAAAATAGCTTTTTTTTCAAAATCAGGCTGTCTGGGCCTTGATAATTTTGATTATTATTAAACATGATGCTGTTAATATTCAAAGTTCGTCCGCTTTTTTTTCCATAGATTTGCATTTTAAACGTTTGTTATGCACCTGAAATCACTTTCGGTTGTGAATTTTAAGAATATACGGGAAGCAGCTGTTGAGTTTTCTCCCAGGCTGAATGCATTGATCGGTAACAATGGCGCCGGAAAAACCAATATACTGGATGCTTTGTATGCGCTTTCATTCTCCAAGAGTTGTTTTAATACCAGTGACCTGATGAATGTCACCCATGAGGAGAACTGGTTTATGTTACAGGGGAAATATCAGTGCGATGACAAGGAGGAAACGATTGTATACGGGTACCAAAACGGACAGAAGAAACAGTTAAAACGAAACGGCAAGCTTTACAAGCGGCTGGCCGATCATATCGGACTATTTCCCCTCGTGATGGTTTCACCTTCTGATTCCAACCTGGTAGTGGGAGGGAGCGATGAGCGGAGAAAATTCATGGATGGGGTGATTTCTCAGTACAATTCAGCTTATCTGGAAGGACTCATCCGCTACAACAGAGTTCTCCTCCAGCGGAATAACCTGCTCAGACAGGTGGCTCCGGGTAGGAAGCCCGATGGAGAGATGCTGGATTTTTACAATGGGGAACTGATCCGCTATGGAGAGGAAATCCACCGGCTGAGAAATGAGTTTATCAGGAATCTGATCCCTGTTTTCCAGCAATACTATACTTTCATCGCAGGTGGTCATGAAATAGTGGGGCTGGAGTATTTGTCGGGTCTCAGCACCAAGCCCTTTGATGCATTGCTCAGGGATTCAATTGCTGCCGATTTGTCACTTCAATATACGACTGAAGGAATACATAAGGATGATCTTACGCTTACTATCGGGGGGTATCCCCTGAAAAAAACGGGATCGCAAGGGCAGCAAAAGACATACCTTGTAGCGTTAAAACTGGCCCAGTTTGAATTTATCAGGAAGCTTTCAGGAATTAACCCCATCCTGCTTCTCGATGATATTTTCGATAAACTTGATAAGGAAAGGGTGGAACAAATTGTTACCCTTGTTTCAGGAGATCAGTTCGGTCAGATCTTTATTACCGATACCAACCGGGACCATCTTGACTCGATTATACAGGGTTTAACTCCCGATTTCCGGATATTCAGAGTAACACAAGGAATCATTAACCTGATCAGATGAGAAGAAGCAGTGTCAGAAGCATCGGAGATGTGTTTGGTGACTTCATTCGCGAAAACGAATTTGAGGATAAAATGAAAGCGGTTGAAGTTGTGGAATACTGGTATGAACTGATGGGTAAACCGTTTACAGCTTATACGCGCAGTATTTCCCTTTCTAATGGGATACTCCTGGTGGAGATCTCTTCACCGGTGGTAAAATCTGAGCTGATCATGAACCGGGAAGAATTACGCTGCCGGATTAACGAAAAGGTAGGGGAGGAGATAGTCCGGAAGATTGTTTTTCGGTGAAAAACAGTCTTCAGTCTTGAGTCTTAAATGATTTGATCCTCAATCCATTATAAGTTTTGTGAATTGGGGATAATTCCCTGCCATCTTCTCGATGTCTGCGCTTAGAACCGCTCGAGTTTGGAGAAGAAGAAGTCGCTCTCGATAATAGCATTTTCGTCGCTGTCGGAACCGTGGACGGCATTTTGCTGAACGTCCCGGGCAAAATTGGCCCTGATGGTCCCGGGGGTGGCGTTGGCCGGATTGGTAGCCCCAATTAACCCGCGGAAGTTGGTGACGGCATTCTCTTTCTCAAGGAGGGCAACCACAATGGGCCCTGAACTCATGAATTCCACCAGACTTTCGTAAAAAGGGCGCTCCCGGTGCACTTCATAGAATTTCATGGCCTGCTCGCGTGTTAGGCGGGTGTATTTCATCGCTGCAATGCGAAAGCCTGCCTTGTTGATCATTTCCAAAATGCCTCCGATATAATTCCGTGAAACCGCATCGGGTTTAATCATGGTTAATGTGATATTTCCAGCCATAAGTGTTCGTTTTGAGTTTTGAATAAGGATGCAAAATAACAAAATTTAACCTAATCCTGCCCCCGGGCTCATCCATAATTCTTAACTTTGCCCCTTAAATTTTTACAGATTTTGGAAAACACTGATAATGAAATAATTAATGCCATTTCGAAGCTTCTTGCCCAAAGGCCGGGACCGATAGTGGTCATTCCCCATTCCAATCCCGACGGGGATGCCATTGGCTCAGCTTATGCCCTTGCAATTGTCATGAAGAATGCTGGCATAGAGGCGGGTATAGTAACTCCCAATGATTATCCAGGGTTCCTGAGTTGGCTTAACGGGGAGATACCTATCCTGAATTACATGAAGCAGCGTTCATTATCGGAGGCTTATATTAACCGATGCAGCCTGATGTTTTGTGTTGATTTCAATGAAATCGGCAGGGTGGATGAAATGGGGAAAATAGTGGCTTCTTTTGCTGGGTTCAAAATTATGGTCGACCACCATCCATTTCCTACTAATTTTTGCGATTTTACCGTTTCTGAACCGACTTACAGTTCTTCTGCCGAACTGGTGTTTGACCTGGTTCATGCCATTGGCCTGGGAGATTATTTTGATAAAAGAGCAGCGGAAGCTGTGTATACCGGTATTATGACCGATACAGGCTCCTTCAGTTACAGTACATCCAGACCTTCGCTTTACAGGGTGCTGTCAGCACTCATGACTTACCATATCGATACCGAAGCGCTGCATTCCAGGGTGTATAACAATTTTTCGGCCGACCGGCTGAGATTGATGGGGTATTGCCTTCAGCATAAAATGGTGGTGATCCCGGAATGGAGGAGCGCCTATATCTCAATTACCCGCGATGAGTTAAAAATGTTTAACTTTGTACCCGGCGATACGGAAGGTTTTGTAAATATTCCATTGTCAATCAGCAATATTGTTTTCAGTGCACTGTTTATAGAAAAGGAAAAGTATGTAAAAGCCTCCTTCAGGTCCAAGGGATCTTTCCCGGCCAACACCTTTTCATCGACTCATTTCGGGGGAGGAGGCCACCTGAACGCAGCTGGCGGGGAGGATACAATAAGTCTTGAAAAAGTTATTGAAAAGTTCACGCAACTTTTACCCGCCTATTCCGATCTATTGATAAACGCAGATAAATTAGAAGAAAAATGAAAATAAGATTTAATACCGCTCTTTTTATAGCGCTTTCCTTTATGGTAGTGACCTTCACCGCTTGCCTCAAGGCGGATCCGGCCCAGGATTATAGCCTTAAAAATGAACTGATTCAAACTGATAAATACGTAAAGGGATTGATTTCAAATAACCTGGATGTGGATACAACGGCTTCCGGGATCTATTACGTGAGGTTAAAAGAGGGTACAGGTCCCTTTCCGCAAGAGGGAGACACGCTCTCGGTGCAATATGTGGGGTATTTGATGGACAATGCTATTTTTGATACTTCTTTCTATAACCTGCCTGATTCGGCAATAAATTACGTGTATAAGAAGTCGGAATTTATTCCAGGTTGGGAATCGATGATGGGGCTGATGAATAAGGGGTGCAAAATGGAGTTTATCATACCCTCGTCACTGGCCTACGGATCAAAAGGATCATTGAGAATTCCTCCCTATTCCGCTTTGATTTTTGTGGCTATTATGCGTGATATAAGGAAATAACTTTAAATAAATGATGAAGATGAAAGTGAGATTTCTGGTTTTAATACTGGTTTCCCTGTTTGTGATTTCGTTTTTCTCGTGTCAGGAAGAATTTGACGCATCCAAATTGCGTCAAAAGGAACTGGAATTGCTTGATGCCTATATAAAAGAGCACAATATCACCGTAAAACCCACCCAAACAGGCCTCTATTACATTGAGAGAGTGAAGGGAACGGGCGATACTGCCAAAGTAAATGACAAGGTATATGTTTATTACCGTACCAGGCTGATTGATGGCAAAGTGGTAGATCAGAATATTGATTCTCTGGGAAGGTATTATGATCCTCTGTCGTTCAACGTGGTTCCCGTGGCGGCAACCGGCAGCGTGATCAAGGGCCTTAATGAAGGTGTACAGTTCATGCAGGAAGGAACCATTGCCGACTTGATTATCCCTTCTGAGCTGGCCTATCGTGAAAGCACCGCTAGCGGTCTGCCTGCCTTTTCAACCCTTCTGATGGAAGTCAGGGTTTCTAAAATTTACAAAGCCCCCGGAAATTAAGGAACTTCATTCCGGTATAGGATAACCTGCTTCAGATAATCCATCAATACCCTCATTCAAGCTATCTGCATTATTTTCCCCCCGTTTTGTCACCCGGCTGTGAGTCGGGAGACGAAGGGAAAAGCAATTGAATAATTATTATTGGGTATATTTGTACATTAATGAAAACCGTAAAATTAATTTCCACTAAGAAATAAACATGAAACATTTTACAGTTATTGCCATTCTCATTATATGCACTTTAAGCGGGTGCAACCAAGAACCCTATCAAATTGTTGATGCGTACATTTATATCCAAAAGGAAAACCGGAAGAAGCAGGATTGGAAAGTAGTTTGGCAAGAAGATTTTAATAATCGTGAATTAGACACCTCAAAATGGACAAGAATACCCCCGAACAAAGCTGATTGGGGAAAACATATGACCAGTGATGACCGCTGCTATTCTATGGAAAATGGGAAAATACAGCTGAAAGGGATCGTAAATCCGGACACAATAGCTGATCCGCGCCCATTTTTAACCGGGGGGATTTACACCAAAGGAAAATTTGCTTTTCAATACGGGAAAATTGAAATCAACGCAAAACTTGAATGTGCGCAGGGTTCGTGGCCTGCCATGTGGATGCTTGCTGAACAGAATAAATTTGGCAATTATCCAAAAAACGGAGAGATCGACATTATGGAACACATAAATTTCGAAAATATAATTTATCAAACCACACATTCTTACTACACGCTTAAACTCGGCCACCAAAATGAGCCTCCACATGGCGGGACTGCCAAAATCGACATCAATCAGTTCAACACTTTTGGCCTTGAGTGGTACCCCGACAAACTTGTGTTTTTACTGAATGGAGTTGAAACTTTTACCTATCCCAAAGTTGAAGGGGTGGACCCATCGCAATGGCCGTATAACCAGCCATTTTATGTTTTAATCGATCAGCAATTGGGCGGCTCCTGGGTTGGTAAAGTCAATCCGGACGATTTGCCGGTGAATATGATCGTGGACTGGGTGAAAATATATCAGTAAATTCCTCCTATTATGGTAGCACAGGAATGGTCGCAATAATGTTTTTCGTTTCAAGCCGCGTAGCGGTGACATTATGGTAGCACAGGAATGGTCGCAATAATGTTATTCATTTCAAGCCGCGTAGCGGTGATAATATGGTAGCAATGATAGATTCAATCATAAAATTCAAAAATATATCTCTCATCATATTCCATTTCAAACTTTTTCAATAATTCGAGATATTCTTTCCTGAAAGATCTTGTTTTGTGATGATTCTCCTGATTCATAATGTATTGTATTATATTATTTCGTTGGCTTTTTGAGTATGTAAAACCACCAAAACCACGTTGCCATTCAAACCTACCCATTACAAGTTGGTTTGAATTGATCCATTTGGAAGAATTTGATTTAACTATCTCCAAAACATCCGATAGCGATGTGTCAGGATTCAATTCAAAAAATATATGAACATGGTCTTTGTAGCCATTAACCGCTAATGGATATTGTTTGCTGTTTCTCAAAATGCCTGAGATGTATTCAAATAATTTGTCCCTGAATTCCGATGTAAGAATGTTTTCCCTTCCTCTAACTGCAAAAACGGTTTGAACATTGAGTTGTGTATAGGTATTTGCCATGATTGTTAAGGTATTGTATTGGTAGTTAAATTTACGAAAATTGATTGGAATAAATTACGGGGTTATAATTGAATTTCAGAAATATATCACCATTACGAACAATTTTTAAAATTCCGTTGTTAACACGGGGCTACCATATTGTCGGCTTCTACGCACCTTTAAAAATTCGCAAACGATAACGTTGCGGTTACCATACTATCGGTTTCTACCATACTGTCGGTTTCTACCATACTGTCGGTGCTACGCACCTGAAAAAAACAATTCACATCATTTGCTTTCTTCTACCATACTGTCGGTTTCTACCATACTGTCGGTTTCTACCATACTGTCGGTTTCTACCATACTGTCGGTGCTATGCACCTTTAATATTTAATAGCCGCGTAG
>CAJDVL010000017.1_pt1 | contig 20454 bp, 21 predicted proteins | sample 7391331 | NCBI WGS metagenome assembly CAJDVL01 (sample SAMEA7055707, study PRJEB34461) | soil metagenome | biome: terrestrial ecosystem; feature: Peninsula; material: soil | place: Antarctica | collected 2016 | reverse complement strand
GTGAGAAACTGAACACCCTGGTTCCTGAACCCGGGGCTGACATCAACATCCTCATTGGCCCCGGTGCTGCCCTGGCCGGCTGGGAGGGTAGCTTGCTGGTTTACATCGATCTGCCAAAAAACGAACTTCAGTTCAGGACACGTGCCGGGAGTGTCACCAATCTGGGCACATTCGAACAAATTGATAACAAAAGCACCTACAAACGCAATTATTTTGTCGATTGGGTGGTGCTTAACCGGCACAAACAGCAGTTATTGCCCCGGATCGCTCTTTTTGTGGACGGTCAGGTACCTGGAAGAGCCACCTGGATGGAGGGCGATGAGGTGCGGAAAGCCTTAAAAACGATGGGTGAAAACTTGTTTCGTGTGCGGCCCTGGTTCGAGCCGGGTGTGTGGGGTGGAACCTGGATGAAAGAGAAAATAGAGGGATTGAACCCGGAAGAGATCAACTATGCCTGGTCGTTTGAGCTCATATCCCCCGAAAACGGTCTCTTGTTCGAGAGCGACGGACGACTGCTGGAGATTTCGTTCGACAGCCTGATGTTTCAGGAGTATAAGTCCGTGCTGGGTGAACATGCCGACCGGTGTGGCGTTGAGTTTCCTATACGTTTTGATTTTCTCGACACTTTTGACGGTGGCAATTTGTCGATTCAGTGTCATCCCCGTTTAGATTATGCTAAGCAGAATTTCGGCGAAAACCTTACGCAGGAAGAGACCTATTACATCCTTGATGCGGGTAAGGATGCTAAATGCTACTTAGGATTTCGGGAAGACATTAACCCGGAAGCCTTCGAAGCCGATTTGAATTATAGTTTCAGAAAGAAGAAACCAATAGATATTACCCGCCATGTGCAAGCACTGGATTCTTGCAAGCACGATCTGTTTCTCATTCCTCCGGGCACAATTCACGGCGCAGGAACAAACAATCTGGTATTGGAGGTAAGCACCACGCCCTACATTTTTACCTTTAAAATGTACGATTGGGTGCGCCTTGACCTGGACGGTAACCCACGTCCGCTCAATATTGAGCGCGGCATGGACAATCTCTGTTTTCATCGCAAAGGTGATTATGTGGCCGGGAAACTGGTAGCGCATCCTAATCTGTTGGAGGAGAGTGACAGCTGGCAGCTTTACCATCTGCCCACGCACCATAAGCACTCTTACGATTTACACCGGTTTCATATTCAACCGGAAGGAGAAGTTTCGGTGGAAACCGGCAACAAGTGTCATGTGCTTTCTTTGGTGGAGGGTTCTTCCATTCTTGTGGAAACACAAAACGGCATGAAACAGCGTTTCAACTATGCAGAGACTTTTGTTATGTCAGCGGCGGCTGGCTCCTATCGCATTCTTAACGATTCGGAAGAGAAGGCTTTTGTAGTGAAAGCATTTATGAAGTAAGGTTAATCATGGCCTTTTGTGTTCGAAGCACCTTGCCTATTTCAATAAAAAAACCTCAAGTAGATGGTAGTCCGTTACTTGAAGTTTTTAATTTTGAGGTTCCTGGCGGAATCGAACCGCCGTACGCGGTTTTGCAGACCGCTACCTAACCGCTCGGCCAAGGAACCTTATGGTTATGGCGGGCAAAGATAGCAATTTTCATTTATCCTTCTCCAGGGTAATGCTCACTTTTTCAATTTCTCCACCCATGGAAGGATTCATCTTTGATATTTTAACCCGGATATGGCTGATGGGTTTTATCTCGGAGAGTATGACCGTGGTAATTCTTTCCGCTACATGTTCGAGCAGATGAGAAGGAATCTCCATTTCCTGTTTTACAAGCCGGTATAGCAATTGGTAATCCAGGGCATCTTTCAGCCTGTCGCTTTCCAATGCATCAAGCGCAGTGGTTTCAGCCAGCAGACTGACCAGGAAGTGGTTCCCCACTTTCTGCTCCACTTCATAATGACCGTGGTAAGCGTAGAATTTCATATTTTCGAGTTCAATGGTCATTTTATTCTTCATGGTTTCCTGGTATCTGTTGCAAAATTAATAATTTGAATCCCGCCAACCACATTTTTGAAGTGCTTCATGCAGGACGAGCAATCATTTTTTAACTTTGACCCGTCGCTGTACGGTGACTTTTGCCGGGTAACCGGAGAGTTTTATGATAATCTGGATTTGAAGGAAATAAAATGAGTGAAAAAGAAACCAACGGACAGGAAATTCCCGAGAAAAGTAATTTTATCCACCAGCTGATTGAAAAAGATCTGAGTGAAGGGAAGAACAATGGCCGGATGCTTACCCGCTTCCCTCCTGAACCCAATGGCTATCTCCATATTGGCCATGCCAAGTCGATCTGTCTGAATTTTGGCACAGCCCTCAAATACGGAGGATTGACCAATCTCCGGTTCGATGATACCAATCCGGTAAAGGAGGAGGATGAATATGTCCATTCCATCATGGAGGATGTGCGTTGGCTAGGTTTTGACTGGGGTGACCGGCTTTATTACGCCTCCGACTTTTTCGGGAAGCTGTATGAGTTTGCCCTCAAGCTCATCAGGGAGGGGAAAGCGTATGTGGATGACCAGGATGCCGGGACCATCAGCAGCCAGAAAGGGTCGCCTACCCGTCCGGGTATTGAAAGTCCATTCCGTAACCGCAGCGTGGAGGAGAATCTCCTCCTTTTTGAAGCGATGAAAAGCGGGGAGCTCGATGAAGGGGCTTGCGTGCTGCGTGCCAAAATTGACATGACCTCCCCCAATATGCATATGCGCGATCCGATTCTTTATCGGATCATGAAGACTTCTCATCACCGTACCGGCGACCAGTGGGTGATTTACCCCATGTACGATTTTGCGCATGGTCAGTGTGACTTTTGGGAGGGAATCACCCACTCGTTATGTACGCTGGAGTTTGAGGTGCACCGCCCCTTGTATGACTGGTTTATCGATCAGCTCAAGGAGGGGGATTATCGCCCCCGGCAAATGGAATTTGCCCGGCTTAACCTCACCTATACCGTCATGAGTAAACGGAAGCTCCTTGAACTGGTGAAGGAAAAGTATGTCAATGGCTGGGACGATCCCCGGATGCCCACTATATCGGGGATGCGGCGTAGAGGATATACGCCGGCTTCAATCCGCAACTTTGCCGAAAGGGTGGGGGTGACCAAGGTGGAGGGGATCAGTGATGTAACCCTGCTGGAGCATAGTGTACGTGAGGACCTTAATAAAACTGCACAACGGGTAATGGGAGTCCTTGATCCCCTGAAAGTGGTCATCACCAATTATCCTGAAAACCAGACAGAAGAACTGGAAGCTGTCAACAATCCCGAAAACCTTTCTGCGGGCACGCGAAAGGTCCCCTTTACCCGGGAAATTTATATCGAAAGGGAGGACTTCATGGAGAATCCTCCCCACAAATTTTTCCGTCTTGCCCCCGGCAGGGAGGTCAGGCTCCGGTATGCTTTTTTCATTATCTGCAACGAGGTGGTAAAGGATGACCAGGGAAATGTCACAGCCCTGCTCTGTACCTATGACCCCGCCACACGGGGCGGCAACGCCCCTGACGGACGGAAGGTGAAAGCTACAATTCACTGGGTGTCGGCAGTACATGGTCTCCCTGCCAGGGTAAGGCTCTATGACCGCCTCTTCCTTATCGAAGATCTCTCAGAAGAGAAAGAACGCGATTTTAAGGAATTTCTCAATCCCAACTCCCTGGTCGTCAAAGAGGGATGCGTGGTGGAACCTTCCCTGGTGGATGCACTACCGCTTTCCCATCTTCAGTTCGAAAGAGTAGGCTATTTTAATGTCGATCCTGATTCAACGCCCGGCAGGCTGGTTTTTAACCGCACGGTGGCACTAAAGGATTCGTGGACAAAGGAAAAGGAGAGGCAATAGGCTCCAGCCAGCCCTGATTCACCGGTATTTTCAGGAGATTAGCCGAATCTTCGGCCTGAATTATTGTGCTTCTGGTTACTTTTGATCAACTAATAGATCTGCTTTATGGAGAATAGTAAAAATCAAACGGAAGACCGTTCAAAACTTGTCCTGGCCATTATCCTGATCGCTGTGGGTTTGATATGGTTGCTCCGGCAGTTGGGAATCCAGATGCATCTCGAAAACCTGTTTCATCCTTTTTACCTGTTTTTCGGCCATATTGGCAAGATTGTATTTTCATGGCCCATGATCCTGGTTGTCGTGGGATTGGTGATGGCTGCGGGTAAACGGCAGGGTGGATGGATCCTTGTTGTGCTGGGAGGTGTGTTCCTGATTCCGAGAATCCTTCAGGTCGGGGATTTCTCCCTATCGGTGGTTTTTCCTTTGCTGATCATCATTGCAGGTATCGCCCTGATCATCAGGCGGATTTAATCCGGGTTATTTCTGCTTTACCGGCAGAAGAATTGTATTTACCGAAACAGATGGGAAAATCACTCCATTTTGTTATACTTTTATGGAAGTTAAAATTTGAAGTCATGGAATTCGAACACAGCAATAACAAAAGGTTTTTATTCGGGATTGTGCTGATTGTTTTCGGCACTCTCTGGATGCTCGAGAAGCTTGGTGTATTTCCCAAATCGGTCAGCGAATTGGTTATTTCATGGCAGTCGCTGCTGATCGTCATTGGCATTATCTCTCTGATCAACGGGAACGAAACATCGGGATGGATACTGATCCTGATAGGCGGAGTTTTTGTGGTTCCCCAACTGTTTGACATTCCATGGGCATTCAGAAGACTTACCTGGCCTGTTTTGCTGGTGGCTGCAGGAGTGGTGATTCTTCTCAGGCACAACCGTCCTGTTAAAGCCCTTCCTGAAGGAGGACCCCAAAATATCAACTACTTCGACGATTTTGTCATATTCGGCGGAAAGGAAATGATGATCAATTCCCAAAATCTTGTAGGCGGGAAAACAACCTCTATTTTCGGGGGTTCTGAATACGACCTGAGGAGTGCATCGCTCTCAGAAAATGGTTCCGTAGTGGATTGTGTGAGTATTTTTGGAGGAGCAGGATTTAAAGTTCCCCCCGACTGGTCCGTAAAAAATGAAATTACCACCATTTTCGGATCATTTTCCGATAAACGCGGATCGGTGATCCCGGATTACCAGAATCTCAGTAAGACATTGATTATAAGAGGATTTACTGCATTTGGCGGCGTGGAAATAAAGAATTTTTAAATGAAACACCCCCTGCTTTCAAATTCCAGGTTGCTGGCCGTTTATGGTCTTTTTTGGCTCCTGGTATCGACAGCTAACTCCCTGATCCAATGGAACTACTACGATATGCTCGTCGACCAGGCAGTGATTAGCTCTTTTGTTCAGTACATGCTCTTCTCGCTTCTTGCTCTCAACATCTGGTATGTGGTTAAATACAATTCCATCGAAACCAATTCGTGGTGGAAGCTGGTCTTTTTCCATTTGATTGCCGCTACCATTCTGATCCTTCTCTGGGTTTACCTGTCCAATTTCATCATTGGTCTGATCACCAGGAACCTTGCAGAATACCTTACCATCAGTTTCCCTTCCAGACTGCTATCAGGCTACCTGCTCTATGTTTTTTATGTTTTCTTTTTCATGGCCATTGTTTATTACCAGAATTTCAAGGAGAAGGTAAAACGTGAAAGCGAGCTGAAGGCACTGATCAGAGAGGCTGAACTGCAAGTCCTGAAATCACAGATCAATCCCCATTTTTTGTTTAACAGCCTGAACAGTATCTCCTCCCTTACCATGTCTGATCCCGCCAAGGCACAAGAAATGGTCATCAACCTGTCAACACTGATGAGATACTCCCTCAGGCACGGACAGGATGAGAAAGTAGCCTTCGGTACCGAACTGGAAAACAGCAAACTCTATTTCTCGATCGAAAAAGTACGCTTCGGGGATAAAATGCGACCAGTTTTCAAGGTAGATGAAAGTTGCTACAAATCGGTAATCCCCAATATGATTCTGCAACCCATCTATGAAAATGCCATCAAATACGGAGTATACGAAGCTACAGAACCGGTGGAGATCATCACCATTGCTTCCTGTAATGGGGAATTACTGGAGATTTCGGTAAGCAATATCTATGATCAGGGTGTCAAGAGTAAAAAAGGAGAGGGGATTGGCTTGCGGAATATCCGGGAAAGATTGCAGATCATCTATGGAAACCCTGGATTGCTCACTATAAAGGATAACCGGAAAGTCTTTACCATCACATTATCTATACCGCAAAAATAAAGCATCGTGAATACAGAAAAAATCCGCACCCTGATTATAGAAGATGAGGAGCTGGCAAGAAAGCTATTGCGTTCTTATCTGGAGATGAATGATGATCTTGAAATCGTTGGTGAATGTGAAAACGGTTTTGAGGGGGTTAAAGCCATCAATGAGCTGAAACCCGACCTGGTTTTTCTCGATATCCAGATGCCAAAGATCACCGGCTTTGAGATGCTTGAACTGATCGATCATTACCCGGAGATTATTTTTACCACTGCCTATGATCAGTTTGCACTGAAAGCTTTTGAATACAATGCTGCCGATTATCTGCTGAAACCTTTTTCCAGGGAACGGTTGCAGGATGCACTGCAGAAGGTAAAGGAACGTTTTGTCAAGCATACGGGTACTGAGGATATTGTGGAGAAAATCAACAATTTCCCCAGGGAAGAGTACCTCGACCGGGTTGTAGTCAAAGACCGCCATAAGATTCACATTATCCCCACCGACCAAATCCGGTATATAGAATCGCTCGATGATTATGTACTCATCTATTGCCAGGAGGGGCGATTTATGAAACAGAAAACCATGCGCTATTTTGAGTCGGTCCTTGACCCCCATCATTTTTCACGTATTCACCGCTCCTACATTGTCAGGGTAGATCAGATTGCTCAGTTGCAGCAATATGAGAAGGAATCCTATGTGGCAATTCTGCACGACAAGACCAAACTGAAGGTCAGTAAATCAGGATATAAGAACCTGAAAGAGATGCTCAATTTTTGATTATCTAAATGTTAAGTGGCTTCGGCGTATTCCGGTAAAAGAATGACCAAATGGAAAATCAATTATATTTGCAATCCATTTGAACAAACCGGAGATTCGTGCGTATTAAATTATAAAAAGCATTCTCATGAAAGTTACAGTTGTCGGAGCAGGAAATGTCGGAGCTACTTGTGCACAGGTGATCGCGCAGAAGAATATTGTACAGGAAGTTGTTTTATTGGATATCAAGGAAGGTATTGCTGAAGGTAAATCGCTGGATTTATGGCAGACCTCCCCTGTGAATTATTATGACACACGGATTACAGGTTCCACCAATGATTATTCCAAAACCGCCGGCTCTGAAGTGGTGGTGATCACTTCGGGAGTGCCGCGTAAACCGGGTATGAGCCGCGATGATCTGATCTCCATCAATGCCGGGATCGTGAAGAATGTAGCTGAGAATGTGGTGAAGTACAGTCCCGATGCCAAGCTTGTGATTGTTTCCAATCCGCTTGATGTAATGACGTATGCTGCCTTCGTCAGTTCTCAACTTCCCCGGAACAAAGTAATCGGGATGGCAGGAATTCTTGACACAGCGCGCTACCGGGCTTTTCTCGCCGAAGCTCTGGATATTTCCCCGCGTGATATCCAGGCACTGTTATTGGGTGGGCATGGTGATACCATGGTGCCACTGCCGCGTTATACCACAGTTTCGGGAATACCCGTGACGGAATTGATAGATGCTGAAAAACTCGAGGCTATCGTGAAACGGACGATCAATGGCGGTGGGGAATTGGTGAACCTGATGGGTACCTCTGCATGGTATGCACCTGGTTCGGCCGCAGCCCAGATGGTGGAAGCCATCGTCCTCGACCAGAAGAGAATCTTCCCCTGTTGTATCAGACTTGAAGGGGAGTATGGTTTGGAAAATATGTTTGTCGGCGTTCCTGTCAAACTCGGGAAAGCAGGTGTGGAAAAGGTTATAGAAGTTTCCTTGAACGATGAAGAGAAAGAGCTGCTCAGCAATTCCGCCCATGCTGTGAAAAAAATCATGGACCTCCTCGACGGAATGAATATACTTTAATTCACACACATCAGACGAAGACTGTTCTGACAGGTGAGGTGCCCGGTACCGGTTTGGCCCGCTTCTTCAGAACACTCTTTTTTTATGAAACACACTATTCCACTCGAATTGATCGAACTTGAGGAAGGTAATTATCACCTTGCCCTGAAATCCGTATTTGACGATGGAACGGTTATGACATGGGTGATCGATACAGGTGCCTCTAAGACTGTTTTTGACAAGTCGCTCGAAAGTCAGTATGTCCTTGTACCACTGGAGGAGGGAATGAATGTCAGGTCAGCAGGAATAGGCGCCGGATTACTGGAAACATCACTGGGCAGGCTCCGGGATTTTTCCCTGGAGGGATTCCGGATTCCTTCACTGAATGTGGCATTGATCGATCTTTCACACATTAATGACCTGTATTTTCATGCTACATCCCGAAAAATCTGTGGATTAATTGGCAGTGATTTACTTCTGAAATTCAAGGCTGTGATCGACTATTCCCGGCTTGAGCTCACGCTCAGGTCCCGGAAGAGAAGGGTGCATGTTCCTGAAATATGAGGGAGCTTCGTGAAGCCACTCTGCAAAATATTTCCTTCTCTTTTTGGCAATTTGCTCATAAGCTGTATATTTGCGTCCGCCAAAAGATAAATAGTGAAGCTTTCAAAATATATATCCAAAGAGGGGCTGGTCAGGTTGGGTCTTTTCCTGGTCTTGCTGGCAGGCGCATGGATTTTTGATACCTTTCACCAGGCCAATCCCCCGCAGCAGGAAAATCATGCTGATGCCGGTCAGGATAAAGAGGCCACAGCTTCCGTCCATTTCTTTAACCTCAATGCAGCCCCGGTTCAGAAAATCGTACTGAAAAATTCGTTTCAGGAGAAACTGAACCAACAGGTTTTAGCCCAGCTAAAGGCACGGATCGCCTTTCTGCTGAAAGCGGAAGTACAGGAACAACCCCATGCTTTCTTCAGCTACCGGAATCTTCTGTATCTCCGGTACTCTCATTCCGGTACTCCCGACGACTTCCCACTTTCCTGACTGCGTGACAGCTTCCGGCAGTCGAAGTACCTCCCGGATTGTGCAGTGGCACACGCTGTCATAGGACATGTAAGCATCTTTTTACAAGAGGACTGACATGCTTACACCGCAGAAAAGTATCAAGGATAATTCTATTTTTCATTTATAAATTGTATTAAAAATTCATTACCATGCAAAACAAAGGTGCAATTACCACATTTGCAGTTTTGCTTGCTTTGATCTGTGTCTACCAGCTTTCATTTACTTTTAAGGCACGACAGATTGAGAAACAGGCAAAAAAGTATGCCCAGGGCAACACCGTCAGGGAGAATGACTACCTCGACTCCATTTCAGGAGTGGAGGTGTATAATTTCTTAGGGTTGAAGAAATTCACCTTCAAAGATGTCAAGGAACTGGAGATGAACCTGGGTCTTGACCTGAAGGGCGGAATGAACGTGACCCTTGAAGTTTCGGTGGTTGACGTCATCAGGGCGATGACGAATTACAACAACGATTCCACTTTTAACGCCGCACTGGCAAGGACAGTTGAACTGCAACGCAACAGTACACAGGATTTTGTAACGCTTTTTGGTCAGGCATTTCAACAAATCGACCCTAATGCCAGACTGGCTGCCGTTTTCAACACCCTGGAACTTAAAGACCGTGTAAAGTTTGATTCTTCCAATGAAGATGTATTGAAGGTGATCCGTGTAGAAACGGATGCTGCCATTGACAATTCCTTCAATGTGCTTCGGACGCGTATTGACCGTTTTGGGGTAGCCCAGCCTAACATTCAGCAATTGCAGACACGTGGCCGGATTTTGGTGGAACTTCCCGGTATTGATAATCCGGAAAGGGTGCGTAAGCTTTTGCAGGGGACTGCCCAGCTTGAATTCTGGGAGACTTATGATAATCAGGAAGTCTATCCCTTTATGCTGGAAGCCAATCAGAAGATGAAAAATATGAATCTTGCGCAGGCACCAGCTGATACAACTGCTGCATTGACTGCTGTTTCCGAAACTTCCCCGGAAGTTGCACAGGCGATTGCCGACAGCGCAAAAACAGCATCCCTGCTGGATGAACTGAAAAGCGATACGACTGCCACTGCAGAGGGCACTACTCCAGCCGACCTGGAAAATTTCAGAAAAGAGTATCCGCTTTTTGCACTGCTGACACCCAGTACTGACCAAACAGGTAACCTTTATCCTGGTCCCGTGGTGGGAACTGCACATGCCAAAGATACCGCTGATGTGAACGATATTCTTGCCACAGAGCAGATCAGGAATGTTTTCCCGAGGAATATGTTGTTCCGCTGGACGGCCAATGCGATGGATAAAGGAGAAACCTATTTCCGGCTGATTGCCCTCAAGTCTACATCACGCGACGGAAAAGCACCGCTGACCGGAGATGTGATCACCGATGCACGGCAGGATTATGACCAGATGGGTGGACGGCCCGAAGTCTCCATGTCGATGAACAGCGAAGGCGCCAAAACCTGGGCACGTATGACCAAGGAAAATATCGGCAAATCCATTGCCATTGTGCTCGATGGTTATGTGCGTTCATTCCCGACCGTACAAAATGAGATTACAGGCGGCCGTTCAAATATCACCGGCCTGGAAAGCGTGGAGGAAGCCACTGACCTGGCCAACATCCTCAAATCAGGAAAGATGCCTGCCCAGGCACGGATCATGCAGGAAGATATTGTAGGCCCGTCACTTGGAAGAGAGGCCATCAACTCAGGTCTTGCCTCATTTGGCATTGCCTTTCTCCTCGTATTGCTTTACATGCTTTTCTTTTACAGCCGGAAGGCTGGTCTGGCTGCTAATATATCCCTGTTGTTCAACGTATTCTTCCTGATTGGTGTGCTGGCCTCGCTGGGGGCTGTGCTTACCCTCCCGGGAATTGCAGGTATTGTGCTCACCATGGGTATGGCAGTCGATGCCAACGTGCTGATCTTTGAGAGGGTACAGGAAGAAATCTGGGCTGGAAAAGGCCTGAAACTAGCCATCCAGGACGGGTATAAAAATGCATATTCTGCCATTATCGACGGTCAGGTGACTACTCTCCTCACCGGTATCGTATTGTATGTCTTCGGTTCCGGCCCAATCAAAGGTTTCGCCACCACGTTGATCATTGGTATTCTGACTTCCCTCTTCACAGCTATTTTCATCACCCGCATTATCTTTGAGTGGCAATTGAAACATAATAAGAATATTACGTTCACTTCGAAGATCACCAGCAACTGGCTGCGAAATACCAAAATCAAATTCATTGAAAACAGAAAGTTTGCTTATTACATTTCGGGATTTCTGATTACAGTTTCCCTGGTTTCCTTTGCAGTGCGCGGATTTAACCTGGGTATCGATTTCCAGGGAGGCCGTACCTATACCGTACGTTTCACGGAGAATGTAAAGGTCGCTGAAGTACAGAAAGCGCTTGCAGCGGTGTATGGCTCGACTCCGGAAGTGAAAACTTTTGGCGCCAATAACCAGGTGCGGATCACTACCAAATACAAGGTGGATGACATGAGCGAGAATATCGACAATGAAGTGGAACAGTTGCTCTTTAAAGGATTGACTGATGGCGGATACCTGAATGAAGTCAGTTATGAGACTTTCGTGTCGAACTACAGAATGAGTTCTCAGAAGGTAGGACCGACTATCTCAGACGACATCAAGAAAGACGCAGTCATTGCGGTCTTCTTTGCCCTTGCAGCCATTTTCCTTTATATATTGGTGCGTTTCAGCAACTGGCAGTATGGTCTGGGTGGTGTGATTTCACTGGCTCACGATACGATTATTATCCTGGGATTTTTCTCCCTGTTTCATGGTATACTTCCATTTTCACTGGAGATCGACCAGGCTTTCATTGCTGCTATTCTCACCGTGATCGGTTATTCGATCAACGATACGGTGATCGTGTTTGACCGTATCAGGGAGTATATGCACCTCTACCCGAAGCGAGATGAAAAGACCAATATGAACCAGGCAATAAACAGCACTTTACGCCGTACTTTTAGTACGTCGCTGTCGACTCTTGTGGTGGTTGTTTCAATCTTCCTTTTCGGGGGAGCCAGCATTCGCGGATTTATTTTCGCCTTGCTGTTAGGTGTTGGAATCGGAACTTATTCTTCGATTTTTGTGGCTACTCCGATTGTGTATGAAGCCAAAAAAAGAACGGCAAAAAAGCTTGTTAAAGTCCAGGCTTAATTTAATCTTCCCCATAAAAAAACCCGGCGTACAGCCGGGTTTTTTTATGGGGAATTATGCAGGTTTCAGAATGTAAATGAGTGAACTGCACCTTTTTTTTTCAGACAGGGCTTTCCACCACGATACTTTTCCGTACCAGATTCCCCTGAGCAGGGGGAGGGTGGATTTCTTATATTTTTCACTCAGGATAGAGACGTAAAAGCTGTCGAAGGGCATCCGGAAGGTTTTGTCGAGCCGGAAGCGGAACTGTTTTGCGAGCATCTCCAGGTTGGATGGGGTGAAATGCCACAGGTGCCTCGGTGTATCCCATGCTGCCCAATATTCCCGGTAATGGCCGGCATCCCAGGAGCCGGGATTGGGAAGAGCAATGACCAGTGTTCCTCCGGGTCGCAGCAGACGGGTGAACTCCTGCCAGAATCTCCCCTGATCGTACAGGTGCTCCAGTACATGCCACAAGGTGATGACATCGAAAGAATGGTCGGGCAGGGTATAGAGCCCGTCGGCGGCTAGGAGGTGTAATCCATGCTCTGTATCTGCCACACCGCGTGCTGTTGCGTTGACCTCCGTTCCGGTAACCTGCCACCCTTTTTTCTGCATGTAATGAAGAAAAAAACCAGTTCCTGCCCCGATATCGAGGAGAGATCCGCGGCAGATGCCTGCACTTTTCCGGACCACCGAAGCTTTACGGGCAACCATAAAACTCCTGACCAGGTGATACACCTGGCTGACAAGCCCTTTGGAGGTATCGCTGTGGGAGATGTACGCTTCGGACTGGTAATAACGCGCTATCTTCTCTTCGGGGGGAGGAGAGGCCGTGAACCTGAAGCCACATTCACTACACCGGTACAACGGAAATAATTCCCCGGTGACAAAATAATCAGTACACCTGAACTCTTCCCGGAGATCCTGAGATCCGCAAACCAGGCATTTCCCGGTTGACGGAGTTGGTCGTGTGCTCATCTGGTAAATGCTCAACTCAAATGATCATCATGGCATCGCCATAAGTACCGAAACGATACCCTTTTGCCATGGCTTCGCGGTAGGCTTCCATCAGGTGATCATAACCTGCAAATGCAGCCACCATCATAAGTAAGGTAGATAGCGGGAGATGAAAATTGGAAATCATCCGGTTCGCCACGTTGAAATCGTACGGCGGAAAGATGAATTTATTGGTCCATCCCTCAAAGGGTTTCAGGAATCCATCGGTTGAGACTGAACTTTCAATGCTCCGCATAACCGTAGTTCCGACGGCACAGATATTTTTGCGGTCATCTTTAGCCTGGTTAATGGCTTTGCAGGTTTCCTCGTAGATCCAGATCTGTTCTGAATCCATTTTGTGTTTGGTAAGATCCTCCACCTCTACATTCCTGAAATTGCCCAATCCGGCATGGAGAGTTACATAAGCGAATTTGACCCCTTTGATTTCAAGCCGTTTCATCAGTTCACGGCTGAAGTGAAGCCCTGCTGTAGGGGCTGCCACTGCCCCTTCATTCCTGGCATAAATAGTTTGGTATCGCTCCTTGTCTTCAGGCGTGACCGGACGGTTGATAAACTTGGGCAGTGGAGTTTTTCCGAGACTGTAAAGGGTCTTTTTGAATTCATCATAGTTCCCGTCAAAAAGAAACCTCAGGGTGCGGCCCCTGGAGGTGGTGTTGTCAATCACTTCCGCAACCAGAAGGTCATCTTCCCCAAAATAGAGTTTGTTTCCGATTCTGATTTTTCGTGCCGGATCAACCAGAACGTCCCATAACCGCTGCTCCCGGTTTAGTTCGCGAAGGAGAAAAACTTCAATTTCTGCCCCGGTTTTTTCCTTGTTTCCGTAAAGACGCGCCGGAAAAACCTTGGTGTCGTTGAAAACCAATACATCATCATTGACAAAATAATCGAGCACATCCTTGAATTGCCGGTGTTCTATTGACCCATTCCGGCGGTCAAGCACCAATAATTTTGACTCATCCCTGTTCTCTGAAGGGTGGAGTGCGATATGCTCGTCAGGAAGTCGATACCTGAATTTTGATAATTTCATTTCAGCCATAACTTATGCAGAATTACTATTAAATACTATTTGATCATCATAGACGAAAAATCACCCCTGAAGGTTTCAAAAGTGAATGCCTTTTCTACGTAAAAATCACCACTTCGGGTACGCCTGAGTGCTGTTAAATATGCCCCGGATTCTAATGCGGTTCCGATATCACGAGCCAATGCTCTGACGTAGGTCCCTTTACTACAACTAATCTTCAGCACCAACCCGGGCATTTCGAATGATACCAGTTCAATGGCGTGGATTACGACCTTTTTTTCCTGCAAAACAGGATCAGTACCCTTCCGGGCATGTTCATAGGCCCTTATACCGTTGATTTTGACTGCTGAAAATGCAGGAGGAAGCTGCTGCAATGTGCCTGTAAACTGTTGCAGAACTATCTGAATGCGATCATGCGTAATGTGATCGGTAGGGTAATGCCCGTCTTCCTCAGTTTCCAGGTCAAACGAGGGGGTGGTTGCTCCGAGCCTCAGGGTGGCCAGATATTCTTTATCGCCCGATTGTAACCTCTCTACCTGTTTGGTAGCCTTTCCTGTGCAGATAACCATCAATCCGGTAGCCAACGGGTCCAGCGTTCCGGCATGTCCAACCTTCAGCTTTTTGATCTTCAGCTCCCTGCAAAGAAAACTCCTGACCTTGTTAACCAGATCAAAGGAAGTCCATCCATACGGCTTGTCAAACAACAATATTTCGCCATTGATAAAATCGTAAACTCCTTCAGAAGCGGCCATCAACAGGAATGTAAGCAGAAAAATTAAACCTGAACCTTGATTTTCAGGCCGTAAAGATAGCAATAAGGCCAATAAAAAGACAGTAGAGTGCGAAATAAATCAGCTTTCCGTTGCTCACAATTCTGATCATCCATTTACAGGCAAGTAATCCGGCGAGAAAGGCTGTTGTAAAACCAATCAGAAGGGGGAATATCCCTAATTCGTGGCTGACACTCCCGTGGAGAATATCCAAAAGGTTGGCGCCCAGAATGGGGATCAGCACCATCAGGAAAGAAAAGCGTGCCGTTTCTTTCCGGTCATTCCCGAGGATCAGTCCTGTCGCTATGGTCGAACCACTTCGTGAAAGCCCGGGCAGAACAGCCAAAGCCTGTGCCAGGCCAATGAAGAAACTGTGGGACCACGAAATCTCTTTATTAACCGGGTTTTCTTTTTTAAAATGGGCAAAGGTAAGCAACAGAGCGGTGCTAAGCAGGCATATTCCGACCAGGATCAGGTTTCCGGTGAAAAGGGATTCTACCTTTTCCCTGAAGAAAAGCCCGACAACAGCGATCGGGATGGCCGAAAGCAGGAGTTTGAGCAGGTAGCGTGATTCCTGGTTATTTTGGAGTTTTATAGCGTTTTTAAAGAGGTTAAGGATATCTTTCCTGAAAACGACGAGGGTGCTCAGTACGGTGGCAGCATGAACTGTGAGTGAGAAAGTGAGGTTTTCCTCCCCTGCGATATGCAGGAAGTGATATCCCAGCTCAAGATGACCACTGGAACTGACAGGCAGGAATTCAGTTAATCCCTGGAGTAAACCCAGGAGTAAAGCCTCAAATGGAGTCATGTGGAGAAAGGTAAGAGAGTCGCCCTATTTGGATTTTTTCATGATGGCATAGATCTCAAAGAGAAAGCCCGAAAGAAGGATTAGCGGGGCCAGGGTAATTCTGCGGAAACTGAAAATTTCTGGATTGAAAACGGCAGGATCTTCGCTTCTCCCTCCTGCTATGAGGATGAACCCGATGATAATGATGGCAAAACCGATTGCCATTAACCGATAATTTCCGGGACTCAGGGCGAATTGAGGATTGTCTTTAATCTCTTTGAACGGTTTGTCCATGTTTTATCATTTTGAAGGCCAAAGATAGAATTTTTGAGGCTAATAGAATAATTCGTCAAATTTCATTTTCAGAAAACGGTTTACAGCAATCCGGGTAGAGAACCATGAAAGTAGAATACCCAGGCACAGGACCATCAGAAAAACAAGGCTCAGTATTTTGAAATCATAGATGTGGATTATGCCACTGAGTTCATTTTTATAGGTGAACATCAATGCTGCAAGCAAAAGGCAGGAGAGGATCGCGCCATAAATTCCGTAGAGGATACTTTTCCGGACAAATGGTTGCCTGACAAAACTGCGGGTTGCCCCCACCAGCATCATGTTGTTGATGATAAAACGCTGTGAATAGATACTGATCCGGATGGTGTTGTTGATCAGGGCACTGAAGACAAAAAGCATCAGGGCGCTGAAGATCAGGAGAAAAATACTGATTTTTCTTACATTCTCATTGATCACGGAAACAAGGCTTCGCTGGTAAAAAACTTCTTTCACCTGGGGAAGCTGTACCAGGTTCTTTTCCAGAACTGCCAGACTGTCGCTGTGGGTGTAAGGCGCATACAATTTGATTTCAATGGAGGAAAAGAGTGGATTATAGCCCAGAAAGCCCGTGAAATCCTCACCCAACTCTTTTTGAAGTTCAAGGGAAGCAGTTTCCTTATCGATGTAACGAAGAGATTTAACAAATGGTTCTGTGCTGAGTTTCTTCTGAAAACGTTCAATGTCAGTTTCCTTTAATTCATCGCGAAGGAGCAGGGTAAAGCCGATCTTTTCCCTGACATATTCCGACAGCCGGCCAGCATTGAGCACGACCAGAAACAACATCCCAAACAGAAAAAGTACCAGGGTAATGCTTACCATGGAGGTCAGGTAGGAGGTGATAATCCGCTCCTTCATTTTTTTTGGTTTGCTTTTCCCCATTTTTCGGTCAATTTCAGCGGTGATAACCAGCAAAAGTAATGAAATTTCCCGTTTTGCATCCATTTCCCGAAGGTGTGATTTTAACAACAGGGGGTGAATATTACCTTACCTTTAGAAAATCATTTTTTTAAGAATGAATGTATTGTATTTCTGAAAAAAAAAAATACTTTTGCAGACCGATTATTATCATCCTTGCGATTGTTTAAAGTGCTGATTTACTTTACTGTAGAATAAGTTATCAACAGACCTGGCGGTGTTGGTTATTTTGGTAAGGTTTTTTAGTGTGAGTGTAGAATTAAAAAATTAAAAAAAATTTCAGGTGGATACACTTAGTTTTAAGACTGTTTCGGCCAATAAAGCCACAGTAAATAAAGAGTGGGTAGTCATTGATGCTACCGGTCTGGTGCTTGGAAGGCTGGCCAGCACTGTTGCACGCATCCTGCGTGGAAAACACAAAACGAACTTCACGCCCCATGTTGATTGCGGTGACAATGTGATTGTGATCAATGCTGAGAAGGTTGTGCTAACGGGCGAAAAGATGACCGACAAGGAGTATATTCGTCATTCCGGTTATCCGGGAGGTCAGAGGCGGCAATCGCCGATAGATATTTTGGCCAAATACCCCGAAAGGCTTGTTGAAAAGGCAGTCAAAGGGATGTTACCCAAAAACCGATTAGGCCGCGACCTTTACAGAAATCTGAAAGTTGTGGTGGGACCTGACCATAAGTATCAGGCCCAGAAACCCTTATTAATTGATTTAAATACTATTAAATAACTAACATGGAAGTAGTAAATACAATTGGTCGTCGTAAGAGTGCCGTTGCCCGTGTTTATGTTACTCCCGGCAAAGGGAATATCACGATCAATGACCGTGAACTGAAAAACTATTTCACCACTGAGATCCTGCAGTATGTGGTTACCCAGTCGCTTAACCTTTTGGGGGTACGTGAAAGCTACGACGTGAAGGTGAATCTCGACGGAGGTGGTTTTTCAGGACAGGCTGAAGCAGTCCGTCACGGAATTTCCAGGGCCTTGCTCAAAATTGATCCGGAGAGCCGTCCGAAACTGAAACAGGCTGGTTTTCTGACCCGCGACCCCCGTGAAGTGGAACGTAAAAAACCCGGTCGTCCGAAAGCCAGGAAAAGATTCCAGTTCTCAAAACGTTAATATTTGTAATTTAATTATTTACAGGGATCTAAAACTGTTGAGACTTCCGCAGTGCGGAACTACTCAAGAGTTGCTTTTAAGCAGGATTTCATAAAAAAAGTAAACAGATGCCAAGAACAGATTTTCAGCAACTATTGGATGCCGGAGCACACTTCGGCCATCTTAAAAGGAAATGGAACCCGCGCATGCAGCCTTACATCTTCATGGAAAAAAACGGGATCCACATCATTGACCTTCAGAAAACGATTGTAAAAATTGATGAGGCAGCCGCTGCCCTCAAGCAGATTACCAAGTCAGGACGCAAAATTTTGTTTGTGGCTACCAAGAAGCAGGCCAAGGAAATTGTGTCAGACCTGGTTTCATCGGTAAAAATGCCCTATGTGACTGAACGTTGGCCGGGTGGAATGCTCACCAACTTTCCAACTATCCGGAAAGCGGTTAAAAAGATGGTTTCCATCGATAAAATGGCCAAAGATACCAGCTGGGAAAAGCTTTCGAAGCGTGAAAAGCTTCAGATCACCCGTCAACGGGTAAAGCTCGAGAAAGTCCTCGGAAGTATCGTCGACCTTACCCGTCTTCCGTCAGCACTTTTTGTGGTGGACGTGATGAAAGAAAAGATTGCCATACGCGAAGCCCAGCGTTTGGGTATTCCTATATTTGCCATCGTAGATACCAATTCTGATCCCAGAGGAATCGACTTTATTATTCCGGCAAATGATGATGCCTCCCAGTCGATCCAACTGATTACGGGCCTGATGGTGGAGGCCATCCGTGAAGGTCTGCAGGAGAGACGTTTGGAGCGTGATAAGGATGAAGTAGATTCCGATACAGAGGTGGAGGAAGAGGAACAGCCCAGGAGAAGGAGAACCCGTAAAACCGTTCTTAAAGCAGAAACGATTGAAGAGGTAGAACCTAAAATTCCTGTGGAAATCGAAGAACTGGACGTAGAGGAAGGTCTTGACCCCGACGAAAATGAAGAAGAAGCGGATGGCGGCGAGGAGGAGGATCTGGAAGAAGAAGAGGAAGTTAAGGAATAAGCCCGACCAGTTGATCAGTTTATAAATTCAATTATTTCAAAATTTTGTACTTATGTCATTTACAACAGCAGATGTCGTAAAACTGCGGAAATCAACAGGCGCCGGAATGATGGACTGCAAGAATGCACTTATTGAGGCTGATGGTGATTTTGACCGCGCCGTGGATATCATCCGTGAAAGGGGTAAACTGGTGGCCAGTAAACGTGCCGACCGCCTGGCCACTGAAGGTGCTGTTCTGGCCAAAGTTACGGAAGATAAAAAATTCGGTGCTCTCGTGGTTCTTAACTGCGAAACGGACTTTGTGGCGAAGAATGATAAGTTCGTGGCTTTTACTACCCAGATTCTGGATGCGGCGCTGGCGAATAAACCCGAAAATCTGGAAGAACTGAAAAATATCGTTATCGAAGGTCGCACAATCGGTGATCAGGTTATTGAACAGGTGGGTATTATCGGTGAGAAACTGGAACTCTCCTTCTATGGGAAAATTCAGGCTGAAACCGTGATTCAGTATGTGCACCCGGGTAACAAGCTGGCTACCATTGTGGGGTTTAACAAACAGGATGTCGAGAACCATATGGCAAAAGATATTGCCATGCAGGTAGCTTCTATGAGCCCTGTAGCTGTCGATCGCGAATCCGTTCCACAAAACCTGGTGGAAAAAGAGTTCGAAATTGCCAGGGAGAAATACAGACTGGAAGGTAAGCCGGAAGCCATGCTGGATAAAATTGCCCATGGCGCCGTTCAGAAATGGCTCCAGGAATCCGCTCTGTTGGAACAGACCTTTGTGAAGGATGGAAAGATCTCTGTCAAACAATATCTCGGACAGCACGACAAGGCGCTTTCAGTGACCGGTTTTGAACGCTATGCTTTGAATGCATAATTAGCTTCAGTTCACATTACAAAAAAGGTTTTCCGGAAAGGAAAACCTTTTTTTTTGAAGTAAATCATTTTTATCTTTGTTCAAACATGACCTTGTTATGACACTATACAAACGTATTTTACTGAAATTGAGCGGGGAATCTCTCATGGGCTCCCGGCAATACGGAATTGATCCCGGCAGGTTGAATGATTATGCCTGTGAGATCAGCGAAGTGGTAAATCTGGGTATCCAGGTTGGAGTTGTCATTGGGGGAGGCAATATTTTCAGGGGATTGACCGGTGCTTCCCTGGGCTTTGACCGGGTAAAAGGCGACCAGATGGGAATGCTTGCCACAGTGATCAACAGCCTTGCCCTCCAATCTGCATTGACTGCCTGCGGCACCGGAGCTC
>CAJDVL010000016.1_pt1 | contig 21200 bp, 15 predicted proteins | sample 7391331 | NCBI WGS metagenome assembly CAJDVL01 (sample SAMEA7055707, study PRJEB34461) | soil metagenome | biome: terrestrial ecosystem; feature: Peninsula; material: soil | place: Antarctica | collected 2016 | reverse complement strand
ATGGCACACCACCTCGTTGGGACTTATGCAGGAGGATCCCGGAAAACCATTGTATCCCTTGGTGGCGGGAATCGCTCCGTGGTCTCTGATAAACTCCTCTATCTTACGGTCCAAAAATTCAGTAGTAACCTCTGCCACCACCATCGGGGCAATGTAGTCGAGGGTTTGCGCTGCCAGTTTGCTGCTTCTGCGGATGCCTTCGATCTGCTCGGGGTTTTTGATGATGATTTCGCCCATTGGCTTATTTTTTTGCAAAAGTGGCGAAATGATCCTATTTTTCAAAACTGAACCACTATTTTGCAGTAAAGTTTGTAGATCATACCCATTATGAAGCATATTCAGCATCTGAAAGCGCAATCGTTCCATATCAACCGTTTCGGGGAGGTCTCCACTTCCTTTCTCTTTTGGTATATGCAGGAGATTGCCTGGGAACATGCCCGTGTCCTTGGATTCGGATTTGAGGAGCTGCATGAAGACCAGCTTTTCTGGGTACTCTCGAGGTTTTATGTGAATGTGAGGCGACGTCCCCGGTGGGCGGAAGAGTTTACCCTGGAAACCTGGTCTCGCGGAATCGATGGATTCTATGCTTACCGCGACTTCCGCTTTGTTGATTCACAGGGCAAGGAGATTATTACTGCCACCAGCAGCTGGCTGGTACTTAACCTCCATACCCGCCGGATAAACCGTTTTTCGGCCATCACCGGCTTCCCTCCCTATTCCGAAAGCCTGGTGGGCTTTAACCCCCGGAAGGTGGAGGCTCCTGTAACCAGCGGAGAACCTGATTTCTTCCCGGTACTCTTCAACGAAATCGACATCAACCAGCATTTTAATACCGGGCGCTACCTCGAAAGGATCAACAACAGCTACTCTTTTGATTTTCATTACACCCACGCTTTGAAAGAGATGGAGATCAACTTCCTGAAGGAAGGGCTTCCCGATGACCGCCTGGCCGTCCGCCAGCAACGGCTGACCCCCACGGAGCATCTTTGCAGCATCATCCGCGAGAGCGATGGCGCTGACCTTATCCGTGCCCGGCTGGTCTGGGAACCCAAAGCGTAAGCCACCGCAGTACGAGGTTAAGGAAATGGATCTTCGCCAAATCAAGGTCAGGGACGGGAGCCTTCAATCAGCAAAAGGACAAGTACCCGGTCGTGGATATTATATGAATCTTTTATTTAAAAGACAGTATCTATTGTCTTGTAATTCAGAAGTATATTACATTATAACTTACATAAGATACTATTCTAATATTCTGATATTCTAATCTTCTAATACTTTAAGTATTTTTTCCACTTTCTCCTCCAATGGCAGCCGGCCGTCGATCCAATGGATAAGTGTTCCTTCCCGCTCCATTTTCCGGAACCAGGTCATTTGCCGCTTAGCGAACTGGTGGATGGCCGTATTGAGTTTCTCCGTCATTTCCTGCAGGGTAAGTTCTCCGGTCAGGCAGAGGGTAATATATTTGTACTCCAGTCCGTAATAGGTGAGGGCTTCCGGGGTGATTCCCGAGCGGAGCAGTTCTTCCACCTCTTCAATCATGCCGCTGCCGAGCCGTTCGTGAAGCCTCCGGGTGATTCTCTCCCGGCGGGTTTCCACGTCGAAATGGATGGCTACCACCAGGCTCTTCAAGGGGGTCAATGGAGCCCCCTCTTCAGGATGCTCCAATAAATATTTCTCGATTTCGATAGCCCTTACGGCCCGTTTTTCGTTGACGATGTCGGTGATGTTGTGAAGGGCTGGTTTCAGGCTGTGGAGGATGGCCGTTAGCTCCTCCAGGCTTTTGCCTGCCATTTCCTGTCGCAAAGCCTCGTGGTGGGGAACCTGCACCAGTCTGTAGTTTTTGAGTACGGCCTCCAGGTAGAGGCCGCTGCCCCCGCACAAGACCGGAAATTTTTCCCGCTGGTGCATATCCTGCAAAACTGTCAGGAAGTCGCGCTGGTATTCGAAAACATTGTATTGGCTGCCGGCATCGGCAATGTCGGTAAGGTGAACGGGGACCCTGGTTCCCTCCACCAGGTAATCTTCCAGGTCTTTTCCCGTCCCGATGTCCATGTTCCGGTATACCTGCCGGGAATCGGCAGAAATAACCTCACCCTCCAGGCGGTAGGCCAGATGGGCGGCCAGGGTGGTTTTCCCTGTGGCGGTAGGGCCGGTAACAGCCAGCAAATCATAATGCGGCATGGGTTAGCAATTTGGTATAAAGGGTGGTAAAATGATTATCCTGGTTATTTCTTTAGCTTTTCAAACTGGAATTCAAATCCGTCGAGGGGCGTCCGGGCAGGAGCCAGGATCACCCGATGCTGCCGGTCGAGCAGGAAAGCCGAAGGGTAGGAGCGCACCTTGTAGCGCTTTCCTGTCTCCAGCCGGGGGGTGTCGGTAACCACAATACCCGGGATCTGGTGGCTGCTCATGAATTCCACCGCGTTGATCCTTGAGGAGGGGGAGACCACGATTAATACCTGCACGTCAGGACCGGTTTTTTCAGCCATGGTTTTAAGATATTTTACCTGTTCCTGGCATACCGGGATTTCCAGGTCAGCAAAGAGGATATAGAGATAAGGGCGGTTGTTGGCCGTGGAACAATATGTTTGCCCTTCCCCGAAGGGGAGACATATTTCCGGAGCGGTGACACCCTGCTGCAGGAAGGTGATTTTCTCCGATACCCTGGCGGCCATCTGTTGGACTTCTTTGAGGGTGTGTGTGGTAAAATAGGGAGAGGTTACCATTTTGCGAATGGCGTTTTTGGAAAATTCCCCCGAATACCAGGCATCATGAAGAAGCTTGAGCAGGATCACATCGGCCAGGGGGGAGGGGGCTGCCGTGAACCGGGAGGTCCAGTTTTTGAGTTCTACAAGGTTTTCCCGGGCTACCCACAGCCGCAGGTTCGCCCCGGAAGGCGACTTGCTTTCCGTACTCAGGGTATTTATAAAAAGACGGTTCAGGAAATCGGTGAAAGCAGGCCTGTACCAGGCTTCCGGAGGGAGATCCTTCAGGGTGCCGGCAATTTTCTCCCGGCCTGTCCGCATTATATCGGCTTCGAGCGAAGCCACTCTTACCCTAAAGTGCTCCCCGAAGAGGGGATCCGTGTTTTTGCTGAACTCCCCCTTCAGCGTGCTTTTGATGGTGTCGGCATAGCGCATCATCTGCCGGTAATACAACTGATTGAAATATTTGTCGGTGAGCTGGAAAAACCGGGTATCGAACCTCAAAATCTGATTGGTGAGGTCCCTGCCGCTGCTGTCATCGGTTTTCAGCCAAATCTCTATGGGTTCGAAATAGGGATTCTTGCTCTCCTCGAAACTCTTTTCACGGTGGGGAGGCAGCAACAAGGTAATATCGTTGCCGGGTTCGAGGATTACTCTGCCGCGGAAAATACCGAAATCGGAATAGCAGTAAACGGGGGAGGTCACCTCTGCCTCAATCGAAAACTCACCTCCGTTACCGACCGTCAGGGTGAAAAAGGAGAGGGGAGTCCGCGTCACCGGGTCGGAAAGAGAAAAGAATTCCAGGGTCTTCCCCGCATATTCCGGGGCATTCCCTTTTATTTTCACAGCCTGTGCCTCTAACCATGGCAGAACAGCCACACATAACATCACCAGAATTTTCCGCATTTACATGGGTTCAATTATTGTATAAACTTTGCAGGGTGTGTTTTATTGCTTGCAGCCGCGTCATGGACCGGGATTGTAAATAGATTTACCTTGTGCCCATGCCTGTTGTGCTTTCCGGAGTGAGAAGGGGCTATTCCCCGTTGTCGCCGTTGCGGAATTCGTTCATGTTGAGACTGCGGGGAAGGAACCGGCTGGCATCGCCGCCATGCATGATGATGTCACGCACAATGGTCGAGTTGACCGGGGTGTGTTCCGGAGTGGTCAGTAAAAAGATGGTCTCGATTTCGGGGTACATCTGCTTGTTGACCTGGGCGATGGCCCGCTCAAACTCGAAATCAGCCGATGTCCGGAGGCCCCGCAGAATATAACCGGCACCCATCTTCTTACAGAAATCGACTGTCAGGCCCTGGTGAACTTCCACTGAGATGTTGTCATCATCTTCGAAAACCTCCCTGATCCATTTTACTCTTTTCTCAAGAGGAAAAAAGAATTTCTTGCTGGAGTTGAAGCCGACCATGATGATAATCCGGTCGAAGAGGAGAGTGGCTCTTCTCACGATCGACTCGTGGCCAACGGTGAAGGGGTCAAACGATCCGGGAAAAATGGCAATCTTTTCCATGACTGTTACTTTTAAAAAACTGGTTAAAGTTAATATCTTATTGAATAAACAGACATCTGACAGCAATATTAAAGGAATTGAGCACCCTTGTTCTTAATTCTTAAAGAAAACATACATCAGGTTGTGATTTCATTTATGACGATGGTGTTACAAATACGGATGAAGCTTTTGAATTTCGATCTGAAGTCGTTTAAAATTTCATATTTTTGAAATTTCTAAATTATAAGCAATGGGTTTGAAGTTGTCGGTGGTCATTCCTGTATACAACGAGGAGAAAACCATAGAAGCCATCCTTGACAGAGTTGTTGCTGTCAGATTAATAAACAACCTGGAGAAAGAGATTATCCTGGTCGATGATTTTTCAAATGATACGTCTGCCCGGATAATAGAGCGCTATATCAGTCTGCATCCCGGTGAGAATATACGTTTGGTATCTCAATCAATTAACATGGGCAAGGGTGCTGCTTTGCACCGCGGTATAGAAGAAGCTTCGGGCGATTATTTCATCATTCAGGACGCCGACCTGGAATACGATCCACGGGAGTATAACGACTTGCTGAAACCGATTTTGGAAGGGAATGCCGACGTAGTGTATGGTTCCCGGTTTGTCGGAGGAAATCCTCATCGCATCCTCTTTTTCTGGCATTCTATTGGGAACAAATTTCTGACTTTCGTTTCCAATTTGTTCTCCAACCTCAACCTGACTGACATGGAAACCTGCTATAAGCTTTTCCGAACCGGAATAATAAAAGATATTGAGCTAAAGGAAAAAAGGTTTGGTTTTGAACCGGAAGTAACAGCAAAAATTGCACGCGTTCCGGGAGTCCGAATCTATGAAGTTGGGATTTCATATTACGGTCGTACTTATTCAGAAGGAAAAAAGATCAACTGGAAAGATGGACTTCATGCTATATGGTGCATTCTGAAATATAATTTGCTGGAATGGAAGAGAAATTTGTCCGCATGAATGATGAAACCGGATTTGCCACGCTGGATACCATTTCGGAAGCTGCTCAATTCAATGATTGGATGGCCGGGATCATTATGTCATGGTGCCATGGGGAGGTCATAGAAATTGGTGGCGGGATAGGTAATATTTCACGGGTTTTTCTCAAAGAAGGGTATTCCCTTACTGTTACTGAGCTTAGAGAGGAGTATTGTGAGCTTCTAAAGCAACAGTTAGGCGCATTTAATTCTCTTCGGAACATCATTCAAATGGACATTACGGATCCTCATTTTGATGAAAAATTCAGTTATTTATTTGGAACATTCGATTCAGTTTTTGCCCTCAATGTGATTGAACACATTGAGGATCGTGAAAAAGCCATTGGAAATTGCCGGAATCTGCTGAAAGCAGGTGGAAGCCTGGTTATTCTGGTACCGGCATTTCAGTCGCTCTACAACCGTTTTGATCTTGAATTGGGCCATTATCTGCGGTTTACCCGTGAAAAATTATCTCAATTATTGGAACAGAATGGTTTTAATGTCAGCCACCATCAATATTTCAATACGGCTGGCATAGCTGGCTGGTGGTTTGTCGGAAAAATAATGAAGAGAAAAGTGATCCCGGGAGGATCAATGCGTTTGTACAACCGGATGGTCCCCCTATTCAGGATTCTGGATTTTTTTACACATAAATATTTTGGGTTAAGTATTATTCAGGTAGGAGTCAAAACATAGTCTCAGATTACAACAATATGATTAAAATATACTGGATTCTCATTCAAACGATTAACCATTGAACTGATTATGAATAAAATAGTTAAATACGGGGTGCTGTTTTTGATAGTAGGCATTGTTCTCAACTTTTTTTTCAGACTGGTGTTTCATTCCATCCCTGTCGATAAACTTATCATGGGATCTGATCCGGTGGGGTATTACCAGTACTTGCCCACTTTTTTCCTCGAGGACTGGGATAAGTTCAACTATCTTCCATGGGCCATATCATTTGGTGAGACTAAATGGCTGAGCGTTTTTACGTGTGGTGTGGCAATTCTTTGGAGTCCGTTCTTTCTGTTGGGCCACTTTTTTACTCTTTTTCTCGGTTATGAAGCAAATGGATGGGGAAATATCTATTTTGGTTTTATCTTAATTGCAGCTTTGTTTTATGTATATGTTGGACTTGTCTACCTGTACAAATTCCTGCTTTCATACTTTGATTCCAAAATCGCGCTGAGAACCACCATCCTGATATTCATCGCCACCAACCTGTTTTATTACACCACAATTTTAGGAACCGGAATGTCACATGCCTATTCCTTTTCTCTGATTTGTATGTTTTTATTTTACGTACAGCGGTTTTACAGGCAACCCTCCCTGAAGTATGTGATTTTATTCTCCCTTCCTGTTTCCCTTGCCGTACTGATTAGGCCTACCAATATAATTGCTTTTCTTTTTGTGCTTCTTTTTGAAGTGCGCACTTTTGGCGATTTGAAAGAAAGATTCCTATTCTGGTTTAAAAATTACAAGTACATACTTGTTGTAATCCTGACAGGGTTTATTGTTTTTATCCCCCAGTTGCTATACTGGCACAAAGTAACAGGCAAATTCATATATTACTCATACCAGAATTTCGGATTTTCAAATTGGCTGACCCCAAAGTTTGGGGTGGTATTATTCGGCAAATTTAATGGTTGGCTAACCTATACTCCTATTGTGGTTTTCGGATTATATGGGCTTTTTGTCCTTCTAAGAAAAAGAGCGATGCACAGCATTGCCACATTGGTTGTATTGATCTGTGCCGTTTATATCAATGCCAGTTGGTGGGTGCCCACTTTTTCAGCAGCTCTGGGACAGCGGGCCATGATCGACTTTCTTCCATTCATCGCTATTCCTTTGGCATGGTCTATTCAGAAGATCGATTTATCATCCCGTAAAGTAAGAATTTTCTTTTTGGTCATTATCCTCGTGATAATCTATTTCAATCTCCAATTCTCTTTTCGTTATGATCCTGTGATGTGGTGGGACCCACCGTTTACCTGGTCTAAATTCTTTAAATATGTTTGGTTCAGGTAATTTACTGTAACCTTTAGAATGGTTTCATCACTGTAGTCGTTATGGTATAAGGTATCCCTTGTAAATTCAATTCCCGGAGTGGCAATTTTTGCAAGGTCCTCGAACAATTGATCTTCGATTTTCAGGGAATGAAGGTACACATAAAACGGAGGTGAGTTTTCATTGATCTCCGGAGCTGTTCCCCAGTAATTCATTGAACGGTCCCAGCTGTGATAAACCCATGAATTGGGATACAATTTGGCAAAATGCTGAATGTAATTTTCTTTTTCCTTTCCTGCATAAGCTCCTGTGAACATCATTGCATATTCGACAAATGCACCCCCGTAATAGGAGGAGGCAATAACTTTTTTTGCTTCAGCCGGGAGAGTGGAAGCAAATTGCAGGGTTTTGTTCTTATTGTCCACATCCCTTGAAATATGCATTGTTTTTATCGGGACCAGTGACAATTGCGTATAGAGCAGGAATACACCGGTAAATAAATAAACAAGCCCTGAAATGGTTTTACGATACTTCCATTGTATGGGGAGAATCATTCTGACGGTTAGTACCAATATCAGGGGGAAAAGGTATAGTGCCATAATGAAATACCGGTACTCAAAGTGTTTCCCTACCATGAAGAGCAATAAGGCAATTACAGCCAACACGCCTGCCCCGAGCTTCATCACTGATCGTTCTTTTCTTTTGAATATAATATACAGGATAAAAATGATCACAAAAATGGCTAAAACTCTAAAATAGAATTTGTTGGAGTTGTATATTTCAATGATATTCGGCCAAAATGTGTTCCAGTCTATGAAGTTTTTTTCTCCTTCGCCATGCTGGCCGCTGAAGAAAAGAAGCCGCTTGATCCAGTGCCAAAAACGGCTTATCTGGAGTGTAACAGGTAAAGCGATAAGAAAAAACGAGACAAGACCCGTAAAGAGGTAAAGTAAATGTTTCCTTTTCAATACAAAAAGTGGGAGTATCCACAGAGGGAGAAAAGTGAGTTTAACACTAAGACCAAATCCCGCAATGACTCCTGCGAGGAGTGCGGGTTTTGTTTCACCCGGATTATCGCATTCCAATATCCAAAGGATGAAGCATATCATCAGAATTACAGGCAGTATAAGAAAAGCCTCCGGGGCAAATCTGCTCAGGTTGTCGAGGGATAACTGCGTGATAAAAGGAGCTGCCTGGACCAGAAAAGCCAACGATACCTGTTTTGTAAGTCGATAAACCAATGCTCCGGCTCCCAGAAGGAAAAGCGAAGTGACTGTTAGAAGAATCAGATTGGCTGTTTTGAGATACAATTCGGAATTTAGAATGGCATCGTCAATTATCCCGTTTTCAGGTTGTCTGATGAGATGTATTGCTTTAAAGGAGAGCGCAACCACATATTGCAGGGGAGTGGCTGGATTGTCGATATGCCCGATCAGGAAATGGCCACGGGCAAGCGTAAGGCCAGAGATAAAATAGATATACTCAGAATCGACAGAACGTACAAAATAGGTTCCGGAAAGCCTGTTGAAATAGAATCCCAGAAAAAGGTAAAGAACAGGTATAATTATCAACAAGAGCCAGAAGCTCTTTCTCCAGGTGGTAATGAATTGTTTCTTCATAGTCGGAATGAGAATATTTCTATGGTTTATAATAGATTTCTCCAAAGGCATGCTTGTTTCGGAATTCTTTCCTGAACGGGAAATGGCTTTTTACATAGTCCATGGTTTCTGTGGACTCCGCACCGGTTGACTCTGTAATAAAAATTTTTGCCATCTCCAGCTCTTTTCGGTCCCTAATATGCTGGAACGGTTCCCCGGTAAGATATCCAAGCCGTTTATCCCTAAGGTTGAAGATCATGTTGAAACTGGAGGATATGGGTTCATTTTGCCATTCATTTTTTTCACAGAATTCCACCATTTCACGATGAAGTGTGGTTACTTCAACAAAACCAAGGTCGCTGTCAGCGTTCTTCTTATCTGTTAGGCTATAATACATCGGAATAGTTGCCAATAATGCTGCGGCAATGATATCGATTGTCAGAAAGCCTGTTTTTATCTGTGACAGGACAATCCCGGCAGCAACAATGAATAAGGTCATGATTCCCAACATATATCGCTGGGTATAAAAGTTTAAAGCGGAAAAGGCAATAAACAGGGAAGCCAATAAAGCGACCATTCCCAGAAACTTAAGGTTTCTGATTTTCCCATCTGCCATATTGTATAAACACCATCTTCAGTGCCGTAGTTAGCTTCATGTTAATGAAGTACTTATCGAACTGAATATGCCCTAAATGTTCAGAATAGAAAAAGGTTCCAAATTTGATGTAATGGAGTGCCAGCCAGAACCCATAAATTACCAGAGGAACTGACAACAGAAGGATATCGGCTGAAAACACTGGTTTTTCTCTTTTCCGGTCAAGATGGGCGAACAGGTGCCAGAAAAGGAAAAATAGAACAAAAATCAAGGCTGTCTCCTTGGTTAGTATCATCAGCGAGGCTACCACGGCATAAAGGGTGAATTTTTTGGACAGGAACATGTCAAAGGAGACCAGCAGCAGAAAAGCCAGAAGCATTTCCGGGAGTAAGAATGTAGCCTGAGCCAGAAAAAGGGATTGCACAGCAAGCAGTGTTATGGTTAGATTTCCAGCGGAAATTCCTCCCATTTTCCGGGCAAAAAGCCAGGCATAGAAAAGAAGTGCCAGTGAAATGATAAAAGGGAGTAACCTGGAAAAGAATATTGACCCGGGATGAATAGACATCCACGATGAGGCCAGCCAGAAAAAGAAGAGGGGGTGTCCTTTGGCTTCTTCCAGTGGTAATGCACCTGGCAGCAATCCCGGACCGTTTTCCATCATTTTGAAAATCGCCGGGAAGTAGGACCAGGCTTCATCCCAGAAGTATGGCAGAAAAAGGTGTGAAAAAGAAAATACGGCAAATACAGCAAGTACGAAAATGAAATAGTATTTAGCTATTATTTTGAACATATTTCTAGGGTTAGTCGTTAACGGGAAGGGAGTACAATGTGCAGAAATTATTTTGATGCCTCAGGGTGTAACGTTTTCCGAGGATATCCAGTTGGCATACCGGCACTGTAGTCTCTATCCGGGCTGGTGAGCAGATGAGCAGGACATACTCCACAGGTTTTATCCGGCCCTCATTGCTGGTGATTGAAAAAATATCAGGATCATCGGAATTGATATATTTCTCACAGGCTACTTTTTTATTTTCAACACCCCATTCGTTCAAAAAACTGATGTTGTAGATGGTTGTGTTCCATCTGACCGGGAACCAGGCGAGTCCGGCCTCGTAATTTTCAAGAACGACAGCAGACTGGTCGATGCCCGCATATCCTGCTGTGTGGGAATGCAGCCAGTTTTCATTGTAATTGAGCGTCAGAAGCAGGGTGCCCGGGTCCACATCTTTGACGGCTTCCTTCATCAGTACAATTTCTTCAGAGAGTTCACCGATGGTTTTGGTGTACATTTTGGTGAAAGCGATGTGAAAAAGAATCATAGCGACAAAAGCCAGTGCATGGAGCCATTTCGGATATTTCAATATCGCCAGCCAGGTAATCAGGAAAAGAAAGAAAAAGAGAATAAGACGTTCGGTCAGTAAGATGGCATTGGGTAAAAGCAGATATAAAAGGAGGAAACTTACAGAAAACAGAAACCATATCAGGGGAGCAGCCTCCCATGTCCCGGCTATAACAAGGTCGTCACCGCTTTTCTTAACAGATTTCTTCAGCCAGATTACGAAATGAGTGACTGCCATAATCAGAAAAAGGAGAAAGAGCAATCGGGTATAACTAATCCAGGGCGAACCAGTGCTGATCGCCAGCAATGGCCTGATTTCGGAAATCCACTTAAATAGCTGATCCAGATCGGGACGTGGTGCATCGTGAACGGAGTCAACCCTGGTGATATAAAGCACCGTGAGTACCAATGAAGGCAAAGCTGCTAAAACAATCAAAAGCGTGTTGCGCAGATTTTTCCTGATGTCTGACAAAAGGAGTCCCCCTCCGGAATGACATTTAACAATTTTGGCGACTGAAAGGATAAGAATCACTGCCAGGGAGATCAGAAAAGGGAACAAGTGAGAAAACCAGGTAGCCAGAAATAAAAAAGCGAGAATGACAATTTGTTTTAAGTGAATGGTTTCGCAGTATTTGTAATAATAATAGACAGTCAGAAAAAAGAAGAGGATCCCGAAAGAAAAATTAAAAAACCCGAAGTAAAAGTTCTGGTTATGCACAAAGAGAATCATTAACCATGAAAAGATTCTGTTTTCAGGGGTGAGGTGCAAAACCAGTTTTCTGAAAATAATAGGGGTAAAAAACAGGTATATGAAAATCACTGCTTTTTCTGTCAGATACCCGGGGAGAAAAGTACTGAAAACAGCAAAAAGAAAATGGCTGGTCCAATTGGGTATCGGAAAGTTGTTGATCTGAAACAGATCCCTGAATAGTGGAACATCTCCGGTTATCAGATGCTTAAGGATTACGCCGCTGTATAAATGTGCTGAACCATCCAGTGTGACGAAGTAGGCATGCACAAACAGAGGAATAACTCCTGCACAGAGCATTAAGTAAAAGAGAATAGTTTCAAGGTTTCTGAAGTTTTTTGACCATAAAAAATTCATCACGCGAGATTTTTAAGGATGATTCTGTTTTATGGATAAATCCGACTCTTCGATAAGATACAAAGGTCTGTTTTTCTGCTCATCAAACAGATGTCCCACGTATATCCCAATAATTCCGATCATAAAGAAAAGGATCATGAAGCTGATGCTCATGAAGAGGACGATCGTGGTATACCCTGAAGGTGGGGCTTCTCCGAAAAAGTAGACATAAAGTGTATATAACCCAAGGATTAATGAAATGATCGCAAATGCAATTCCAAACCAGATTCCCAGAAATAGTGGTGCCTTTGTAAATGAGGTAACTGCCTGGAAGGTCAGGGAGACCAGTTTTTTAAAGGAATATTTGGTTTTTCCCGCTTTTCGGGCCGGAGCTATGAATTCCAGGGTTGTTTTTTTAAAGCCGATGGTTTGAATCAACCCCCGGAGAAAGCGGTTGCGTTCCCTATACCTGGTTCTCAGGATCGATGCCACCGGCTGCGAAATCAGAAAAAAATCAGAAGCATTACCTGCCAGTTCCTGGCCGGAAATTTTGCTCAGAAAGGGATAAAATAGATTTGACAGAATCCGGCCTATCCCTTTGTTCCCCTCATTTTTGCTTCTGACCATATTGATGATTTCATAACCACCAGTGAATGTTTCAGCCATTAGTGGGATTAGCGAAAGGGGATGTTGGAGATCAGCATCCATACAGATCACTGCGTCACCGCTTGCATGGTCAATGCCTGCAATCATGGCGGACTCATGTCCGAAATTCCGGGAAAAACGGATCAAATGAGCTTCACTTCGTGTAACGCTGAACGACTTGCAGAAATTTCCGATTAACTTGCTGCTGTTGTCTCTGCTTCCGTCGTCAACAAAAATCCATTCTGTTTCAAACGGAAGCTCTTCTGCCAGGTCAGAAATCTCCTGAAATAACCAGGGAAGGATTTCTTCTTCGTTATAAACTGAAAGTATCACCGATATTTTCACTCGATTATCATTTAGCAGGTAAAAACTTTGTAAATATAGCTTAATTTGCAGATCAATCTCTATACCTTCCACCATGAAGAATCGGCTTTACGGAATACTTTTTTCCCTCATTCTTTCTGCTGTTGTTATTGTGCTTTTTTTTGGTGACTCCATCCGGCACCTTGACAATCGCTATTTCTCATCTTCCGGAGATGGCTTTAAAGCCTATTATTGTGCCATTTATCATGTGAAGTATGATACTGTAAATTCCCTGTCAGGGGGGATGAATTATCCTTTCGGTGAACTTATTGCTTTTACAGACAGCCAACCTTTAATTTCCAATACGATCAGGTTGCTGAATCAATTGTTTTCATGCCAGGGAGAATGGGCAGCCGGAGCCATTAATGCGGGAATATTGATGGCTTTCGCTTTAGGGGCAATTTTTATATTTCTGATTTTATACGATCTGGGAGTTGCCTGGTGGTTTGGTGCACTCGCGGCTGTGGGAATCTCCATGTTATCCCCTCAGGTGGCAAGGTTTGGCGGCCATTATTCCCTTTCCTGGCTGGTATGGATTCCTGCTATGATATACTGGTTAATGAGGTTTGATAAAACCAGATCATGGAAGTATACTTTACTGATAGCACTTACCACATTCCTTGCAGGCAAAACGCATTTATATTTTTTAGGATTTGCAGGATTTCTGACAGGCGGCTATTGGTTTTGGAGATTTATACAAAACAGAAATACCAAAAGTTTATGGTACTGCGACCTTATGAACCTCTTCCTGCAGCTAATACTCCCTGTAATAATTCTCCAGACAGGGATCATGGTTCAGGATGATGTGATTGACCGGACAGTTTTTCCCTATGGATTTGAAATATACAGGAGCCATCCGGTTGGGGTCTTCCTGCCATCGGGTAAACCCTGGTCCTTTATGCCTGGAATTGTGAAGATCTTCAGTCATTTAAGCTGGGAGTCCCTGGCTTACATAGGAACGCCTGCGCTGATAGGTATTTTGACAGCCTGTGTCATTTTTATAAGAAAATCATTAAAAAAGGGAATCCAAAAACAGCACGAAAAATTTCAAATGATGACGCTGCTGCGCTGGATATCCGTGATCGCTCTGCTTTTTTCTTTTGGTGTTCCTTTTGTTTTCGGACTGGAATGGCTTGCTGACTATATTGGCCCGATCAGGCAGCTAAGGGCATTGGGAAGGTTTGCCTGGCTATTTTATTATGTGGTCAACATATCCGTTTTTGTTGCCATTTACCGGAAAGCATTCCTCCAGCCGGCCGACAAGTTATGGAAGATCATTGCAGGCCTGGCTGTTTTACTTTTGATCTATGAAGGGTACTGGAACATGAAAGGGAATACCCAGGGACTCCGAAACCGGATCGTTGAATTGGAGGATCGGGCAAATGTAATAGATGAAAACCGTTGGGTGAAAGAGATAAATCCTGATGATTTCAGGGCGATAATCCCGATACCCTACTTTCATGTGGGTTCGGAGAATATTTGGATTGACGGGGGACACCATTCCAGAGAGTCGGCGATGATGGTTTCCCTGAAAACAGGATTACCTACTACTGGCGTAGAATTGAGCAGGACCTCAATCAGTCAGACTTTCATGAACTATTCTCTGTTTATGGAACCTTTGCAACGACTTGAAATAGCTGATCACCTTCCCGGGGAGAAACCTTTCCTCGTGATGGTTATGAATGGTTATCCACTTACGGAAGCTGAACAATGGCTGTTAAGGGATGCCAAACCCATTCTTTCGACCGACAGGTTCTCCTTCCTGAGTCTTTCCGTCGGTACCATCAGGGACCTTCAGGAGAGCTGGAGAATGAATATTTTTGATCAGTTCGACAGTGCACACTTCTTTCAACGTGAGAGTTCTCTTGTTTCAGATTCCCTGACCTGGTTCATGGTAAAATCATTTAATGAGACTTCTACAGATATAAGTTTTCAGGGTGGCGGAGCTTTTGTTTTTCCGACCCGGAAATGGGCTATTGTATGGTCTGACACCTTACAAAACATTCCAGCCGGGAAAACCCTTGTGGCAGGATTCTGGATTCATGATTATCAGAGAGATGGCTGTTTACGTACCAACCTGGAAGTATTCCAGAAAAACAGTGCTACCGGAGAAACTACCAACTATATCTTTACGGACCTATTTCTCCATATCAAAGGTTTTAGCGGTAACTGGGCACTTGTGGAAATGGAATTCGAAACCAAATCGGAGAACGAAGTAGTCCAGCTTTCGTTGCTTAACAAGGTGATTCCAAAGGCAGATTTCGTGATTGACGAATTGCTTGTAAGGGAAAAGGGAACCGACATTTGGGTCGACGAGGGTACCGCTATTTTTAAGAATGGAAGAAAATATATCCGGTAATTTCTGTAGCGGTATTCGTTATTTCTCTTCCTGTGAGCCTTGAGGCTTGAGGTCAAAAAGTCTGTTTTTTGCAAGACCCCATTTTTGCAACCGGAATTGAAACGAAGTCTTCAATACTCCCAAACCGTAAATGGTGCTGTTCTTATAGTTGATACTTGAGGCATCGTCGAAATATTTAGTAGGACAAGTGATTTCAGCGATATCATACCCTGCGTAGAAAATTTGAGCAAGCATCTGATTATCAAAAACAAAGTTATCGGAATTCACTTCGTAGTTTATTTTCTCGAGGATTTCTCTGGTGAAAGCCCTGTATCCGGTGTGGTATTCCGATAGTTTGGCGTTCATCAGCAAATTCTGAAACAATGTAAGTCCCCTGTTTGCCACATACTTTATGACCGGCATTCCTCCCCTGAGGGCACCGTTCCCCAGGATCCGCGAACCGAGCACCACATGGTAGAGCCCGCTGGAGAGCAGATGGGCCATGGCCGGGATGAGAAGAGGTGTGTACTGGTAGTCGGGATGAAGCATAATGACGATGTCACCATTCAGCTCTACAGCCCGTCTGTAACAGGTTTTCTGGTTTCCTCCGTATCCTTTGTTTTTCTCGTGGACAATGATGTGTTGGATCCCCAGACGTTTGGCTTCATCTACAGTGTCGTCCTTACTCCTGTCATCCACAAGGATGACATCATCCACAATCGAAAAATCAATCTCGTTGTAAGTTTTAGCCAGGGTCTTCGATGCATTGTATGCCGGTAAAACGACAATGACCTTTTTGTTGTTAATCATAGCTTCATAAATGGTGCAAAAGCTTGCAGATCTTTAAAAAAAATAAACTTTTTCTTATGTCAACCTTGAATTTTATGGGTTGTTCCAGTAAGGAATAGTGCAAAAACATGCAAATATAGTTAATTTGCATAAAAATTAGTGGTGATGAAGTTCAATACCCGGATTACAGGATTGGTGCTTGCAGTGGCTATATCGATGGTTCTCCTGACGCTCTTTTTCGGGAGTGTAATCCTGAACCCCGGTAAGTATTATTTTGCGGCCGAAGGTGATGGCTTCAAATCCTATTATGTGGCCCTCTTCCATACCCAGCGCGACAGGTTGCCTATGCGTTCCGATGCGATGAACTATCCCTTCGGGGAAATGATAAGTTTCACGGATAGTCAACCCGTGGTGACCCAGGCCATACGGTTCATCTCCAGTGAATTTTACGATATCTCTCCCTATACCACTGGAATTATCAATCTCACCATGTTGCTATCGGTTTTGTTGGGTGTGGTGTTCCTTTACCTAATATTGAGCGAAAGTGGGGTAGGATGGTGGTATGCTTCCATGGTTTCAGTGGGTATTGCTTTTCTGTCACCCCAGATCGGCAGGCTTGGTGGTCATTTTTCGCTTGCATGGGTTTTATGGATACCCTTGATGATCTGGCTGATCATCCGCTTCGACAAATCCAGGTGGCTGATCTTTTCCATATTGATCGGAATCACGACCTTCCTTAGTGGACTGATGCAATTTTATTATATCGCATTTTTTGCCTTTCTAATAGGCGGTTACTGGATTTTCCGTTTTCTGTTTTATAACAAGGCCTCTACGATCTGGTACCGTGATATGCTGCATATTTTTTTTCAGTTTATTCTTCCGGTCCTGTTGCTTCAGCTCCTTGTCCTGTTAAACGATGATGTTACAGACCGCACAGCATTTCCTTTTGGATATGAAAGAAGTGTTGCCCATCCCCTGGGAGTTTTTCTGCCTTCGGGATCACCATGGTCTTTCATCCCGGGGATTTTTACTGTATTTCGCCACATTTCATGGGAATCCCTGGCATTCATCGGAAGCGTTTCCCTGGCAGCTTTTTTTGTGGGGTTTTACCAACTCGTACGTCGTGTAATCCGTAAGAGACCTTTTCACCGGGTTACCCCAAACCGGTCTTTGAATGTGCTTTTCTGGGCTTCTATTATGGCGCTGCTGTTTTCGTTCGGTATTCCATTTATTCTGGGACTGGATGGATTGTACGACCTCTTTCCTCTACTCAGACAATTTCGTGTGCTTGCCCGGTTCTCATGGCTTTTCTTTTATCTGATGAACATTGTGGTCTTTGTTTCCATTTACCACAAAGCCTTTGTTTCACCTTCAGGAAAGGTGTGGAAAACCATAGCCGTTGCAGCCCTGCTGCTTCTGGGTTTTGAGGCCTTTTATAACACCAGGGGCATTGCCGTTCAACTGCAGAACAGAATTCCGGAATTGGAAGACTGGCAGAATGAAACGCAAGAAAACCAATGGGTGAAGAAGATCATTGCCAGGGATTACCAGGCGATTATCCCGGTTCCCTATTTTCATGTAGGATCTGAAAATATCTGGATCGACAACGGACCTGAAATAAAAAAAGCGGTCATGGTGGCCTCGCTGAAAACCGGGCTTCCCACCACGGGTGTCGATTTGAGCAGGACTTCCCTTTCGCAGACCTTCCTGAATTACAGCCTCTATACTGAACCTTTGCAAAGGCTGGAGCTGGTCGACTACCTCCCGGATGAGAGAGCGTTTCTGGTAATGGTGATGAAGGACTATGAACCTACAGAGACTGAAAAATGGGTACTGATAGGAGCCAAACCCCTGCTGGAAACCTCCCGGTTTGCGCTGATGAGTCTTCCTGTGGCCCATATCCGGCGTCTCCATGAAACCTGGCGCCGCAAAACCATTGAAGACTTTTCAGGTTCCCGTTTTTTCGACAGGGAAGGTTGGCTGGTTTCCGATTCAGTGGCCTTCTTCCGGCATCTCTCTTACGACACCCTCCATGCGAAAAGCAGTTTCAGAGGGAAAGGGGCTTTTACCTTCCCCGCACAGAAACGAGCCCTGGCATTCAACGATACACTGGAAAATGTTCCCAAAGGAAGAAAAATGGTTGCTGGTTTCTGGATTCGCCCTTATCAGAAGGATGCCTGCCTGCGGACAAACCTCGAAATCAAGCAGCTAAACAGTGATACCGGCGGAACTGCCGGTTGGGAATCAGATGAACTCTTTCGCCATATTAAAGCTTTTTACGGGGAATGGGCACTTGTCGAAATGGAGTTTGAAACCCGGATTGACCATCCCTGTGTGCAAATATTCCTACAGAATAAGGTGGTCCCCGGAGGTGAGTTTATCATCGATGAATTGCTGATTCGTGAAAAGGGACTTGAGGTGTGGATGGATACCGGAAATACACTCTATCACAACGGGAGGAAATTTTCCAGAAGGAAATTGCGGGCCTATAATTAAACCCTGGCTGTCACCAGACTCCCGCGATGGCTTTCCCACACGCTTTACATTTTCCGTTTTCCAGGTTGTTGCTCACAATGGTGAAACCTCTGCGCTCAATAACCATCTTTTCGCAGGATGGGCAGAAGGTGTTTTCAAATCCTTTCCCCGGTAAATTCCCGACGTAAACATATTTTAATCCTTCGGCGATGGCAGCTTCTTTAGCCTTGATCAGGGTATTCAGGGGAGTGGGAGGCAGCTGGGTGAGCTTATAAAGCGGGGTAAATCTGCTAAAATGAAGGGGGACTTCCTGAAATCCGTTTTGAGCCAACCATTTGCACATTTGGCTGATCATGTCGAGGTTGTCACTCCATGAAGGGATAATGAGGTTGGTGATCTCCAGCCAGACCTTGCTTTTCTGTAAGGTCAGCATGGTATCGAGGACATTCTGCATCTTTCCCCCCGCCAGTTTTAGATAAATCTGTTTGTCGAAAACCTTCAGGTCAATGTTGGCCGCATCGATAAACGGAATCAGCCTTTTCAGCGGTTCCGGATTGATGTAGCCGTTTGACACCATGATGTTGCGGATTCCCTTTTCTGAAGCCAGTTTGGCAGTGTCGAACATGTACTCATAAAAGGAGACGGGCTCCGAGTAGGTATAGGAAATTGAAGAACAGTTGTTTTCAACAGCGCTTTTCACTACATCAGGGGGCATCAGGGTTACATTCCGGGTTTTCGCCGGGCTGGTCTGGGAGATTTCCCAGTTCTGGCAGTTCAGACAGGCAAGATTACAACCGGCTGTGGCAATGGAAAAAGTCCTTGATTGAGGCATAAAATGGAAGAGGGGTTTTTTCTCAACCGGGTCGACATGGACAGCACAGGGATTTCCGTATGCAACCGAGTACAGTTTGTTATCAATATTGATCCGGTTATGACAGGTGCTCACTTCCCCGGATTTGAGCGTGCATTCATTGGGGCAGATGCCACAGAGCACACCACGGGGTGTGACGGTGTAAAAATGGGCTTCTGTACTGAATTTTCCGGGATCCTTGCCCGCGTGTGAAGCCCTGACAAAACCAGGACAGGCCAAACAGGCTACCCCTGCAGCACTTAACCTGAGAAACTCCCTTTTTGTCATGTTACCCATAAAACTTCACGATTGAATCTTAAATATACAGCAAAAACTGTTCCGCAGATCAGTTGGCTTCAGGATTGTTTTCTTAAAATGTTCAACAGCACAACCAGAAGATTAAGTCCTGCTATGATAAAACAGCTGCCATAAACTCCTGCCAGGGGAACCAGGATGGTTGTGATGACCAGTGCACCCAGGGCAGATCCCCACAGGTCGGCAGCATAAACCAATGCGGCAGAGCGCTGGTTGTCAGCAGGGTAATTTCTTGTTGTGGTGACAAATTGAAATCCTGTGAGAAAGGAAGGGACCAGCAGGGCAGGGATAAAAACCAGCCATAGCAGGAAAGGAGAGAAGCTTATCTGTTCTGATTTCCAGAGGAAGGGCAAAAGCAGCATATATCCGGCCAGCAATAATTGTCCGGCCAGGAAATGACGTCTTCCGGTGGGGAGCCGGTTCCCGAAAGCAGACCCCAGGGCCAGTCCACCCATGAACAAGGCAAAGATCAGTCCAATGGCCGAATAGAGATTCCCGAAAACCACCTGAAACCAAAAGATCAGGAGGATTTCTGACGAAGAGGCCGTCAGACCGGTGACAAACATTCCAGCAGTGACGGGATTCATCCGGAGCAGGAAAATAAGAAGTACCACAGACGGGATCAGCAGAAGCCAGAAATTGCGGCCTATGAACTGTGAAAGATAGTGGAGTGTATGGTAAAATACCGGCAGGGGCTTTAAGTCGGTGTTGGTAACAGGGGTAGTTTCAATAATCCGCAAAATAGCATCTCCACGTGTCTCCAGGGAAAGGTCATCCATATAATCTGAATTGACATAGCTCCCGCTGATTCCCCGGATGGCTGAAAGTTCACCGATACGGGCCGACAATGTGTCGTCGGATGCAATGAAATAATCGCGTTCTCCGGGGATGATGCATAGTTGATCAAAATATCCCGATAAGGTGTGATACAGGGAGCCTTCCAGGTTGATTTTCTCCGGAGAGATGTAGTTCCCGCTGGGTGAAACTCCGTAAATTACTACACCATTGGGATTAAGTCTTTGTTTAAGCAGAGATATAAAACCTTTTGTATAGTAGCGGTTTAACTGCAAGCTGGAAGGGTCAGGCACAGCTACAATAACCACATCCCAGGTATCGCTGCTTTGCTGGATAAACCTCCTGCCATCTCCGGGAATAATGACAAGCCGTTTATCTTCAGGGATGGCCTTGTACCGGCTGATCAGCTTCATGAGTCCCGGATTGATTTCCACATAACCGAGAATGGTTACCCCAGGATATTTAAGAACTTCGGCTGATAAGGTTGAAAGATCTCCGGAAATTATAAGGACCTTTTCCGGGGCAGGGTGCTGTAACATGGCAAAGTGGACGAACTCTTCACTGACAATGGCATCGCCCGTGGTGTAGAGTGCTGAGCCGTTTTCAAAAACCGTTTTTTCGTCACCGTTGGCACAAACCGTAACATTTCCGTATGTAGTTTCATGTGTGGCCAGCACGTCCTGGTTTCCGAAGAGAAATGATTTGATCTTCAGATCGAGGGGAAGCACAAAGAAGAGCCCCAGCAGGATCAGAAGAGAAAATAAAGCCGGCAGTATTTGTTTCTCTTTAC
>CAJDVL010000036.1_pt1 | contig 22890 bp, 18 predicted proteins | sample 7391331 | NCBI WGS metagenome assembly CAJDVL01 (sample SAMEA7055707, study PRJEB34461) | soil metagenome | biome: terrestrial ecosystem; feature: Peninsula; material: soil | place: Antarctica | collected 2016 | reverse complement strand
TTTTTCCACCGGAATGTATTGCTGGCTATGATGGAATTTGATTTTTCAGTGGTGAGAAATCGTCGCCAGGTGGAAGAGCGACTGATGGAGAAAATTGATGACCACCGGGTAATCAGGTTTTTGTTAAAGAATATAAAAGCTGATCCTTCCAGGAAAACCCTGAGCTGGCGGCTGAATCCGGAAGCGTTGTATAACAACCTGGAAGAGATGATGGAAGGGGTAAACCTGCGGTGGCTCGATGACCGGATCCCGATTGTGGCCTATCCGGTAATCTTTATACGGGGTTTGGATTCACCCTATATCAGGGATAATGAGATCGCGGAAATAAAAAAGATTTATCCTGAAGCCCGAATTGTGGATATCCCCGGAGCAGGCCACTGGCTGCACGCGGAACAGCCTGCGTTATTTCTGAAGGCTGTCACTGAATGTTGTTGATAATGTCTATAAAGGTGTTCAATGAGGAGAATCATTACTGGTAAAATTGCCATTATTCTGTCACTGCTTCTGCTGCTTTTTGGTTCATCCTGCCACGATGATCCCGAAGAGCTGAGTGATGCCTGCAGTATTGTCTCCTTTAATTTTGAAAGGAGCAATAATCCGGGACTGGCTGCCAATTATTTTGGAGCCATTGACCCTCTCTCCCATCATATTTCGTTCTCTTTTCAGGATGAACTGGAAAATAAACGGCTGATCCCGACCATCGAAGTGTCGCAAGGAGCTACTGTTACGCCGGTATCAGGGACCCCTGTTGATTTCTCCAGTCCTGTTACCTACACGGTTACTGCTGCCTCAGGTGTTACCCTGCGATATACGGTGTCAGTCAGCACCCCGCTGGGAGTGCCGCTCATTACGGGATTGCAGGTAAATCAAGTGACTTGTCCTTTTGACCAGGCTTCAGAAACCTTCTTTTTTACCATCCCGTCCGCTTCTTCCGGAAATATCCGGATATTTTGCATTGGCCAGAACGTGGCTGCTTTTACAATCGGAGGTGTCAGCTCGCCCAATACCGGGTCGCTCAATCTTCCCGGCTTCAAGCCAGGGGCCACACTGGAGCTGATTCCTTTGGGCAAGGCGGGTCAACAGGGCAAACCGGTGAAGGTGACCGTTACTTCCCTGCCTTTGGTCATCATTGAAAATTCCGGTTCCATCACCAATGGTCCGAAAACGGATTGTATGATTTCTGTAATCGATCCTTCGGGAAAAACCAACGATTCGCTGTTTTATTTTAAACCACACCGTGCAGGAATTGAAATCAGGGGAGGACTTTCCCAGTCGTTCCCCAAAAAATCATATAGTTTCGAATTCCGGAAACCTACGGGGAGTGAAGAGGTGGATGGAGGTACCCGTTTATTGGGATTACGGGATGACGGAGACTGGATCCTGGATGCCATGTATGTGGACTTTGCCAGAATGAGGAATCGCCTGAGTACTGATATCTGGATTGCGATGAACCGGGTCCCCTATTATGACAAGGAACCCCTGGCTGTAAACGGAACCCGGGGCGCTTTTACAGAGGTTTTTCTGAATAACACCTACATGGGGCTTTACTGCCTGACCGAAAGGATTGACCGGAAACAACTCCAGCTGAGCAAGCGCGAAGGTTTTTGCTTTAAGGCAAGCTCCTGGAGCAATTCCACAGAATTTATCAATGGGGATGCCGGGTTCTCCAATGATCTGGATAAGTGGGATGGCTGGGAGCTGGAATACCAATCGGAGAAAGGGGCTGTTTCCTCTCCCCGTGTCAAATGGGAACCCTTGCGTAACTTTATCCATTTTACCACCACAGCGTCTGATGTCGATTTTGTATCCGGGATAGCAACCCGTTTCGATATCCCCAATCTGGTGGATTACCTGCTCTTCATCAACGCAATTGGCGCAGATGACAATAGCGGGAAGAACACCTTTTTTTCCTTTCACGGGAATTCCCGGAATAGATTTTTTATTACTCCGTGGGACATTGATGCATCATGGGGAAGAAGGTGGAACGGTGATAAAATAGATCTCAGGGAAGGAGAGTTTTTGGGAGTTACTGGAATTCTCCATACCGATTCCCGGTACTGCCGGCCCAATGCATGGTTTATCAGGATGATGGAAACCAATCCGTCAGGGTTCCGGATAGCGCTGAAGCAGAGGTGGGCAGTGTTGCGGGGAAGTGAACTGTCGGAGGCAAAGCTGGCAGCCCGTATAGAAGCATACCAGCTTCTTTTAGTATCCTCAGGTGCCTGGGCCCGTGAGGCCGGGACATGGCGGGGTAGTGTGGCTGATCTGGAAACAGAAACCCAATACATGCTTCAGTGGGTCAAAAGCAGATTGAACCAGGTGGATCAATACCTGATCGGACTGTAAGAATTGTGGAAAAAGCCGGATTTTCCGGGCTTGAGCTAACTTTCAATGTGAGGTGATTTAAAAATTTGTGATGAAGATGTCAGATGAACCCAGAGAATTCAGTTTTCAGTTTGAAGATTTGCAGGTATATCCCCATGATCTCGAAATATTAATGGGTTTCTATCCGGAGAAATTGCCGGAGCCATTCCCCGAAATGATTTTTTCGGCGCTGGAAGAGGCACCCGGATTATTTGAAGCAAGGGCAGGGTACCGGCGAATGAAGAATGTGGAATTTTTGCATGAAACCAGGCAAATTAAAGTGGACAACCAGCTTTTCTCCCCCGGAAAAATCATCTTCAGCCAGGTCAGGAAAGCGGCTGAAATTCTCCTTTTTACCGGCACTGCGGGTGAACGGGTCTCCCATCGGTGTCAACAGCTTAACCGCCAGGGAGATTCGGTTTACAGTTATGTACTCGATGCTCTGGGATCGATTGTGGCAGAAAAGGCTGTGGAGAAAATGATGGCTATTTTTGATCAGGACCCTTCTGTGTGGTCGATATCTGAATCCTATAGTCCCGGATATTGCAACTGGGATGTGGCTGAACAACAAAAGCTATTTTCTTTACTGCCCCCTGGTTTTTGTGGTATTTCCCTGTCGCCCTCCTCCCTGATGAGCCCCGTAAAATCGGTCAGTGGAATAATCGGAGCTGGTCCCGGGATGAAACGTTCAGGTTATCATTGCCAGTTTTGCAACGATAAAAATTGCATTTACAGAAAATTGCGGCTTCCGGCTAAATGATCGGGCTGCGATGGATCCAACCTGGTTTTCCAAAGAGATGCACTCCCGGATTCCGGAATCGACGCGTTTTTATAAAAAAAAATCCATTATTGTGCTTATCGCGTTATTTTTATTAAAAAGTTTTTATTTTCACCCCCTCTAACTTGTTCTTCGGAATTATACAGATTCTGAAAACTATTGTGAAAAAATTACGTTATGATTCAAAGTAAGCCCAGAGTGATCAAAGATTATGACAAACTTGATCCCGCCATTCAGGAACAGATTAAGTTAGTTTACCCGGCGGGTTTCAGTGACCATCTTCTCTATTATTTCGATAAGGTCGGCAAGAATGTGAGTGCCTTGCCTTTCGAGACGGAAGATAAGTATTACCTCATCAGGATGACCCTCAGCGAAGCGGAGCGTATCATAGAAGATGATGATGATTATGACGACGACGGTTTCCTTAAAGACCATGTCAGGGAAGAGTATGAAGATAAGTATGCCGACATGGAATATGCAGCTTCAGAGGAGGATGTGGAGGATGACCCTGCCGATGAGGGGGATGATGATGACCAGGATTTTTGATGGGGACCTTCATTATTTAAACAAAAACAGATAAAATGACAAAGCATAAAAAGGCCATCCTGGTGATCCTTGATGGCTGGGGTATTGGCGATGGGAGTAAAAGGGATATTATAGCGCAGGCACCAACCCCATTTATGGACTTCCTTTACGCTAACCATCCGCACTCCAAGCTAATGACCTGCGGGAGGAATGTGGGATTACCTGATGGGCAGATGGGAAATTCGGAAGTTGGCCACCTGAATATAGGAGCTGGCCGGATTATTTACCAGGACATGGTCAGAATCACCAAATCAATAGAGGATCGTGAATTATGGGAAAATCCGCAGGTCGTGAAAGCATTCACCTACGCCCGCGAACAGGGAAAGAAGGTGCATCTTATCGGTCTTATCGGCCCTGGTGGGGTTCATGCCCTGAGTTCCCATATGATTGCCCTGTGTAAGATTGGTACTGACATGGGCGTAAACCGGATACTCATTCATGGGCTGACCGACGGCAGAGATACCGATCCGCGTTCCGGACATGGCTTTATTGAAGAGGACCTGGCTAACCTTAATGGGTCCAATGGCAAATTTGCTTCACTGATAGGCCGTTACTATGGTATGGACCGGGACAAAAACTGGGACCGGATGAAGCTTGCCTATGACCTGTATACCCAGGGAAAGGGCAAAAAAACCACTGACCTGCTGCAGGCAGTCAAAGAGAGTTATGAAGAGGGTGTAACCGATGAATTCATTAAACCCATTGTGGTGGTCGATGATAACGGAGAACCGCTGGGATTGATTGAAGAGAATGATGTAGTGATCTGCTTTAATTTCCGGACTGACCGGTTGCGGCAGACTACCATCGCTTTCACACAAAAAGATCTCCCTGAATACGGTATGCATACCATGCCATTGCAATGGTATACCCTGACCAGTTACAAGGCAGATTTCAGGAACATCCACGTCATTTTCAGCAAGGATAATGTGGTCCATACCCTGGGGGAGCTGGTTGCTGATGCCGGTCTAAAACAGATCAGAATTGCCGAAACCGAGAAATACGCCCATGTTACCTTTTTCTTCAGTGGCGGACGGGAGGCTGAATTCCCGGGAGAAAGCAGGATCATGATTCAGTCGCCAAAAGTCCCCACCTACGATTTACAGCCTGAAATGTCAGCCCCTCAGGTCAAAGATGCCATAGTCGCTGAACTGAATAAACAATCTGCCGACTTTGTGGTACTTAATTTTGCCAATGGGGATATGGTCGGACACACCGGTGTTTACGATGCCATTTATAAGGCAGTGGTTGCTGTTGACAGTTGTCTGAAGGAGGTGGTGGAAGCAGCCCGGGCAAATGGATACGAGGTGCTGGTTATTGCTGATCATGGCAATGCTGATAATGCCGTCAATGAGGATGGTTCACCCAATACAGCCCATTCACTCAACCCGGTACCCTGTATTTATGCAGGTGACAGAAAAGGAGCCCGGCTTAAAGACGGGGTCCTGGCTGATGTGGCTCCGACACTGCTTACCCTGATAGGATTAAAGATTCCCAGGGAAATGACTGGCAAGGTTCTCATTGAAGATTAAAACCAACCTGATCCTGTAATATGGTTGAAATTGACAATGCCATTGTTAGCCTGGATCTTCTCACGGAATATTTCACGTGTGACCTGAGCATGTGCAAGGGAGCCTGTTGCATTGAAGGAGATTCCGGTGCACCGGTCACTGAGGAGGAGGCTGATTTGCTGGAAGCAGCTTTTCCCCTGTTTAAACAATATCTTCCTGTGGAGCATTGCCTGGAGATCGAAAAACAAGGCTTCTCCCTGATCGACAGCGATGGGGACAGGGTAACTCCATTGGTTCATAACCGGCAGTGCGCCTATTCCTTTTTTGATGAGGAGGGAATTCTGAAATGCGCCGTGGAAAAAGCCTGGTCGGAAGGAAAAATACCTTTTCGTAAACCGGTGTCATGCCACCTTTTTCCTGTCAGAATCAGTGAATATCGCCATTTCGACGCTGTCAACTATCAGAAGATTTATATTTGTTCTCCCGGAAGAGATTGCGGTAAAAGAAATAAAATGCCTCTTTGGCAATTTTTGAAAGAACCATTGATCAGACGATACGGTGAAGAATGGTTTAAAAAGCTGGAAATCGCCGCAATATATCTCGAAAATGGTAAATAACGGATACGGACTGTGCAAACAAAAAGCAATTGAAACAAGACCAGACTAAGCCTTCCAAAATGGTTGAAACTACAAGAGGGGTTTTCTCACCTGAAGAAATTGATAAGGCAGTCAATATATTTCGTGCTACAGAACACCTCTACATATCAGCTGTACGTGAAATACAAACAAAGCTTGAGAATCTGAATGATGAATTCAAATACACTAAAAACAGGAATCCTATACACCTTATTAAATCAAGGATAAAAACTCCGGGCAGTATAGTTAAAAAACTGCAAAGGAGAGGTTTGGAATTATCTGTTGAGTCGGCAAGACAAAATCTGACTGATATTGCAGGTATCCGGGTTATATGTCCCTATATTGATGATATCTATCTCATAAGTAATATGCTTAGAATGCAGGATGACATAGAGCTTTTACGTACAAATGACTATATTGAAAATCCAAAACCGAACGGCTACCGCAGCCTGCATCTGATCATATCGATTCCTGTTTTTTTATCAAATGAAAAAAAGCTGGTTAAGGCAGAAGTTCAAATACGTACTATCGCCATGGACTTTTGGGCCTCGCTGGAGCATGATATAGCATACAAACTACCAGCTGATAAAACGGAGCCCATAAGAGAGGAACTCAGGGATTGTGCCAGCGTCATTAATGAAACTGATTTAAGGATGCAGAACTTAAACAGTATTTTGAAAAAATATGGAACATCTTTGTGACTATCATTACTTTTTTGAGTTAAGCAGGTAGTGAAATTGCGTTTAATGGTAGGTTTCCCGACAGCCTGAAACGTGCCTTATGAAAACAGAACGAGTTTCAATAGGCCATTAATTCCACCCGGTTGCCATCAGGGTCCAGTACAATGCTTTCATAGAGGTTGTCTCCCGTTACCCTGGGTTCACTGATTATCTTGAATCCATCTTCTTTCAAGCGCCGGGTGAGTTCATCTACTTTTTGCCTTGAACCGGGGTTGATTGCAAAATGGATGAGTCCGGTATTCTGCTTCAGCGGATTGTTCTTGTTTTGAGGAACATTGGGCATTTCCATGAGTTCCAGTTTACAAGTCCCGTTGAAAGAGAGAAAGTAGGACTTGAATTCCTTCGAATGGTTGTAATAGGCATCCCCGGCGGAAGCATCGAAATAATGCATGTAAAAATTATGCATCCCTTCCAGATTGTAAGTCCATATGGCAATGTGGTCAATGGTCATAAGGTTATAATATTGGGTCATTTTTTATGTACGGTAGATTTTTCGGATTGTTATATTTTATTGCATATTTAAGTGAAATGATTGCGAATAATAAGCGGGAGTTTCAATTTGGGTTTTCAAACCTTCTTTTCAAAAGGTCGGTATAATGTGTAGACCCGGGAGACATTTAAATATTTTTAACTCCTTTTTTTTTGTTAAGCTGACTGCAATCCGGAAATATACTATTGTTTATATAATAGATAATGAATGGTTTACATTGTGGTTTTCAATTGGATCAGCTGATTGGGTATCCGATTGAGTTCCGGCATTGTAAAGCAGTCCATTGATTTTTTTATACTTTTGCCCCGGAATATTTGCAGTTGGTTAACCGTTAACTGGTTGTAAACGAAAAAAAGTAACTGAATGATAAAGTATACGGTTCCGGCATTGCTGGAAGAATCTATTAAAAATTTTCATGACTTTACGGCGCTCACCTTTGTGGGAGAGGAACCGCTTACCTACGGTCTGCTCGAAGAACGTATCGAAATGGTATGCAGGATGCTCGTTTCTTCAGGGATCAGTAAGAGTAAGGGAGATAAAGTGGCCATATTCAGTGCCAACATGCCGAACTGGGGAGTCGTATTTCTTGCTACCCTGAAACTTGGTGCTGTAGCGGTCCCCATATTGCCTGATTTTCATACCAGTGAAATCCTTGCTATCCTTGAACATTCGGAGGCAAAAATAATTTTTGTTTCAGCGCAACTTTATTTCAAAATAGAAAAGGAAAAGCTGGTTGGTGTGCGGCAAATGGTGCTTACCGACACGTTGGCCATAATCCCAGCCGAAACGCGTACGGGAACTCTGATGGAACTGCCTTCCTTCACCCCGGATAAGGAAATTGTCATACCGGCGGTTTCTGTCGAAGAAGAAGATTTGGCCACCATCATTTATACCTCCGGAACAACCGGCAGCTCCAAGGGAGTAATGCTCTCCCATAAAAATATTGCATGGACAGCAATGCAATCGAAGACCATCGAATATATTGATCACAACGATCGTTTTGTTTCTATACTTCCGCTTTCTCATACCTATGAGAATACGCTGGGATTCCTGTTCCCCTTGTTTTACGGAGCATCGGTACACTACCTCCGGAAGCCACCTATTCCTTCCATTTTGTTGCCTGCTCTTCAGCAGGTTAAACCTACCAAGATTTTGTCGGTTCCGCTTGTGATCGAGAAGATATTTAAAGCGAAAATTTACCCTGCTTTTCAAAAAAGCAGTGTAACCCGAACCCTCTATGCATTTCCTCCGGTCAGGAAAGTTTTGCACCGGATTGCAGGAAAAAAACTGATGCAGACTTTTGGGGGAGAACTTGTTTTTTTTGGTATTGGGGGATCTAAACTTGATAAAACAGTGGAGCGGTTCCTGAAAGAAGCCAAGTTTCCATATGCGATTGGTTATGGCCTTACTGAAACATCACCTTTGCTTGCTGGCACCTGTCCCAGTACGCCCCGGATAGGATCAACCGGACCGGCATTGAAAGGGGTAAGTCTCCGCCTGGGTGATATTAATCCGGCAACGGGTGAAGGGGAAATCCAGGTTCAGGGACCCAATGTAATGAAAGGATATTTTAAAAATCCGGAGATAACAGCCCAGGTATTTACTGCTGATGGCTGGTTCAAAACCGGAGACCTCGGATCGTTCGACAGGGATGGATTCCTGCGGATTAAGGGACGCATAAAAAATACCATATTGGGGGCCAGCGGAGAGAATATTTACCCCGAGGAAATTGAATCTTTAATCAACCGGATGCGGTATGTAATGGAATCACTGGTAATGGAAAAGAAAGGGAAACTGGTAGCCCTGATCCATCTCAACATGGAAGAAGTGGAAAATCAGTACCAGACTTTCAAGCATGATGCAGGCCTCTATGGTGAAAAAATCAATCAGCGTAAGGATGAGATACTGAAAGAAATCCAGGAAAAAGTGAATCTCCAGGTGAATAAGTTTTCAAAACTTCAGCAGGTTTTATTTCAGAAAGACCCTTTTGAAAAAACACCCACCCAGAAGATCAAGCGTTTCCTTTATCAGGGAAAGAAAGAGTCCAAAACGCAATAGGGGACAGGAGGAAATGAGCTAACAAGCTTTTATCTCTTCTGCCGCTGTTCAGATAAAATTTATATTTTTGTCCCTGATTATAATCAGGATGCAAAGTTCGAGATATCTCAATCGTGGTGTTTCCGCTTCCAAAGAGGATGTCCACAATGCCATACAAAATCTGGATAAAGGTTTGTATGCCAAAGCTTTCTGTAAAATAATACCTGATATTCTTGGCGGCGATCCGCAATACTGTAACATCATGCATGCCGATGGTGCCGGTACCAAATCCTCGTTGGCTTACCTGTACTGGAAAGAGACCGGCGATCTGTCGGTTTGGAAAGGGATAGCCCGGGATGCCCTGGTCATGAACATCGATGATCTTATCTGCGTGGGTGCGGTATCGAACATCCTGGTTTCGTCAACCATTGGGAGGAACAAAAATCTGATACCCGGGGAGGTAGTGTCGGCCATTATCAACGGAACGGAAGCGTTGTGCAGTGAATTGCGTGACCTGGGAATAGAAACTTATCTGACAGGAGGGGAGACCGCTGATGTGGGCGACCTTGTCAGGACCATCATCGTCGATTCCACAGTCACTTGCAGGATGAAACGCGATGAGGTGATTTCTGCAGGAAATATCGCTGCCGGCGATGTGATCGTCGGACTCTCTTCCACGGGACAGGCAAATTATGAAACATCCTATAACGGGGGGATGGGAAGCAATGGGCTAACCTCCGCCCGGCATGATCTCTTTTCCGGATATCTTGCTGATAAATATCCGGAGAGTTTTGATCCGCAGTTACCCCGTGAGCTGGTATATACTGGAAAATACAGGCTGACTGATCCGGTTGAAGGTCTGGAGGTCAATGCCGGTCAGCTGGTGCTCTCTCCAACCAGAACCTACGCCCCTGTGATTCGGAAAATTCTGAATGAGACAAGAGAGGGAATCCATGGGATCATTCACTGCTCAGGAGGAGCACAAACCAAAGTTTTGCATTTTATCGACAATCTGCATGTCGTTAAGGATAATCTTTTTCCTGTTCCCCCTCTTTTCCGGATGATCCGGGAGGAATCGGGAACCAGTTGGCAGGAGATGTACAGGGTTTTTAACATGGGCCACAGAATGGAACTTTATGTTTCGCCTGAAATTGCCGGAAAAATCCTTGATATCTCCCATTCGTTCGGAATCGATGCACGAATTGTAGGTTATACAGAGCGTTACTCCGGACGAAAACTCACCATTCATACCGAAGCCGGAATCTTCGAATATTAGCTTGGTCACAGGGTCGATTGCCGGTCTCTGGTCAAGAGGAGGTCTCTCAGGTGACCATCCGGAGCCGTTATACACTGTGAACCTGATTCTGATAAATACCCAGTAATATTTCAAATACCATGACAGATTATTCAATTTTAAAGAAATACGAATCCATACTTTACCGGTTTGAAGAGGTAGCCCAGCAGATAACCGATCCTGCGCTTATGACCGATATGAAACGGTATGTCAAATTAAACCAGGAATACAAAGGGCTGGATTCGCTGGTTAAGGCATTCCGCGGGTACAAGGCTGTGGTTGACAACATTGAATCAGGAAAGGAGATCCTGAATGAGGAGAGCGATCCGGAGATGAGAGAGATGGCCAGGGAGGAAATTGAGCAATCGGAATCGCTCCTTCAAGAAAAAGAAAAGCAGATCAAATTGTTGCTGGTACCTGCTGATCCTGCAGATTCCAAAAATGCGATTCTGGAAATCAGAGCGGGCACCGGGGGTGATGAGGCGAGTATTTTTGCAGGAGACCTGTTCCGGATGTATGCAAAATTCTGCGAACGCAAGGGGTGGCGTATGGAGGTGACGCACATGAGCGACGGGACTTCCGGAGGTTTCAAGGAAATTGTAGCCATGATACGTGGTGTGGGGGTCTATGGAATCATGAAATATGAGTCGGGTGTTCACAGGGTGCAAAGGGTACCCCAGACAGAAACCCAGGGCAGGGTGCACACTTCTGCTGCCACTGTGGCGATTTTGCCTGAAGCGGAGGAATTTGATGTGGAACTGAAGGAGAGCGACGTCCGGAAGGATACCTACTGTTCCTCGGGACCTGGCGGGCAATCGGTGAACACCACCTATTCCGCCATCCGGCTTACCCATGTTCCTACCGGAATTGTGGTCACTTGTCAGGATGAAAAATCACAGCTGAAGAACCTGGCCAAGGCCATGACTGAATTGCGGACCCGGATCTATAATATGGAATACCAGAAGTATATGGATGACATTTCGCGGCGCAGAAAAACCATGGTTTCCACAGGCGACAGGTCAGCCAAGATACGCACCTATAACTGGCCGCAAGGTCGTGTTACCGAACACCGGATCGGACTTACCCTGTACAATCTGCAGGCGATCGTGGCGGGTGATCTCGATGAAATCATCGAAAAATTGATGATCGAAGAGAATGCGGAACGGCTGAAAATGGCAGAAATCTGATTCTGAGCCTGATATTCAGGAGGGTGTAGCGGTAGCCGGCTTCTTTTTTCGTTTGAAGAGCCACCGGAATATGAAAAAGAAGCTAACAAGAATCAGGATGGCAATTATAATGGGAATTATAAGGGTCAGAATGGAGGTAACAGTGGCTGCGACATTTTCACCTGTGGAAACCAGAAAATTACCTGTACCCCCTGTTGCTCCCGTGGAACCAAGCCGGAGCAATGCGGTTCCCCCCTGGACAGCGGCTGATGCACCCCCTCCAATGATAAAACTGGTGATCCATTTAACCAGCTCATTGTCGGCAGGTAGTACCGAAGCAGTGATGAGGGTACCTGCACCAATTGCAAGGGGAGTGGAGATCGAATCGAGCAGATTGTCAATAAACGGAATGTAGTAAGCGCCGATTTCCACTATCGTGGCAGAGCCGAGGCTTATCAGGGCTGTGTTCCCCGACAGCCAGGAAAAACTTTCGGTAAGCGGAAGGAACCCAAACCGGGCAGCAATCCCCGCAATCAGCAAAGGGAGGAATACCCTGAATCCGGTGCTTGCACTTAATCCGATTCCCAGGGCAATGGCGGTAATGATTTCTTTTTCCATCTTCGGGATTTTTGCTATTTGTTCAAAGGTACTTATTAATAGTTCACCTTAAATTGTATCTTTAAAAATTGAAATGGTTTTGCAAATTTCCTGCCAAACTTGGCTGAAAAGTGAATCCTGATCCGGAGCAAGGAAGATAACCGTTGTGAAAATTATTTTATAGAACTCAGTATTAGAGTGAAATAACCTTGCTAAGTTCGTTCTTTACTTGAAGTTAATTTTAAAACAGAATTTGATCGATGAACAAATCGCAGCTTTTCGGGCAGATACGCCTCAAACGTAGTTTTCTCTGTATTGGTCTCGATGCAGACATCCTGAGGATCCCTGCTTTTCTCAGGGAGACCAGTGATCCTGTTTTTGCTTTCAACAAAGAGATTGTGGATGCGACCCACGATCTATGTGTGGCTTACAAGCCCAATCTTGCTTTTTATGAAAGCCTGGGGGTTGCCGGTTGGGTGAGCCTGGAAAAAACAGTATTGTACATCAGGGAGAAATATCCCGATCTTTTTATCATTGCAGATGCCAAAAGAGGGGATATAGGGAGTACCAGCTCCATGTATGCCCGGGCTTTTTTTGATCACATGGATTTTGATGCGATCACGGTGGCTCCCTATATGGGGGAGGATTCGGTAAAACCATTTTTGGCCTACCTTGACAAATGGATCATTTTGCTGGCGCTGACTTCCAATAAAGGTGCAGCTGACTTTCAACTGGTGAAAGATGCCGGAGGGGAGCACCTCTTTGAAAAGGTGCTGCGAACTTCGCAGGAATGGGGAACCACTGATCAGATCATGTACGTTGTGGGTGCCACCCAGGCAGAGAAAATCCGCGAAGTCAGGGAAATCGTGCCGGACCATTTCCTGCTTGTCCCGGGGATCGGTGCCCAGGGAGGAAGCCTGGAAGAGGTTGCCCGGTATGGCATGAACGATCAATGCGGATTGCTGGTCAATGCTTCCCGATCGGTTATTTATGCTTCCGATGGCCCCGATTTCGCAGAAAGGGCACGTGATGAAGCCCTGAACCTTCAGGTTGACATGGAAGAGATGCTCCTCGAAGCAGAATTGCTATAAAACAAACATCTATTCACTAAAGACTATGAAAGAACATCAATGGCATTCCCTTCTTGAGATTATGGAGGGAGAATTGGTGACTGAACCGGTAGCCGGCTTTATTGTTGATAGTCCCTGGTTGCCAGGGTGGGCCGGTATCAGCATACTGCAGTATTTTTCTTCGGAGCAGATATGGTTTGATGTCAACATGAAGGCTCATTCCGAGTTCCCGGATATTCTGTTCCTTCCTGGTTTCTGGTCTGAATTCGGAATGTGCACTGAGCCGTCAGCATTTGGCGCCAAAACCATCTGGACCAGGTATGCACTTCCACATGCCGATAAAATCATTTCAGATATCAGGGAGGCTGACCAGATCAAGGAACCCAATCCCAAAACCGACGGTTTGCTCCCATTTGTCATTCAGCGGCTTTTGAATGTTCAGCCTGCGATGGAAAACGCCGGACATGAGATCAGGTTTGCCATTGCCAGGGGGCCCCTGAATATTGCTTCTTTCCTGATGGGCACTACCGAACTGATGATGGCCTTGATGATGGATGGGGAACGGACCCATCAACTGCTCGAAAAAATAACCCGTTTTACCATCAACTGGCTGCAGCTTCAGAAAGAGACTTTTCCATCCATCGAAGGAATCCTGATCCTCGACGACATTGTGGGGTTTGTGGGGGATGAGGAGTGCCGTGAATTTGCTGTGCCTTATCTGAAACGGATATTCAATTCGTTTGATTCAAAGGTGAATTTCTTTCACAACGATGCGCATGGATTAATCAGCACGCCTTATTTGCAGGAGATGGGTGTTAATCTTTTTAATTTCAGCTTTGAACACTCCCTGGAGGAGATCCGGACGCTTGCCGGACCAGGGGTCACCTTGCTGGGGAACCTTCCTCCGCGTGATGTGATGGCTGCCGGAACTCCTGAGACGGTTTTCCGTGAAACCCGCAAAATGGTGGATTCCATAGCCGACAAACGCAGAATCATCTGGTCAGTAGGTGGTGGAATGCCGCAGGATGTCACTTCTGACAATATCCGGGCATTTGCGGAAGCTTTGAAACACGGTTAGTGGATTGAATGTAAACAGCCATGAGAAAAATCAGCAATCCTGTTCTCCGTTACAACCTTGCAGAGGTGTTTCCTCTTGCAATATTTAACAAACCCTGAGAATATGTTGGCAGGTAACAGGAGGTTCATTAATTTTGAGGATAATTAATATTCTAAGCAGAACCCATGATTAAAAGAAGAACCTTCATCAGACAGTCGGTAGCTGCCACAGCAGGAGCCATGATTGTCCCCACCATTATTCCATCGTCGGTGATGGGCAGGAATGCTCCAAGCGACCAGATTACCATCGGCCAGATTGGTTGCGGCCGGATAGCCCGTGATCACGACATTGCGGAGACTATCCGGTATGACCAGGCCCGTTTTGTGGCGGTATGTGATGTGGATAGCAAAAGGCTTGCCGATGGGAAAAAGCTGATTGAAGGTTATTACGCCAAAAAAACCGGGAATTCATCCTACTCCGGGGTGAAAATATTTGAAGATTACCATGAGATACTGGCCGATAAGGGAATCGATGCGGTGATCATCAGCACTCCCGACCATTGGCATTCCCAGCCTGCGATTGAGGCTGCACTGGCAGGAAAAGATATTTATGTGCAGAAACCCACCTCTCTTACCATTGCGGAAGGGAGGTTGTTGAGTGACATTGTTCACCGGCAGGGTGTCATCCTGCAGGTGGGGACCCAGCAGCGCTCATCTCCCCAGTTCAGGATTGCTGCTGAGCTGGTCCGCAATGGCAGAATCGGGAAACTCCATACCGTAAAGATTGGCCTCCCGGGAGACCCGGCAGGTCCTGATGCTCCGGAGATGCCTGTTCCCCCGAACCTCAACTTTGATAGGTGGCTGGGGTCCACACCGGTGGTACCCTATACGGAGATCGGCGTGCATCCCCTGAATGGGTATGGCCGTCCGGGGTGGCTCCGTCTCGAAAATTATGGGGCCGGGATGATTACCGGCTGGGGACAGCATCATTTCGACTCCGCAGCCTGGGGTATGGACACGGAATATACCGGCCCGGTTTCCGTGCAGGCAGTGGCCGAATTCCCGCGATCCGGATTATGGAATGTCCATGGCGACTTCATGGTCAAGGCAGAATATGAAAACGGGATCATGATGCTTACCAGTGGTGGTTTCCCCAATGGGATCAGGTATGAGGGAACCGAAGGCTGGATTTTTGTTTCCCGTGGGAATTACGTGGCTTCATCCAGCGATCCCGTGTCAAAGGCGAATAGCGCCAAAGCCCTTGATGCCAGTACCCCGGCCATTCTTAATTCAGTGATCGGGGAAGATGAGATTCATCTGTACAAAAGCGATAACCAGCATGGAAACTGGCTCGATTGTATCCGGAGCCGGAAAGAACCTATATCTCCCGTGGAATTGGGACACAGGGCATGTACCGTGTGCCTGATCAGTCATATCGCCATGAAAATCCCGGAGAAACTGCAGTGGGATCCAAAGGCAGAAAGGTTTATCAACCACTACCTGGCCAACTCTATGCTAAAAAGGCCTCAGAGGTATCCTTACGGAACAGATTTTATCCGGGTGTAACTCTTTGGTTGATTGCCGGATTGGAGTAAAACAAAAAACTATTTATAATAATAATTGAGAAATGAAAAATCTAACTATTATGATGATGGCAATGCTTGCAGTGTCATGCACGGGCGGGAGCCAAAAACAGTCAGCGCTTAAGGAAAGCGGATTCACAGGGGCGGCCGGGGAGGTCAAACTCATCACCCTTGATCCCGGGCACTTCCACGCAGCCCTGGTGCAGAAGTCGATGTATACGCAGATTGATCCGACGGTCTACGTCTATGCCCCGGAAGGGCAGGATGTGCTGGATCACCTGGCTAAAATTGAAGCCTACAACAAGCGTCCGGAAAATCCTACTTCCTGGATCGAACAGGTTTACACCGGCAGTGACTTCCTGGAAAAGATGATCAGTGACAAGTCGGGGAACGTGGTGGTTCTGTCCGGTAACAATGCCAAAAAAACCGAGTATATCCTTAAATCGGTGCAGGCCGGGTTGAATGTGCTGGCCGACAAACCAATGGTAATTACGCCTGCGTTATTCCCCACGCTGGAACAAGCCTTTACTGAAGCAGCAGAAAAGGGAGTATTGATTTTTGACATCATGACTGAACGGTATGAGATTACCACCATGCTGCAGCGTGAATTGTCACTGATTCCCGAAATTTTCGGAGAACTCCAGAAAGGGAGTGCGGATGATCCGGCCATTACCAAGGAAAGCATCCACCATTTCAGTAAAGTGGTATCAGGTACCCAGCTTAAACGACCGGCATGGTTTTTCGATACCGATCAGCAGGGAGAAGGAATCGTGGATGTGACCACTCACCTGGTTGACATGGTACAATGGGAAGCCTTTCCGGAAGTAGTCCTGAAAAAAGAGGATGTAGAGATGGTTTCCGCCAGGCACTGGACCACCGATTTAACCCCTGACATGTTTAAAAGGGTAACAGGATTTGACCAATACCCCGAATACCTCCGGAAAAACGTGGAAGGTGATCTGCTCAAGGTATACAGCAACGGTGAGTTTAACTACAAACTAAAAGGTGTTCATGCCAAAATTTCCGTGACCTGGAATTTTGAGGCACCAGAAGGCACCGGAGATACCCATTACAGCATTATGCGGGGAACGTTGTGCAATGTGATCATCAGGCAGGGAGCAGCGCAGAATTATAAACCAACCCTGTATGTGGAACCGGTGGAAGGTTCAGGCGATGACTTTGAACAGAAACTCACCAAAGCGTTTGACCAGGAACTGGTTGTAAAATTCCCTGGTATTAAACTGGTGAAAATAAGCGATAAATCATGGACTCTGGAAATTTCCGATCAGTATAAAGTGGGTCATGAAGCTCACTTCGGACAGGTAACTGAAAAATATCTTGAATTCCTGGTAAACGGGAAAATGCCCGAATGGGAGGTTCCCAACATGATCGTAAAGTATTTGTAAAACCTGGGAATGGTTCTTATCCCATTGAAAAACTGCTCCAGGGGATAGTTTTCGTTGGGTGAGTGGATGCCATCCGATTCCAGTCCGAAGCCCATGAGGATCGTTTTTACGCCCAGTACCTTTTCGAAGGTGCTGATGATGGGAATGCTGCCCCCGGAGCGGACCGGCACGGGGAGGAGGCCATAAACCTCTTCATAGGCCATTTCGGCAGCCTTATAAGCCGGAAGGTCAATGGGACAGACATAGCCATGGCCGCCATGGAGGTAGCTGACCTCCACTTTTACCGATGCCGGAGCAATCGATTCCAGATACTCCTTGAAGAGCACTTCGATTTTTGTGTGGTCCTGATGGGGGACCAGGCGGGTAGAAATCTTGGCGTATGCCTTTGAGGGGAGGACGGTCTTGGCTCCTTCCCCGGTATAGCCGCCCCAGATGCCGCAAACGTCGAGCGACGGGCGGATGCCGGTGCGTTCCTTCGGGGAATAACCCTCTTCTCCTGCGAGCTCCCTGACGCCGATTCCTGCCTTGAAGGCTTCCAGGTCAAAAGGAGCCCTGGCCAGCATCTCTCTTTCTTCAGTGGTAACCTCCAGCACGTCCTCATAGAAACCGGGAACAGTGATCCTTCCCTTTTCATCGGTCAGTCCGGCAATCAGCTTGCTCAGCACATTGATGGGATTGGCCACCGTGCCTCCGAATAACCCGGAATGGAGGTCCTGAGAAGGCCCCGTCACCTCTACCTGCCAGTACGCCAGTCCGCGCAACCCCGTGGTGATGCTCGGGATTTTCGGACCGATCATCGAAGTGTCACTGACCAGGATAATATCTGATTTCAGCATCTCTGTGTGGTTCTGGCAGAACTTCTCCAGGTTGGGGGAGCCGATCTCCTCTTCTCCTTCGATCATGAATTTGACATTGCAGGGGAGGGTACCGGTTTTCACCATCAGCTCGAAAGCTTTGGCATGCATCATGCTTTGTCCCTTGTCGTCATCGGCACCGCGGGCATAGATTTTCGCGTCACGGATTTCCGGTTCAAAGGGGGGCGATATCCACTTTTCGAGGGGATCGACAGGCATCACATCCATATGGGCATAAACAAGGACCGTGGGCAATGCGCGATCGATGATCTTTTCGCCGTACGTCACGGGATTGCCATCGGTTTCGAAAACTTCAGCTTTGTCAGCACCAGAATCCAGAAGCAATTGCTTCCAGTATTCTGCAGCCCTGTACATGTCGGGTTTATGTTCTGACTCGGAACTGATCGAGGGAATCCTGATAAGTCCGAAAAGCTCCTCCAGAAACCGCTCCCTGTGCTGTTCAATATAATGGTCTGTTGAATTCATTTCACCTGAATTTATTTAATTATTTCCCTGAACCGGGGATTATCAAAATATTTTGCAAATTCCATTTCCGTAGCAGCCTTTGCCTTCATATCAGGATTGTAGGTTACAGCCTTCTTAAGGCTTTCCATGACGAGCTCTTCGTTCCCGGTTCTGGCTCCCACAATGGCTTTCAGATATTCTTTCATAAAACTGTTGGGCTTGTCAAAAGCTTCCAGATCGCTCAGGGCACCGTTGTAATTGCCTGAAAGGATTTTTACCAGCGCAGTGTTTGGATCGGTGTAGCTTCGGAAATACTGGTTGGCACGGTTGTAATCCCCTTTTTTGATATGCACCAGTCCGAGGTTGTAGTTCACCTCATTTCCAGATCCGGATGCCTCCCCGAAATACTCTTCGGCTTTTCGGAGATCGCTTTCAAAGAGTGCAATCGTTCCCAGATTGTTTTTAATGATGGCTTCTTCGGGTTTCAGTTTTTCTGCTTTTTCAAAATAGGGTTTTGCTTCAGCAAATTTCATCCCCGAAGCCAGCACCATCCCGATGTTGTTCGGGCCTCTCCAGTCATCGGGGTAGATCTTGGAAAAGGAGTTGTAAATTTTCATTTTCTGCTCCGGAATCTCTGACAGCGATGCTGCATGAAGCAGTTCAGCCTGGTTGAGGGATTCGGGGCGTGAGGCAGCAATGGCAATGATCTCCTCGTCAGTTTTCCCGATAATGTCAATCGTGGTCAGTAACTTGGCCCTTCTCAGTTTCGGGAGCACTTCGTCGGCCACCTGGCTGAATACCGAAGAGAGGTTTCTGATTTCCCTTTCACGCACCTCGGGATCGGTGTACATCGAGAGTACGCGCAGAATGAGGTCCTTATCCTGGATGTTCGATTTTTCAAGCATCTCCCTGAACCCTTCCCAGTCTTCAGGGGTGTACCTGGTTCTCAGGTTGGCTTCCACCTTGTCTTTTTTCATCCGTTCTTCCACAAAAGCTGTTGAAACTTTTTCACGTTGTGAGGCCAGCTCGGTATTCAGGTCAAGGGATCCATCGGGAGATGCATAGGCCGATATCTCTACTTTCTTAAGTTCCTTTTTTCCATCGTTATGGGCATCCTTGGTATAATCCAGGAATTGCTTCACATCGGCTGCATTAATCTCTTCCTTCCGGAGGGTGGCACTGTTGATCAGGTAGTAAATGTCGGCCAGCATCTCATCCGGTACAATTCGCTGGAATGCGTCAATGGCCGGATCATATTTGCCTGTAAGGTTGGGTTCCCTGACAACTCCCAGGATGGGTTTGGGATTCATTGCCATCAGGGTGTTGATGGCCAGAACTCCCTGGGCAATGGTCACCGGTTTAAAATCGAGCCGCTGACTCTTTTTTGTAGCCTGCATCCTGACGATTAGATCCGATTTCCTCATCTCCTCTTTGTATGGGAAATTCTGTTTGTAACTGAAGTTTCCTCCTGCATTGTAAGAAATTGCTTTGTTGTTGTCTTTCACCTTTTCTCCCTGCAAGGTAACCGGCGGAAGTTCAGTTTCACCACCGGCATATTTCAAAACCGGCGTGAAAACAAGCCTGGCTTTTTTGTCAAAAAACTTGCCGGGAAGTATTCCATTGATGGCTACGTCAACCTTGCCTCCGTGAGTTTGCAGAGTTTCAGGGGTAACCTTAAACCGGATTTCTGCTGCGCCTTTCTGCATCTTCTCTAAACTGGCACATCCCGAAAACAAAAATAGCGTGGATGCGAGCCAAAAAATAAATTTAACCTGTGCTTTCATTATGTGATTTCTAAATTGATAATTTACAAAAATAAAATCTACCGTGAATTTACAAAGATAATTCTTCTTTTTCAGGGAAGAATGATCCGGGTGATGCCCGGTTTAAAGTCGTTTTGAAAAATTGCATTTTTCAATAATTCATAATCTTCCCTGCGGTTCACGAAATCAATCCGGTTGGCATCGACAATCAAAACCGGAAATTGGGTGATCTCCCTAAGATAGTCAAAATATCCTGTTTGAATTTTCTCCAGGTAGCCCGGATCCATTTTCTGTTCATAGGGCCTGCCTCTTTTCCTGATGTTTTCAATCAGGTTGGGTACATCGAGGTGCAGGTAAACATACAGGTCAGGCTTGGGGAGTGATTCAAATACAATGTTGAACAACTTCCTGAAAAGTCTGTATTCATCTGGCTGAAGCGTATTGCGTGAAAAGATGGCCGATTTTGTGAAATAGTAATCAGCGATCAGCATCGAATGGAATAATTCGGGTTGCAATACTTCCTTTTTGATCTGGTTGTAACGATCGGCAAGAAAGGAGAGTTCCAGCGGGAAAGAATATCTTTCCTGATCAGCATAAAACTTGGGAAGGAAGGGGTTGTCGGCAAATTGTTCCAATACCAGCTTGGCATTCAGCTCATTGCTCAACAGGGTGGCAAAGGAGGTTTTTCCTGCACCGATATTTCCTTCAATGACCAGAAATCTTAAATCCATTATTTATCCTTCAATTCAATCAATAATGGTTCAACCAGCCCGGGGTGCGGCTGCTCTTTCCACTAAAACACAATTCAGGGTTTCATTCCCAAATGAAAAAATGTAAATGCCCAGATATCGGTATACTCATCGATTACCTTGGCTGTCGGTTTTCCTGCCCCGTGGCCGGCTTTTGTTTCAATCCGGATCAGTACGGGAAGTTTCCCGGTATTGTATTCCTGCAGGCGGGCGATGTATTTGAAGGAGTGAGCAGGTACTACCCGGTCATCATGATCAGCGGTGGTAACCAGTGTTGCCGGATATTTAATACCGGGTTTGATGCTGTGATAGGGAGAATAGTTCACCAGGTAGCGGAACATCTCTTCGTTGTCCTCACTGGTGCCGTAATCGGTGGCCCATGCCCAGCCGATGGTGAATTTGTGGTAGCGGAGCATGTCCATTACCCCGACAGCCGGCAGAGCCACTCTGAACAGATCCGGCCGCTGGTTGGCCACTGCCCCCACAAGCAAACCGCCGTTGGAACCTCCCTGGATGGCCAGTTTCCCGGTGTTGGTGTATTTTTCATGGATGAGGTATTCTGCTGCGCCAATAAAGTCGTCAAATACATTTTGTTTTTGCAGCTTGGTGCCGGCTTTATGCCACTCCTCACCATACTCCCCGCCGCCACGGAGGCTGGCTACGGCCAGGATTCCCCCTTTTTCCACGAAAAAGAGACGCTGTACCGAGAATCCGGGCATCTGGCTGATGTTGAATCCGCCATAGCCATAGAGTAAAACCGGGTTGTTCCCGCTTTTCTTCATTCCCTTCCGGTAGAAGAGGAACATCGGCACTTTGGTCCCGTCCTTGCTGGTGTAAAAAATCTGTTCTACCTGAAAATCGTCGGGATTGAACTTCACCTCCGGACGATAGTAGAGCGACGATTCGCGGGTGTTGAAATCATAGCGGTAGACTTCTCCCGGTGTGTTGTAAGAGGTGAAGGTATAGAAAGCCTCGGGATCATCCTTGTCGCTTCGCGGGCCTCCCGATGTGCCGATTCCCGGAAGCTGGAACTCGTAGTCAGGGGTTCCGTCGTAGTTGCAGATTTCGATATGGGTATAGGCATCCCTGAGATAGTTCAGGACCATTTTTCCTCCGGAAAGAGAGGCTGAGGTGAGGACATACTCCTTCTCGGGGACCAGTTCAGTCCAGAATTCTTCCTGCGGTTTCCGGGTGTCGATTTTCAAAAGCCGGTATTTGGGAGCATTGTAGTTGGTGATCACGATAAGCTGGTCACCCAGATTGTCGATGACGTTGAAATCGTAGTCAAAGGATGCCATCAGGGGGATAAAAGGAGTCTCTTTGGTTTTTATCTCTTTGAAAGCCAAAGAATTTCCGCTGGTTGATTCGGTCTGCACCAGGAACATGAAGCGGTCGTCGTCGCTGATTCCTACGTTCATATTGCGTTTCGTATGCCCGGGATCGCTGAAAATGAGCGCATCGGCTGAAGGGTCAGTCCCCAGTTTATGGTATTTGACCATCTGGTTTTCATTGGCTTTGGAGAGTTCGCTGCCGGCTATGGGCTCGTTGAAGCAGCTGTAATAAAAGCCGCCGTTGTGCCAGGAGGTGCCCGAGAATTTCACCCATTTGATCTGGTCGGGAAGCGTCTCGCCGGTTTCAATATTCTTAACGAAGATTTCCTGCCAGTCGGAGCCGGAGCGGGAGATCCTGTAAATGAGATATTTGCCGTCGTGGGTGATTTCGGTTCCTGAAAGGGCGACCGTGCCATCTT
>CAJDVL010000010.1_pt1 | contig 23349 bp, 17 predicted proteins | sample 7391331 | NCBI WGS metagenome assembly CAJDVL01 (sample SAMEA7055707, study PRJEB34461) | soil metagenome | biome: terrestrial ecosystem; feature: Peninsula; material: soil | place: Antarctica | collected 2016 | reverse complement strand
GCATTGGATTGGCCATGGTCTGTGCAGTAAAGGGGTATTCCCTGACCATTGTAATGCCAGAGAGCGCCTCTTTGGAAAGAAGGATTCTAATCTCTGCTTATGGTGCTTCCGTTGTCCTTTCCTCTGCAGCCGGAGGAATGAAAGAGGCCATAGCCAAGACAAAGGAACTGGCATCGATGCATTCCAAATCTTTCATACCCATGCAATTCAGCAATCCTGCCAATGCACGGACTCACATGGAAAACACAGGTCCCGAAATCTGGGAACAGACTGATGGACAAGTGGACATTTTCGTGGCAGCTTCCGGAACCGGAGGGACCATTACCGGTGTCTCAACCTTTCTGAAAGGAAAAAATCCCAGGCTTAAAAGCATTGTGGTAGAACCATCAGCGTCACCAGTACTTTCAGGTGGAGAACCAGGGAAACATAAAATTCAGGGAATAGGGCCTGGTTTTGTGCCGGAGGTGCTGAACCTTGACATTATTGATGAGATTTTCCAGGTTACTGATGACCAGGCATTTGAATACGCCCGTAAGCTGGCCATCCAGGAAGGGATTCTGGCTGGGGTCTCTTCCGGAGCCAATTGTTATGCTGCCCTGGAAACGGCAAAAAAGCCGGAAAACAAAGGAAAAACCATCGTTTTCATCGTTTGCGATACAGGAGAAAGATACCTGAGTACATCCCTTTTCAAACACAATAACCATGAATGAGTCCATTACATCCGATAATTTTCAGGAAACAATCCAAAGACTTTCGGATCCCGAGTCCTTCAGCATGGTATGCTATGAGCACCGGCAGAATGAACCGTTACCCAGCATCCAAAAACTGAGAAGGGTGATAGAGCTGATCCGGGAGATCATTTTCCCGGGCTATTTTGGCAACACCTCCTTAAGGTACCAGACAACCCAGCATTATATGGGGGTTTACCTCGATGAACTTTATGAGATATTGACCAGGGAAATCCTCGCAGGGTTGTGTTTCGAATGCACCGACCCGTCGGTAAAAAAGCTGGAAAACCACGAGGACAAGGCATATAAGGCAGCTACCCGCTTAATTCAGGCGCTTCCTGAAATAAGAAGGAAAATGGTGAGTGATGTGAAAGCACTTTATTTGGGTGATCCAGCCGCCAAAAGTTACGGTGAAGTTATTTTCTGTTATCCAGCCATTCGGGCCATCACCAATTACCGCATTGCCCACCAGATGGTTGCACTCAACGTCCCCCTGATTCCGCGCTATATTTCAGAAATGGCGCACAGTGAAACCGGGATTGATATTCATCCGGGAGCTGAGATCGGCGAATTTTTCGCCATTGACCATGGGACAGGAGTAGTTATCGGATCAACATGCATCATCGGGAACCATGTCAAGATATACCAGGGTGTAACGTTGGGTGCGAAAAGCTTTGAACTGGATGAAAACAACAATCCGGTTAAAGGAATTCCACGACATCCCATTGTAGAAGATAATGTGGTTATTTATGCGGGAGCTACCATTCTGGGCAGAGTGACCATCGGGAAAAATTCAATCGTAGGGGGAAATGTCTGGCTCACCAGAAGTCTGCCTCCCCATTCAAAAGTAATTCGGGACCGACCCAAAGAAAACAGTTTCTCAAACGGAACTGGAATTTAGTTTTTCATACTAAACCAATCGAACTTGGAGAATTATTCAATTACCGTAAAAACCATGGAAGGACTTGAAGAAGTCCTTGCGGAGGAGATCAGGGAAATCGGTGGTACTGAAGTGGAAGCAGGAAACCGGGCAGTGCATTTTAAAGGCGATAAAGCCATGATTTACAGGGCCAATTACAGGCTTCGCACCGCACTCAGGGTCTTTAAACAGCTTGACACATTCAGCTTCTCAAACATAGATGATTTTTACATCAAATGTTTGAAAATCAAATGGGAGCAGTTTATGAACCTCCACGACACCTTTGCCATTCAAAGCACAGTGAGCCAGTCAGAGCTTTTCCGAAACTCGATGTTCGCCTCCCTGAAATTAAAAGATGCCATTGCCGACCGGTTCCGCCAACGGACCGGGAACCGTCCCAGTGTGGATACATCAGAACCTGATATCATTTTCCACGTCCACATTACCGGACAAAACTGTTCCATCAGCATTGACAGCTCAGGTGAGTCACTCCACAAGCGCGGATACCGGCAGTCTCAGGGAGATGCTCCCCTTAATGAAGTGCTTGCTGCAGGAATGATTCTCCTGTCAGGCTGGAAAGGCGATACTGACTTCCTGGACCCCATGTGCGGATCGGGAACATTACCCATTGAAGCAGCCATGATTGCTAAAAATATTCCGCCGGGAAAACTCAGGAAGAATTTTGCATTTATGAACTGGAGAGATTTTGACAGTGAGCTGTTTGAAAAAATCAGAGAAGAGGCCCAGCCTGTAACCTTCAGCCATACCATTTATGCTTCTGACCTCCTGTCCAATAATATCGTTTCTTCCCGGACCAACGCCCGGAATGCCAGGGTCTTTAACTTGATCCAATTCAATGCGATTGATTTTGGGAATCTTGAATTACCGCTCACTGGTTCTGTGGTGATGATCAATCCACCCTATGGTCACAGAATGACAGGCCCTAATCTGGAGGAATTATATGGGATGATCGGAGAAAGGCTGAAACATCATTTTACGGGAAACACTGCCTGGATTTTGAGTTCTTCAACCGATTTGATTCATAAAATCGGATTGAAACCATCCTTAAAAATCAAACTTTATAACGGAGCGCTTGAGTGCAGTTTTCTGAAATTCGAATTGTTTGAAGGAAAAAGAAAGCTGGTGGTGATCAGGAAATAACAAAAATTTAGGGTAAAACAGACGGTTTTACCCTAAATTCAATCATTGGGACACTTGTATGGGATGATTTGTTAATCCTCACGAACATCGTAGACATCAATTTCTTTGGTTTTAATTTTATCACCGTCACCGCCACCTCTAATCTTATACATTTCAAAATCATTTAACAACTCAAAACCTGCATTAACAGATATTTTTATATCTCGGTGAACCATTTTTAAATTTTTCATCGTACGATTGTTTAACTTATTGCCGTTTATATTTACACTCACTCATCTAATATCCCAATAAACAGGAAAAGGTAACCCATCGGAAAACAGTTTTTTTTTAAAGAAAAATAAAATAATTTTTAATACGCTGATTGAATGAGGCTTACAGTAATGAAAAAAAATATCATTTTAACCATTATCTGGATGATCCCCTTATTTTCAATTGCTAAACCGGGCAACAATCCTCAGGACAGTATTCAAGCAGTGGAGCTTTTCAGGGATGCCGTCGAATACGGCAGGAGTGGTGATCCGGTAAAGGCATTAGAAACCTTTGAAAAAAGCCTGTATCACAGGAAGAAGGTATTTGGGGAAAAACATTATCGTTTAGGAAGCACCTACATGGGAATGGCCATCCAGTATAAGAATCTTTTTCAACTTGAAAACGCATACAGATACTATCAGATGGCAGAAGAAATGTATCTTTTCAATGCTCCGGAGAACGACTCCCGGTTGGGTGATATTTATATCAACATGGGAAATTATTACCGGTTGAATGGTAATCTGGGCGAAGCCATCAGGTATCATGAAAGGGCACTTTTCATTTATGAGCATTCATCCGACAAAATCGCGGAAGAAAATTACCTTGCAGTTGTTTACAACCTTGCTGACTGTTACCACCAGGTGAACCGGGAGGAGGAAGCCCTGCAACTGGCCCTCCGTTTCAGTAAAGCAGGGTCGTTTCATAGCCAAATCAAATACCTGAATCTGCAGGCAAGCATTTATGCATCCTCAGGGAAACCAGCCAAAGCAGAATCAATCTATCATTTGATATTTGAAAAATTCATCCGAAGCAATGAAGCAGATGCACTAAATCTGGCCGACCAATACCTTTTTTACGCCCAGTTTCTCAACCAGGCATCAAAAAAAGACTCTGCATTGTTGTACCTCCATAAGGCTGCCGGCATTTACCACCAATTCCCACACACGCAGGGCGACCTGGGCGATTTATACAGCTTAATCGCCGATGCCTGGACAGGTAAAAAAATAGAAGCTTCCACCCATGCTGATTTTCAAATTCAAAAAAACGCAAATCTGCTGACTGCGGTACAAAATTACAATAAAGCGCTTAATTATCTGAATGATACAAACGAAGCTAACCTACTGGATTTTTCCCTGTTCCGGGAAAGTAATTTTCCGGTTCAAACTCTGAGACTATTACGTGATCTGGGATTGGCCTATCATCAGTTAGCTGGATTAGCGGGTAATGAACGGAAAGAATCAAGGCTTCACTATCTGAATAAAGCCCTCACCTGCTTTACTACTGGCAGCGAATTGGCCGAAAATCTGCGTATAGGTTTTGTTTCCGAGGAGAGCAAAGCCCAATTCACGTTATTGGAACAGGAGATTTTTAAACTTGTCATCAGGGGGGCCTTTGACCTACACCAGATGACCCATGAAGCACAGTGGGCGGAGATTGCCTTTTATCATGCTGAAAGGAATAAGGCAGTCAGTTTATTTGACAAAATCAGTGAGACGAAATCACGGGTTTTCAGCACGATTCCCGATAGTTTAATTCAAATCGAATCCCAAAGCAACAGCAATCTTGCCTTTTACCGTGAAAAGCTATACGATGAGATGCATTTCGATCAGCCAGACCAGAAAAAAATCACAGAGTACAAAACAAAGATATTCAACAATGAACAGCAAATAAACCGGTTACGTAATTTCATGGAAGAGAATTACACGGAATATTATCAGATAAAATATTCCCGTGATCCCTTTACCTTTTCCGTGTTCCGAAAAAAACTGAAACGCAATGAGGTGCTCCTCTCCTACTCAATCGATCCTCCCGGAGAATCAGAGGCAGGGAGTATATACATTTTTGCAATCTCGAAAAAGGAATACCAGTTTTCCAGACAACCTTTCACGGATGAGAGCATCGCCCATATCAGAAAGCTACATGCAGTTATATCCTCTAACGATTTTCTGGCCATCAACACCAGCGATTTCAAAGCCTATTGTGATGCTGCCTGCTTTCTCCACGATAATCTGGTCGCTCCCTTTAATAAGCTACTCAAAGAGAAGCGAATAATCCTTATTCCCGATGGGATCCTGAATTACCTTCCATTCGAAGCATTGCTCACCGAAAAAGTCGATGGCAATTCGGTGCATTTTCATGATCTGCCCTATCTGATATACGAAAATACCATCAATTATGCCTATTCTGCTGAACTGATCAGAAATTCAGCCGCGAGCCACACCAGGTACAAGAAACGGTTACTGGCCTTCGCACCGGCTATGCCCCTTACCGGCACACTGAACAACGACACGATAGATCTTCCCGCTCTGCCCGGAACTATTGACGAGGTTAATTATATCCGAAAAAAAATCAAATCTGATCTGTTTACGCGGGAAGAGGCTACTGAACGGAATTTCAGGCAATATGCAGCTGAATATCAGATTTTGCATCTGGCCACGCATACGCTGATCAACGATTCAGTACCTCTGTTTTCCAAGTTGGCCTTTTCCCCAGGAAATGCAGATTCCCTGGACAATGATGGTTGGCTGAACACTTCTGACATTTACAATCTCAAACTGAATGCAAAAATGGTTGTTTTAAGCGCATGCCGGTCAGGAGGAGGAAAACTGCTTCAGGGAGAAGGAATCATGAGCCTCGCCCGTAGTTTCTTCTATGCAGGATGCCCATCGGTAGTTCTCTCACTTTGGGAAGTGGAAGACCGTTCAGGCACTGAAATTATGAAAACCTTTTACCAGAATCTCCGATACGGAAAACCAAAAGATACAGCACTGAGAAATGCAAAACTCATGCATATCAGGAATGCCGATCCGATGACTGCACACCCGCATCTTTGGTTAGGTTACATCACCACCGGAAATCCGGATCCTCTTTTCAATGGCATCGACAAACCCCTGATGGCACTCATGGGTTTAATTCTGCTGGGGCTGGTTATCGACCTGCTCGTCCGGAAGAACCCGCGGCACCCATCCGAGTAAACCAAACCGTTTATCGCTTTTTCTTTTCAAGCGTAGCCAGCAATTCACGTGCATTTCTGGAATAAAACCCTTTACGGACTACAATAGAACTGAGTTGTCCTTCGGCTTTGTCAAAATCACCCGATCCCAGGAGAGACAATGCCCTGTACCATTCCGCCTGCTCTACGAACAAATTTTGTTTATGCAGAATTACCTTATCATACTCGGTGACAGCCTTCCCTAACTGTTCAAGGTTTTGATAACTTGCACCGGAGAAGAAAGCTGCTACCGGATTAATCGCTCCCTCTCTGTCTGTTTTCCCGAAACTATGCAAGGCTGCCGGATAATCACCCTGATTATAAAGTGCGATTCCTTCACTCAGGTAATCATTGGCATGGGAACTGGCAGAGCGAAAAGCGGAGAGCGCCCGTGGAGAATCATAAACCTGGTCATAAATATCCTTGACTGATGGATCGTTCAGCCTGAAAAAGAGTGAAAAACCGAATACCACCAGCAAAAAGGCTGCAACAGTCCCGAGCTTCTTCAGGTTTCTCAATGCGGGAGATACTGCCAGAAACGATTTGGTTTCCTGCTGGTATATTTCGTGCGATAAATGCTGAAGGTTGCTTCGCAGGTTCACAATATCGCTTTCCGACAAGGCGGAATTGACCTCCTTTATCAGGTTAACTTCATCTCTGAGTCCCTGGCTTTCATTCATTTCTTCAACAAATTCCGCATATGCTTCACTGTCAGACTCACCCTCAATAAAAGCATCTATCTCGGCAACACCATGGGGAGTAGAGTTTTGTCGCTGAAAAAGACTCCCCATCAATTCGCGCAGTGCCATGATATCTTTTTCCGCCACGGCTTCTTCCAACTCCAGATTCAGCGCAATATCTACCTGTAAATCAAGATTTAAAGCCAGTTCATCTTCAAACGCCTGCAATTCTCCGGGCAGCATACTGCCTTCGAGGTATGCTTCGATTTCTTCAGTACTGAAAGAGTAAGTAGATGTGCTGTTTTCGATGAACTGCAACTTCTGGCGGAGTTCCATGATATCCTTCTCCTGAATGGCTTCCGCTACCAGTGCCCATTCTTGATCGGTTACAAAGGATGAAGGTTCATCGGCAAGTTCATCAGATGGTTTGAGCTGTTCTTTGTAAAAATGATGGATGGTTTCCCCGTTGCTCCTTTGATGATGGTGAAAATGAATGCGCGGGAGCGGTTCAAATATATCATTCATGTCAGGCATCTCCTGGTTCAGTCCATCTGAAAGGGAGTCGATATCTTGCTTTTCAATCAAATGAAACAGATCACCTGGATCAAGAAAATTTTTCTCTTTTTCTGCAACAATTGTCTGCAGGTTTTCACGAAGGTTGACAATATCTTTTTCCGAAACGGCTTCCCGAATCTCTCTCCAGAGATCGTGACCATTGAGTTTTGGGGAATTTGAATTTTCTATCTCATGGGAAAGGGGGTTGAGATGGTCTCCGGGCAGATTGTCATATTCATGTTCAACAACTTCTGCATCTTTAGGTTTATGTGTCATCTTCAATAAGTTTTTTATATTCTATATCTTGCTTTATTCTTTCAATTAACAACTCTTTGCATTTATATTTCCTGGACTTCAAATACTTCTCACTTTTAAAACCCATTATCTGGGCTATTTGCCTGGCCGGTACCTTGTCGAAGAACATCTGCATAATCTTTTGGCAATCGGAACTGATATTTTTGAAGTGTTTCTGATAAAGCAGGTATCTTTCATTCTTTTCGATCACATTGGCTAAATCGTCGTCGTACACATCCATGCTGAATACAAGGCTTTCATTGATCTTCTCCCTCTCCACTTTTCGTTTATGCAGAGTCTTCAACCATAAAAACCGGCACACCGAATAGAGATAAACTTCAAAAGAACGGTTTTCAAAAAGAAGGTTATTTTCCTTCAGTTTGCGATAAATGACAATGATCGCTTCCTGAAAAATATCGTTGACATCTTCATCGCTTCCGCTGTTCTTTCTGACAAAAGCATTGACTTTATAGAAGTACTGCTTATAGACATAGGAAAGCACCAAATTGTCATGTCTCAATATACCTTTCAGTATCTGCTCATCCGAGTAATTCTTCATGCCACTGTATATTAATCCTGATTTTCGCCAAAAGGTAACCCATTTTCAGGATAAAAATTTAAACAATAAATATAGATTGAATGCAACTAACTGCATTACAACGACTTTCGACAAAACTGAATGTTGGAAAATTTAAATTTCCGACTTAACGAAAATATAAAATATTGGCTTATAAAAACAAAAGGATAGAATCAACATTCTATCCTTTCTCTTTAAACTAACTAACCTAACTAAACCTAAACTTATGAAAATAAACGTACTGCAAATATAGGCATAAGATTACCTTGTCTGCAAATATTTTTCGTTAAATGATGTTAACTAAAATGTTAAAAAAACATTAACCTACTGGGAAATAAATGTATAACGGATAGTTCCTGTCTGGATTTCCGGTGCAGAAGGGTCAGCATTGAACAGGGTTCGCTGGGCAGCAGTCCGTGCATAAAGGAACATTTGCTGATCGGCTGCACTCGCCTGCCCCGTCCGGGCTGAAACGACTTTTCCTTCCCTGTTGACAGCAATTTCAACTGTAACAATCCCGCCTCCTTTGGCCAGGTATACCGGAATGGGCAGCCGGAGATGATATCGGTTGGCAAGATGATATTCAATATTGCTTTCACCTGAATAGACAATATTGCTGATTTGTTCCTTTTCCCGACCTTCAGTAACGTCTTCCGGCATTTTGATGGAATTGATATCCACTATATCCTGTGCGAGCTGACGGTCGACATCCGACGATAGTTTTTTTGCTGCGTCCACTTCCCGCTGAAAATTTTCATCAAAAAACTTATCCTTGCCTGTCACCCCCCTGTTTGAAGGCCGGTTGGATAACTTTTGAGGCATGTTCGCAGTGGATGAGGGATCGTTTGAAACCGTGCTGGTTTCATGCGCTGCATCAGCCTCCATTTCCACCTCTTCCATTAATTCCAGTGGGATTTCTATGAAAATCTCCTTTTCCCTGATCTCCTGCTCCCTGTCCATCTCTATCAACAACATAAAACCTACCACCACAATGTGGAAAACCAGGGCCCCGATAATGCTGTAAATGTTATGCCGGTATATTTTTAACCATGATGCCATTGCCTGCAAAATTATAAATAAAGCGGTGCCCACACAACAAAATATAACGACTCCATATGGTTTCGCCGGTCATGCTTTATTTTTCAATCCCAGATACCCTTCACAACCGTCAAACCACACTGCCACAATGCGATGCCCGATTTAACTATTTTTAACATATTGAAATACAATGGCTTAACTGAATTATTTTTTAAATTCGGCCCCTATTGCCCCGGAATGGGGTATAACAGCGCAAAAGAAAGGTCAGGGAACTGCCAGGTATTTGCCAGTAGATTACCAGGGATTTGCCCGGATGTACGCTGACCAGATAAAAATGAAGCCGGAGAATGAAACTGAAGGGATTATGCTCAGCGATAGTATTGGTGTTGCTCATGCTGATTCAGCAGGGGAATGGTATTGCTCAGACTTTCCGGGAAGATACAATCAGAGTAGAAAAGTACAATAACTTTTATGATTCCCTGAAATCAAAGGCACAACAGAAAAAAATCACCTGGTTACTTCACAACCTGTTAATTAACAATCCCACTAAAGGTGACTCCCGCGATTCTGCCTTTTTGAATGCTCCGCTTGAAGGAAAAACCATTGCTGACATTCGCATCATCAGGCTTGAAGTTTTCGGTCCAAGTTTAAGGGATACTTCCAGGAAAGCAAAACTATGGTACGAAAAAGCCGGTAATCTGATACATACGCGAACCGACCTGCACAATATCAGGAAAAACTTGCTTTTCAAAAAAGGAGATCTTCTGCACACCAGTGAATTATACGAAAATGAGAGGTTACTCAGAGCGCTTCCCTATATCAAAGACGCCCGCTTCATCGTGGAACCCGACACGCTCGTTGATGATCTGGTGCGAATTCTCCTCCTGGTTCAGGATCGCTTCTCCATCGGGGTTACCGGAGATGTTACCGGTATCAAATCAGCGGCACTGGAATTTTATAACAAAAATATATTTGGTATTGGTCACGAACTATCCACCCGCTTTGTAGGACACCTTACACGGGAGCCTTATATGGGATTTGAAACTTTCTATAAAATCAACAATATCAGTGGGAAATTTATCGATTTTTCCTCCGGCTACATGAATACATACCTGAATGAAGGGGCATTGGTACGCTTAGACAAACCCTTTCTGCGGACTTCCGACACCTGGGGATATGGGACAGCAGGGTATTATTACAAACGAACGCCCTATCTTCCGGGAGAGCACCACCTTAAAAATTCAATTTCACTGGGTCTGAAACAGGCCTCCCTCTGGGGAGGAATCAATATTCAGCTGGGAAAGGATGTTCCACGGTCACAATTGACCCTGTCAGGACAATATATCCATCGCCATTTCAGTGACCGCCCCCCTCCCCTTCCTAATGGAGAACAGTACTATTTCCACTCCGACATGTTTCTGACAGGGTTCACCTGGTCAGAGAGGATATTTCAGCCTGATGAGCTGATCTACGGCTACGGAATCACGGAAGATATTCCCAGAGGATTCAAAAATGAACTGGTGATAGGGTATGACCATACTGAAACAGGCGGTCGTATGTATAGTCACCTCCATCTCGCAAATGGAAATCTGATTCTTACTAAACCAGGCTACATGCATTTTTCGGTCACAGCGGGGGGGTACCTGCAATCGGGGAATTTTCGTCAAGGACTTATCGAGTTTAGCGGGAATTACATTTCCGGGTTATTTGGCACCGAGCGCCGAAGATACCGTCAGTTTATCAATGTAGACTATAAACTGGGAATCAACCGGTTTGAAACAGAGAAACTGGTATTCGAAAAGACCAATCTCATCAGAGGATTTGAAAGCAACAAGGTTTCCGGCAAACAGCGGCTGAGTGTAAATGCGGAAACTGTTTATTTCCACAAGCGTGACTTTTACAGGTTTAACCTGGCATTCTTCATTTTTGGGGATTTGGGAATTATTGGAAAGGAAAATTACTCTATTTTCAAAGGATCATATTACAGCGGTCTTGGAACAGGCTTACGGCTCCACAATGAATCACTCATTTTTAAGACCATTCAGATCAGGCTGACCTTTTACCCCAATCATCCGAAGGATGTCGGATTGGTCGGTTTTTTGCTCAATGAACAATCCAGTAAAAGCTTTTACAGCTTTCAACCAGGCCCCCCTTCTCCCAGGAGATTTGAATAAACGACATAACATAACCGCCTCTTTGTTAATATTGGGCTGATTTTCAGAAAATAAACCAGCACTAAAATTGTACTGCTAATAAATAAGATACCTTTGCGCCCTTAATTTTTACGTACATATTTTCGAATGATTTTATTTAATGAGATGGGGCTTGACCCCCGCATTCTGCAAGCCATCGGAGAGCTTGGCTACGAAACTCCCACCCCCATTCAGGAAAAGACAATTCCCCTGCTTTTAAATGAACAGACTGATCTGGTTGGTTTTGCCCAGACCGGCACCGGCAAAACTGCTGCTTTTGGATTACCCATTGTGCAACAGATCGAAGCCACCTCGCCTGCAACACAGGCATTGATACTTTGTCCGACCCGTGAACTCTGCATGCAGATCACAAATGATCTGATCAGTTTTGCCCGATATCATACCGGAATCAATGTTCTGCCGGTTTATGGCGGATCTTCCATCAACGACCAAATCAAGAAACTGGACAGAGGAGTACAGATTATCGTGGCTACCCCGGGACGGGCTGTTGATCTGATTAACCGCAGAAAACTCAAACTTCAGCAGGTCCGTTGGGTCGTACTCGACGAAGCTGATGAAATGTTATCCATGGGCTTTAAGGAAGATCTGGACACCATTCTTTCCCAAACTCCGGAGAGAAGGCAAACTATGCTGTTTTCCGCCACAATGCCTTCCGAAATGGTTGCCATTGCCAACAAATACATGAAACATCCGGTAGAGGTTTCGGTTGGCAGAAAAAATGCCGGCTGTGATAATGTTTCACACGAGTATTTTCTGGTGCATGCCAGAGATCGTTATGAAGCATTGAAGCGAATTGCCGACCTGAATCCCCGAATTTATGGGATCGTATTTTGCCGTACACGTGCCGAAGCCAAAGAGGTAGCCGACAACCTCATCAGGGATGGCTATAACGCCGATGCACTTCATGGTGACCTTTCACAAGACCAGCGTGATATCGTCATGAACCGCTTCAGAATTCGTCACCTGCAGTTACTGGTAGCCACTGATGTAGCTGCCCGTGGGCTTGATGTAAACGACCTGACCCATGTAATTAATTACAATCTTCCCGACGACCCTGAAATTTACATTCACCGGAGCGGACGAACCGGAAGGGCAGGAAAAAAGGGAGTATCCATCTCAATCCTTCATCTGAAGGAAAAAGGAAAACTGAGGGATGTGGAACGAATGCTGAACAAAAAAATCGAAAATAAACCGGTTCCTTCGGGCAAAGATATCTGTGAAAAACAGCTTTTCAACCTTGTTGACAAAGTAGAAAAAGTCGAAGTTAACAATGAACAGATCGAACAGTATCTCAAGGTAATCTATAAGAAACTTGAATGGCTCGACCGGGAAGAGCTGATCAAACATTTTGTATCAGTGGAATTCAACCGGTTTCTCGAATCTTACCAGAACGCCCGCGACCTGAATGTGGATACCTCCTCTAAAAATGGCCGTGAATCGGGGGATCGTCGGAGTGAAAGGGAAGACTTTGGTTCGCGTAACGGACGGGGCACACGTGAAAATCGCGAAAACCGGAATAACCGGAGAAATGACACCCATTTTTCACGCCTGTTTATGAACCTGGGAAAAAATGATCAGGTAGACAAACTGTCAATTATCAATCTAATAAACAAGCAGTTACCCGGAAAATCGGTGGAAATCGGACAAATCGAAATATTGAGGAATTTTTCCTTCTTCGAAGTGGATAACCGCTACGAACGGGATATTCAAAAAGCATTCTTCAAGGCTCAGTATAACGGGAAACGGATTGGATTGGAGACTGCCCGCCCCAAAGGTTAAGATCACCCGAAAAGCGAAGGGACCTCTTCCTGTGCCACCGGTTTAAAAAGAGTGTTTTGACTGACAAACTGATCAGTCAAAACACTCTTTTTTTGTTTCAGCAATTTGATCTTTTCTTCAATACTTTTTCTGTAATTAAGCGGTAGACAAAATCATTGCCAGGATAACAGTGACTGGTATTGGCCACTCTAAACAGAAACTACCCCTTGTCAGATTTCCCGAATCCAGATATTCCGGAAACTTACCGGATTGCCATGGTCTTGCAGAGAAATACTGCCCGGACCATGAGGTTTTACGAAGTACTCGGGAACTCCTATATAAACTGTAGGCCCCCGAAGAGCTACCCCATTTTGAACCACAATGCCGTTGTGAAGCAGGGTAACCCTGGGTGGAACCAGGTAAGTTCCGTCTTTATTGAATAGCGGAGCTGTGTAAACAATGTCATAGGTTTGCCATTCCCCGGGCTTTTTACAGGCATTGACCATAGGCGGATACTGTTTGTAAAGACTTGCAGCCTGACCGTTACGGTAAGTACGGTTGTTGTAGCTGTCCAGCACCTGCACCTCATAGGTTCCCTGAATAGAAATGCCGCTGTTTCCTCTGCCCTGGCTCTCTCCGACCACCTCAGCAGGCGAACGCCATTCAATGTGAAGCTGGAAATCTGAAAATTTCCGTTTTGTCCGTATCGACCCGGTTCCCTTTACAACGGTAACCACCCCATTTTCAACCTTCCATCCTGGCTTATCACCTTTGGAATTAGCCCATTCCTCATCAAGATTACTGCCATTGAAAAGAGAAATGGCATCTGATGGGATGTCACCATAATTTTCTCCGGGAACAACTATGGAAATCTCGGGCTCCCAAACCTCAGTCATTTCAGGTTTCATAGGCATCGTGGGCACCTGCTGCCCTACCACGGCCGGCATAATGAATACCAGCGACAATTGAACGAAGAAAAGTTTTTTGTACATAACTAATTAACTAACAACTGTAATATCATTTTAAATTACTGATCACGCAAGCCCCATCTCTTCCATCATCGTTTCAATCAGCTCATCGGCTTTTGCATCTTCCGCATCATAATCACTGCGTGAAGAGAGGTTCCCTTTTACCTCAAAATAGAACTTTATTTTGGGTTCGGTACCCGATGGCCGTACCGAAATTTTAGTTCCGGCCTGCGTAAAGAACTGCAATACGTCAGAGGTTACTTTTTGATTGATGGGTTTTTCTTCTCCGGTGATCAGGTTTTTCATTACCAGGCTTTCATAATCCTTGACCCACTCCAGGGGAGAACCACCCAGCATTGCGGGTGGAGTGGCCCGGAATTTCCCCATTAACTGTCTGATCTCCTCAGCACCAGCCTGTCCTTTTCGGACCACATATTTCATTTTCTCCTTTGAGAATCCATATTCCAGATAAATATCCTGCAACAATTCAAACAATGACTTTCCCTTGCTTTTTGCCCAGGCGGTGATCTCTGCCATCAAAGCACAGGAAGACACCGCATCTTTATCACGGACAAAATCAGCAGGCATAAACCCAAAGCTTTCTTCGCCACCCCCGATATACTTCTTTACACCTCCAAAGCTTTCTTCGCCACCCCCGATATACTTCTTTACACCTTCGTTTTCCCTGATCACTTCAGCGATAAACTTGAATCCTGTATACACATCAAATATCTCTACCTGGTTCCTTCGGGCAATTTCAGCAATCAATTCCGTGGAAACGATGGTTTTCACCACAAATTCATTTCCTTTCATCGCACCATTCTCCTTCATCTTCAAAATGATGTAATAAATAAACAGGAGTACAGTCTGATTACCGTTGACAATCACATAATCACCGTGGTTGTTTTTAACCACAACTCCAATTCGGTCAGCATCCGGATCAGTAGCCAACACCAGGTCCGCATCCACTTCACGTGCCTTTGCCATGGCCATTTCCATGGCTGCAGGTTCTTCGGGATTGGGAGAAACCACTGTGGGGAAATTACCGCTTACTACATCCTGTTCAGGGACATTGATAATATTGGTAAACCCAAATGCCCTCAAGGCCCGTGGCACCATTTTTACGCCTGTGCCATGTATAGGGGTATAGATGATCTTGAGATCATGGTATTGTTTAATGATATCGGGCGAAAGAGAGAGCGTCTTGACTTTCTCAATGAATTTCCGGTCGGTTTCTTCGCCAAGGATAGTATTCAGCTCCTTCGGTCCGTTAAAGCGGATCTGGTCGGGCCTGATGGTCTTCACCTCATTGATGATGTTCACATCGTGTGGTTCCACTATTTGCGAACCATCATCCCAATAAGCCTTGTACCCATTGTATTCTTTAGGATTGTGTGATGCTGTGATGATAATTCCGCTCTGGCAGCCATATTCCCGGATAGCAAATGACAATTCAGGGGTAGGCCGTAAATCTTCGAACAAAAGGGCTTTAATCCCATTGGCAGTAAAGATACCGGCACTGCTCTCTGCAAACAACCGGCTGTTGTTGCGGCAGTCATAGCCGATAGCTACCTTGATCTCAGGGAGATGTGCAAAATTCAGTTTCAGGTAATTGCTGAGTCCCTGGGTAACAGCTCCTGCGGTGTAAATATTCATCCTGTTGGTACCGGCCCCCATGATCCCTCTCAGCCCGCCAGTACCAAATTCAAGATCCTTGTAAAAGGAGTCAATCAATTCGGTTTTATCACCATTATCGAGCATTCGCTGTACTTCTTTACGGGTAGCTTCATCATAGACCGGAGAAAGCCAGTTCTGGGCCTTTGCCACAACTTTTGTCAGTAAGTCATTGTTATCCATAACATTATTCGGTTTTAATCAATTGAATACATCTTGTAAGGCTATCCATCCACCAGGGAATGGTTAATCCGAAAGTTAGTTTAATTTTTGTTTTATCCAGCACCGAAAAATGAGGTCTTGGGGCAAGTGTCGGAAATTCAGCAGAGACAACAGGGACTACCTGACAATCGATTCCGGCAATTTTGAGTATGGCCAGGGCAAAATCATACCAGCTGCATACCCCCTCATTGGAAAAGTGATAAATTCCAGGGTACCATTCCTCTTTATTCCGGACCGCAACAGCAATGATCTCCATGATAGCGGCAGCCAGGTCACCCGCATAGGTTGGGGTACCAACCTGGTCAAACACCACTTTCAGGAACTTATCCCTGGTTCCTTTCTCTATCATGGTCTTCATAAAGTTTTTTCCGAACCGGGAATAGAGCCACGAAGTACGGATCACCACGGAAGGGCCCTCCGACAAGCAATTAACCTCACCCTCCCGTTTAGTTTTTCCATAGACCCCCTGTGGAGCTACCGGATCATTTTCCAAATAGGGACGATGGTTGCAGCCGTCAAAAACATAATCGGTGGAGATATGGATCAGCCTGGCAGAATAATCCCTGCATACAGCAGAAAGTATTCCCGGTGCCTCCCCATTCAGCATGGCAGCAGCTGCCGGTTCTTTCTCCGCTTGATCCACTGCGGTGTACGCAGCACAGTTAATCACAAAATCAGGGTTCTCCTTTCGGAAAAACACTTTCAATGCATCTGCATTCGTAATATCCAGGGTATCAAAATCGGTAAAGCTGAAACTATACACCGGATAATGGAGCGATAACTCCCTTAATTCACTGCCCAACTGCCCGTTGGCACCTGTTATAACTATTTTTTTCACTTTATAGAAAATTCATTTCAGCATGTGCGAAAAGAGGAACCATTTGGTCCTTTTCTGATACCAGCCACTCCTCCTCAGGGATTTGCCAGTCAATGGACAGAAAAGGATCATTGAAACGAATCCCTCTTTCAGCTTGCTTGTTGTATAAATTGTCACACTTGTATGCGAATACCACTGTCGGGGAGAGCACCGAAAATCCATGTGCAAATCCCCTGGGAACCAGCATCTGGAGTTTATTCTCTCCTGAAAGTTCTGTTCCAAACCATCTTCCAAAGGTAGGAGAACCTTTCCGCAAGTCCACAGCCACGTCGTAAACCGAACCGGAAACTACCCTGACCAGCTTTGCCTGTCCAAACGGATTCAACTGATAGTGTAATCCACGGATGACGCCTCTTGAAGAAAATGATTCGTTATCCTGAATAAAACCAGTCGTAACGCCGGCCTGCCGGAACTGCTCCTGGTTGTATGTTTCTAAAAAATAACCTCTTGGATCCTTAAAAACTGCTGGTTCAATTATTTTTAAATCTGCCAATGGTGTTTCCAGTATCTTCATCTCTAATAATTTTCTATTTTCAGCGGTCAGATGCAATTGCTATAATGGACCTATTCCTGTCAGTTGCTCCAGCCTCTGACAGGCAGGTTGCTCTTTCTAAAAAGATTTAATCTGGTCACCGGCCAGCTTGAGTAAGTACTGACCATACTGATTCTTTTTCATTGGCTCAGCCAGCATGATGAGTTGTTCGCGGGAAATGAATCCTTTTTTATAGGCAATTTCCTCGATACAGGAGACCTTGAGACCCTGTCTTTGTTCAATGGTGGCAATGAAGTTGGATGCCTGAAGCAAACTGTCGTGTGTCCCCGTATCCAACCAGGCAAAACCCCTGCCCAGCAATTTCACGTTGAGTCTTCCCTCCTCCAGGTAGAGCCTGTTCAGGTCTGTGATTTCCAGTTCCCCGCGGGCCGACGGCTTCAATGCCTTGGCCTTGGCAACCACATCATTGGAATAAAAATAGAGCCCTGTGACCGCATAGCTGGAGCGGGGCTTCTCTGGTTTTTCTTCGATACTGACTACTTTTCCCGAATCGTCAAACTCTACTACCCCATATCGCTCAGGTTCAGTCACGTAATAACCAAAGACCACGGCCCCGTCCCCGAGCGAAGCAGCTTCTTCAAGAATGCTCCTGAAATTATATCCATAAAAAATATTGTCTCCCAGAATCATGCATACTTTATCGTTGCCGATAAATGCTTCTCCCAGGATAAAAGCCTGTGACAATCCATCGGGTGATGGTTGTACCTTGTAACTGATATCCAACCCGAGCTGGTGGCCATTTCCTAAAAGCTCCTCATACAGGTGAATATCAGATGGAGTGGAAATGACCAGAATTTCCCTGATCCCGGCCAGCATCAACACCGACAAGGGGTAATAGATCATGGGTTTGTCATACACGGGCAAAATCTGTTTGGAGATGGTGCGTGTCACCGGATAAAGCCTCGTTCCTGCGCCACCTGCAAGTATGATTCCTTTCATTTGTTTAAAATATTAGATGGTTATGGTATATTCCGTGAAACAGATGTAATATCCTTGTAATTATTTTTGTGGATGATGTCCGTTTTTCAAAGGTCGCAAAAAATAGCTTTGCTATTTCATGGCGGTTGGCTCCTTCGTGGTTTTTTTTCAAAAGTAATAATTCTGCAGGATGAAGCAATTATTCAACGATTCTTATCCCCGGAATGAGGCAAAATGGCTTGTAGTATTTTTGAGGTACAGCGACTGCTTAAAAAAGTGTCAAATATTTTGATAATCCGTGGTTTAATTATAATTTTGCGCCCGATTTCTTAAAAGAAATAATGTCTAACTTATTAATTGATTAACATTTACATGACTGAAATTACAAATGAAAATCCAGAAATCCTGGAGTCAGCTGAAAATGAAGTGACCGAAGTTGCTGCAACAGTCAGCTACGTTCAACCCAAAGCCGAAGAATTTGACTGGGAAAGTCTTGAATCCGGCATGGATCCCTACACAGCCAGTCGTCGCAGCGAATTGGAAAACCTTTACAACGATACGCTCAACACTGTTCAGGAAAAAGAAGTACAGGAAGGTACCGTGATTTCGATGAACAAGAGGGAGGTAGTCATTGACATCGGCTATAAATCAGATGGCATCGTCAGTCTCAACGAATTCCGTTACAACCCGGAACTTACTGTTGGCGACAAAGTAGATATTTATGTCGAAAATCTCGAAGATCCCAAGGGTCAGATGATCCTGTCGCACAAGAAAGCCCGTGCCATGAAATCATGGGAAAGGATCAACACGGCCTATGATAACGGAGAGATCATCAAAGGATTCATCAAATGCCGTACAAAGGGTGGTATGATCGTGGACGCACTGGGAATCGAAGCATTCCTTCCCGGCTCGCAAATCGATGTGAAGCCTATTCGCGACTATGATATTTATGTGGGTAAAACCATGGAATTCAAAGTGGTTAAAATCAACCATGAATTCCGCAACGTGGTGGTTTCGCACAAGGCGCTCATTGAAGAAGAACTTGAACTACAGAAGAAAGAGATCATTTCAAAACTTGAAAAAGGACAGGTTTTGGAAGGAACTGTCAAAAATATCACCTCTTACGGAGTTTTCATTGACCTTGGTGGTGTCGACGGGCTTATCCATATTACCGATCTTTCATGGGGACGGATCATTCATCCCAATGAGATTGTGGAGCTTGACCAGAAACTGAATGTGGTGATTCTTGACTTCGATGATGACAAGAAAAGGATTGCACTGGGTCTTAAACAACTGACCCCACATCCATGGGACAAACTGAGTGAAGGCTTGAAGATAGGAGACACGGTGAAAGGAAGAGTAGTAGTACTTGCCGACTATGGTGCTTTCGTGGAAATCGCTCCCGGAGTAGAAGGTCTGATTCATGTTTCCGAAATGTCGTGGAGCCAGCATCTGCGCAGCGCCCAGGACTTCCTGAAAGTCGGGGACGAGATGGATGCACAGATCCTGACGCTTGACCGCGATGAACGGAAAATGTCGCTCGGAATCAAACAACTGAAGAATGATCCATGGGAACAAATTGAAACCCGCTTTTGTGTGGGAACCTCCCATAAAGCTACAGTCAGGAATTTTACGAATTTCGGCGTTTTCGTTGAAATCGAAGAGGGTGTCGATGGGCTGATCCATATCAGTGACCTGAGCTGGACCAAGAAGATCAAGCATCCATCAGAATTTACCGGCATTGGTGAAGAAATTGAAGTTGTCGTGCTGGATATCGACAAGGATAACCGTCGGCTGAGCCTGGGTCACAAACAACTTGAGGAAAACCCATGGGATGTTTTCGAAACCATTTTCACCAGCGACTCTATCCATGAAGGTACGATTGTGGAACTGATGGATAAAGGCGCAGTGGTCGCACTGCCTTATGGGGTTGAAGGATTTGCCACACCACGCCACCTTGTGAAAGAAGATGGAAGTCTGGTTAAACTCGAAGAAAAACTCGAGTTCAAGGTGATTGAATTCAATAAATCGGCCAAGAGAATCATCGTTTCCCATTCAAGGGTATACGAAGATGAAAAGAAAGCCGAAGATTCAGCAAAAAAGAAATCTGAAGGACGTTCCACCAAGAAAGCAATGAAAACAATGGTTGAGAACACCGAAAGAACGACACTCGGCGATATCTCCGATCTGGCAGCATTGAAAACACAAATGGAAGCTGACGAAAAAAAAGCTAAAAATTAGTCCGATTTTCCGAAGTTTTTCGTAATTTGTACGTATGTCATTTGAGATAGAAAAAAAAGAGTTTTACACGCTGGTAAAGATTCTATCGGAAAAACTCGATACCAACAACGCTCCGGATCTGAAATCCCAGTTAGTGGTGATCAGTGGACAGGGTGAGAAAAATATCGTGCTCGATTTTATCAGCTGTAAATATTGTGATTCTTCCGGACTTCGTGCTGTTCTGGTTGCGAACCGCTTGTGTGAAGAGGCCATTGGGGCCTGTATCATTTCCGGCCTGCAGCCCGATGTGGAATCTATTTTCAGAATTTCAATGCTTCATACCGTCTTACTGATTACAAAAACAGTCGAAGAAGCGGAAGCATTGCTGAGAAGGAAACAGAACCTGTATTCAGAATTAATGGAGAATGACCTTTGAATTGACGATCCTGGGAAGCAGTTCTGCAATTCCCACATCTGAAAAATATCCAACCGCTCATGTGCTCAATGTACATGAGCGGTTTTTTTTAATTGATTGCGGGGAAGGAACACAGATCCGGCTACGGCAATACAAATTCAGTTTCGACCGGATCCGCCATATTTTCATTTCCCATCTCCACGGTGATCACTTTTTAGGACTTCCCGGCTTCATTTCCACACGGAATCTGCTGGGAATTCACAGCGATCTCCATCTCTATTCCCACTCCGAACTTAAAAGACTGCTCCAGCCCATCCTCGACCACCTGAAAGGAGAACTGGGATTCCGGATTATTTTCCACCCCCTCAATTTTAAAGTTCCGGAAATAGTATATTCTGATGCAGTAACCGAAGTGGTTACCTTTCCGCTGAAACACTCAATACCCTGCTGCGGTTTTCTCTTCAGGGAGAAGCCTCCACTGCCTAATCTCATCAAGGAAAAAATCATCCGGTACCAGATTCCCATCAGGCAATTGCAGGCTATCAAGGAAGGTGGTGACTATACGGATGAAAATGGGATGGTAGTGCCACACCATGACCTGACCATTGCCCCTCCCCCTCCCCGTTCCTATGCTTTTTGCAGCGACACCGCCTACCATGAACCGGTTATTGAAATCATCACAAAAACAGACCTGCTCTACCACGAGGCAACTTTTCTTTCAGAACTTGAAGATTGGGCAGCAAAAACTCTCCATTCGACGGCTGCACAGGCCGCCACCATTGCACGTAATGCCGGAGTTAAAAAGTTGGTTATCGGCCATTTCTCTAACCGCTATAAGAATCCGGAATCTTTCCTGGAGGAAGCCCGTGCAATTTTTCCAAACACGGAGGTCGCCTTCGACGGGGCCAAATTCAAGGTCAACAGATCCTGATCACCCCTTAAAGACGGTCCTGCAATCAGGAAATTCCCGGCTGGTGGAGCTTCTTACTTTTCTTCCCCGAAAAACCGCTTGTCAAAATTTACCAGGTACAATTTCTCCTTCGACCGTGTAAAGGCCGTATAAAGCCACCGCAGGAAATCCCTGTCGATCATCTCTTCAGTGAGATACCCGGTATCGATAAAAACAGAAGACCACTGACCTCCCTGCGCTTTGTGGCAGGTAACCGCATAGGCAAATTTGACCTGTAAGGCGTTGAACCAGGAATCGGCTTTGATTTTTTTCCACCTTTCCCGTTTATTGCCGATGTCAGCATAATCTTCAGCCACTGCATTGAAAAGCCTGAGCTGGTCATCGCGGGAAAGAGAGGCAGTTTCAGACTGGAGAGTGTCCAAGATAATCTTACACTCAATTTCCACATCTTCATAATCGATCAGCTTGAGGCTGATATGTGCAAACCGGAAACCGTACAACTCTTCATACCCGAAAATATGAGTGATTTCACCCGTATCCCCATTGGCGATAAAGTCGATGCCAACTTCTTCATTCAGCCAGAAATAGTTGTTTTTGACCACCATTAACAAATCACCCCTGGCAATTTCCGTATCCCTGTAAAGAATTGAATTCCGGATGCCCTGGTTATAGAGATTTGCCCTTTTATTGGAGCGAGTCAGAACGGCAGTTTCCCGGATACCGTATTGCCCGTAAGAATCCGAAAGTTTCTCCATCAGGTCAGCACCCGATACTCTTTCAGGTTCGCCACCATCAGGAAGCACAATGCGCAAAAACCCGGAAGACCCCTCTGTTGAAAATATCATTTCCCTTATCCGGGTGGCATTGAGTAATATTCCCGACTCCTTTTCCTGTCGGACCACATCCGTCAGTTCAGTGTCTGTGACCTCAAATCCATATTCTTCCAGCATCCGGACATCCAGTGCCGGACTTACCGAAATTCCTACTGGAGGAAGCTGGGCAGTATCCCCCGACAGAATCAGCCTGCTCCCTTNNNNGCTCCCTTCACCCGTAAATACATATTCCAAAAGATCGTCCAGCAACCGGCCTGATCCAAAAACCGTGTTTTCTGCTGCCTTGTTCGATATCATGGAAGATTCATCCACAATGAACCAGCTGTTTTTATGCAGGTTTTTATCCAAAACGAAGGCTCCCATACCATCTGCTGCCGATTGTTGCCTGTAAATCTTTTTATGAATGGTGTAAGCGCTTTTTCCCGTGTATCCCGTCAAAACTTTAGCTGCTCTTCCTGTTGGCGCCAGCAAAACCGATTTGATCTGGAGTGCATCCAGGGTAAGGGTAAGCTGATTAATCATAGTGGTTTTACCTGTTCCTGCATAACCCCTGATCACAAAAATGTGATTAGCAGCAGGAGAAATTATAAAATCA
>CAJDVL010000012.1_pt1 | contig 23854 bp, 12 predicted proteins | sample 7391331 | NCBI WGS metagenome assembly CAJDVL01 (sample SAMEA7055707, study PRJEB34461) | soil metagenome | biome: terrestrial ecosystem; feature: Peninsula; material: soil | place: Antarctica | collected 2016 | reverse complement strand
AAATACTTTTAATCATCTTTAAAAGTTCTTTCAGGAAGCACTGTTGTTGGCATAACACCCGCTTTCTCAAGCGCGCCAATACGTACACTAAATTCATCTAACCAATAAGGTTTGTCTGCCATCTTCGTATTATCGAACTTGGCTATACCCCAAACCTCCCATTGAGACGCATTGGCCTGACCCCACATAGAATTTATATGGTAATTATGAATCACAATCCGACTCAGTTTAGCTACCTGCTTCATGTCAAATGTGATTGATAAACCAGAGTTTGAAGGTTTAGTTAACCATCCATGAGCGCTTGTGTTTACAATATTATCCCAAAGTTTAGGAAAAACGCGGGTAGCATCGTAATCGGTTGCATTATCATAAGGAACACTGGCTCTAAAGTCAGCATAGGGTTTAGGTATCATTGTCTCGAAAAAAGGAGTAGTGATATATCTGATGGTATCGGATATATTACCCCATTTGTCTTCGATATAAAACGCAAAAGCAGTTTCTTTGGCCGGAAAACCTCTGAATGAATGAGCGTCTTTTTCCATCGCGGAATAGTACACATCTTTAAGAATCAGCTTAGCGTTATCAGTCGAGTCTTCAACTAACACACTAACCCCAAGTTCTGACATTAAAGGATTATCCCAGTTTGCAATAATACCCCCGAATCCCGGCATTAATTCGAACGTTTTTTGAGCCATACTAACAATTGATTCTAAAGGCTCAAATTCTATAGAAACTGGTGCTGATTTTTGATTATCTCGATTTACTTTATAGATTTTAGCTTTCACTAAATTTTGTTTGTGAAAACCTTCCAGGGTTAATTCATTCTTAAAGATGGATGATTTGTCAGTGAAAAACTTACCATTTCGCTCATATTCAGCCATTACATACATTATATCCGGGTCATTTGGAATCGTGTAGGTAATGGTTGCACCTCCATTGATTGGAGTTACAGTATATTCTGTAATCGGTCCGGAATTCCAATCCCCCATGGTCGTTTTAGTATCCAATTCTTCGTAGCAAGAGAAGAAAAAGAATACAAACAAACCCAATGCGATGATAAAACTAATTTTTTTCATACAATACGATTTTTTATTGTGGTTAATGAAACTGATGAGAGCAGTCTTTTTCTCTTTTGTAATAAACTCAGCTATCAGTATCATAATTTCATTTATTTAATTGTCAACCTTGTAAAGCACACTTACCGGATAATTACCAACCATAAGTTTGCACCAGATTTTTGTTGATTCTTAAATCATAATCCCTTATCGGATAAAGGTAGTCCCTGAACGTTACCTCACGAACCGCATCAGAATATAATTCGGTAGTATAGGTCTTTTCAATATCGCGACTATAGTTATACCTAACAATAGGAAGTGACCAATACTGATCGGCAATTTTCCATCGGCGCAAGTCATGAAAATGCTGTCCTTCGAACACCAATTCAATTAACCGCTCTTTTCTGATGATTTCGCGCATTCCATCCTGGGACATCGGCTTGTTTGGAATTTTAGAGGAAGTAGCCCATGATTCTACCACGCCTTTGAGTCCGGCCTTGCTTCTGACCTGATCGATCCATTGATAAACTTCATTATCGGGTTGGCTTTTAATTTCGTTGAGTGCTTCACTGTAGAGCAAATAGATATCGGCCAGACGGATCAGCGGAAAACGATAATCATACCTGGTGTATCTTTTGTTGATATCACCCTGGCTTGCTGATTCTTCAAAAGGAATAATCTTTTTACACACATACCCCACATGGTTGCCTGCTTGTATTTCTCCATTCCGCATTTTTAGATAAGGAGAAAAAGTGGCCCCTCCATCTTTGGTAGTGGTTGCAAGTTCATAATACCCTCTGTCAATACCCATATCGGCATAGAATCGGGGTTCCCGGTCAAAATGCAGATTAATGGTAGTTTCACCAGTGGCGATGTACGACTGATGATTAGCTCCAGGTGTTGCACGGCGAAGATTGAATCTGCCATTATAATCGAAATTTTTATCTTCCTCAATAGGCACCCCGCCGTTTGAATAGAAGAGGCCTCCCATATGATATGATACAAAGTAATAACCAACATAGGATGGCTGATCTTCTGTAAAAAGATTAGGGAAAAGATATTTCTTTAAATCCGAAAGATCTGCATTTGAAATACCTCCTTTATTAGGAGCAAATGACTGTTGTGTGGCCCAAATTACACCCGGGTTGCGTTCCACATCTTCGGTAATCGCTTTTCGGATGGTCATCAGGGTTGCCACCGTATCATTCATATTGAAAGTTTGCGGACCTCCGGCAAATTTATTGAATTCATAGAGGCGCATACCTACTTCATCACATGCTTCTATTGTCTCTTTGATTGCCTGTGCAGCTCTCTCCCATTTTGATTTGTCGTAAGTCTCGGAGATCAAGTGCTTACCGCGATTGTCTACCCATCCCGCATAATCGGGGTTGCCATTGAAAATAGGACTTGCAGCCCATGCCAACGCCTGCGACTTAACAGCCATTGCAATGATTTTCGTAATTTTTCCCTGTTCATCTGTAGGATCAGGCAGTACGGCAGGAAGGGTGGCTATCGCCTTATCCAGCAGCTCCACAATATAGTCTACACACTCATCAAGCGGCTCCCGATAAACCTGAACTTCTTCGGGAGAAGCCGAAAGAGGCAAATTATCCTTAATCAGAATAATAGGTCCGTACAATTGCATCAAATAGAAATGATAGTAGGCCTTCAGAAACGTCACTTCTCCAATCCATCTTTGCCTTTCCTCCTCCATGAGGTCCCTGGGAATATGTATATTTTCAAGAAATATATTACAGTCGCGTATACCGATATACATGGGGTGTCCTCCATTTTGTCCGGACCAGTAGTTCAGATAAGGGTTGTTCGTATTCTGAAGTCCCTGAGATATTCTTCCTGCCGATGTTTCACGGGCTCTGGTTTCATAACCAAAATCTATTTCGTGTCTACTGGTCCACCAAACAGGAGATGCTACAGGATTCGTGGGATCTGGTAAGTGAGAGTAGCAGGTTCTAAGGAACTTATCTGCTACTGATCTGTTTGAGAAGGCATGATCGAGGGTTGCCGTATCATTAGGCACCACGTCCAAAAAATCCGAACAACCAACCGCCAGCAAGAGGAAGAATGATATAAAAATTGTCTTCAATAAATTTTCCATTTTGCTTATATTTAGAAATTGATATTAACTCCGAGGTTTATAACTCTTTGCACAGGGTATCCCAAACCATTACCGGCCATTTCAGGGTCCCACATTTTAAACTTGGACCACAGAAAGAGGTTCGATCCGCTGACATAGAACCGCAACATATTAACACGGGCCTTTTTCGTCAGGTTTTCCGGCAGGGTATATCCAAATTCAGCCGATTTTAACCGAACAAAAACTCCATCACGCAACCAATGTGTACTGGCTACGTTGTTGTTTGCTACCGTGAATTCAGATAAACGGGGCCAGAAAGCATAGATATCCCGGTTGTTTTCTGACCAGTGGTCGTCGGCGATATACTTCAGCAGACCTCTCTGCCCTCTGTTGAGAAAGGGAGTAACATTGGCAGAGCTGATAAAGAAAGATGACCTGGAGGAACCCTGAAAAAAACAGGAGAAATCAAACGCCTTATAACCAACAGAAAATCCGGTTCCATAAATAATTTCAGGTACCGTTGGATACCCAATTGGCACCGCATCGTCAGAATTGATCTGACCATCTTTATTGATATCCTTGTATTTGATATCACCTGCTCCGTAAGGACCAAATGTCTGACGGGGAGAGTTGTTTACCTCCTCTTCATCTATAAAGAGTCGTTCAGCAATATAACCCATTGGCTGGTTGATTTTCAGTCCAATTCGTGAACGCCATGGCACATCGCTGTAATCGGGCTCTTCAAACTTTTTATATTCACTGCTGGCGTAGGTAAAATTGCCATTCACGACAGTCCAGAAATCCTTGTTAAAGTTTTTCTGGTATTTCAGTTCTAACTCAAAACCTTGGCCCTGGGCCACACCCACGTTTGCCTGTGGGGAAACACGAAGACCCATCGTGGTGGGAATATCGACCCTGGTCAGCAAGATATTACTTCTGGTCTCTGTAAAGTAATCTCCCAACAGTGTCAGATCATTGAATAACCCCAGTTCAAATCCCAAGTTAGACTTGGTTGCAATTTCCCATGTAATCAGGTCATTGGCATATCTCCCAATGGTAATTCCTGACCTACTATTGCCTTTGTCTATACCAAAAGCGTATCCTGCACCACTCATATTGATTTGAGAGAGATAGAAGAAACGATCGTACTGGGAACCTATCTGGTCGTTACCCACCTTACCGTAAGTGGCTTTCAATTTTAACGTAGAGATCACACCCTTCATCCCAGCCATGAAATCCTCATTGCTTACCAGCCATCCCGCACCTACAGAGGGGAAAAATCCGAAACGGTTGTTTTTCGCAAAACGTTCGGTGCCGTTGTAGCCGAAGTTAAATTCGAGAAAATAACGGGAGTCGTACCCGTAAGCAAACCTTCCCGCAGTAGAGATATTTCTTTGTGGAAGGGAAGCTTGAAGCCGGTCAGAAACATTTAAATTAAGGGCTGCTGCACCAGTTTCGTTTCTAATAGAACCCACGAGGAGTGCATTGAAATCGTGAACTTCATTAAACATTTTAGAATATCCTAAGCGGAACTCACCATATTGTGTAGCAAGAACTGTTCTCAACCCATCACTGAAGGTCAGGTATTCCGTCCCGGTATCAGGATTGAGTGGATTCAATATATAAGTACCATCTACAGTGGGTGCTACATTATAGTAAAAAGGGTTATAGCCACGTGAAAGATCATAATATGCGTCCCGTTTTGTATTGTAGAGCGCTTTAACAAAAAGGCCATCAAGTTTTCCTGTAAATTTATGGTCCACTTCCAACTGTATCAGCATCATGGATTTGCTAGATTCCTTAAAGCTACTGACCACCTGAGCCAATGGATTTATATATTGTCCCAACTCTTCGCCCATACCAAAAAGAATATGGTTGGTAAATTCATTTGCTGCATCTTTAGGATAATAGGGTAAAAACCTCACAGGTGATGCATTTCGCGCCGCATTAAAAACGTCAGCCCCGCCCAGTCTCGGACCGGTAGCGTCATCAAATGTTCCATATGCACGCACAATACCTGTGGTATTGGGTGAAAACTTAATGGTAACATTGGAACGAACCTGTAAACGATCGACATCAATGTTGTTGTTAAACAAGTTTTCTTTGCTCTCCTTCAAAATACCCGTATCGTTCTGGTAGTTGGCCGCCAAATAATACTGCACAGCCTTCCCTCCTCCGGTGATGTTCATATTAATTCGCTTGTTGGAAGCGTAATCCTTAATCAGATAGTCATACCAATCAACAGATGGATAATTAAGTGGGTCATCACCAAGCGCAGTTCTCCTGATCTTATCTGAAGAATAGGGCTTAATAACCAGTGGGTCACGTGTCCTCACCGCCTCATTGTGCAGTGTCATATAGGTAACGGGATCTGCCAGCTCTACCAGTTCTGTATTGGCTGACCTGGACATCTCAGCTCTGATGTTGATTTTGATTCCCTCTGACTTACCTTCTTTGGTAGTCACCAAAATCACACCATTTGCTCCGCGTGCTCCGTATAAAGCGGCGGCATTGGCATCTTTCATCACGGAGAAAGAGGCGATATCGTCCGTATTTATCCTGGCGAGGTCCTGGCTATTCATTTCAATACCATCAATCAAAATCAGCGGATCCTTCTTGCCCGCGGTACTAAAACTCGTAATTCCCCGAATGAAAAACTCGGCGTTGTCCAATCCCGGTTCACCTGATCGCTGATAAGAGATAACTCCAGCCATTCTTCCGGCAAATGCGGTAGTGAGGTTACTTGAAGGAACCTTCAATTCCGCTGGGGTAATTGTCGATATTGAACTTACAATACTCTCCTTTTTCTGCTTTCCAAAAGCCACTACCTGCACCTCATCGACCGACACGCTGTCTTCAATGAGCGAAAGGGTAACCTTATCCACCTCATAGGCTTTTCTCTCCTTCGATTTGAAACCCACAAAGGAAAAAATCAGCACTTCCTCCTTGTCGCAAGTGATGGTATAGGATCCTTCAGAATTGGTGATTACCCCCACTCCTAATTTTCCTTTCACGACAATGGTTACACCGGGTAATGGGAAACCATCCTCGTCCACCACTTTACCTGTAATGGTCACCCTCTGCTGCATCATGGAACTGGCAGGATTTTCACTTTTCGCAATGCCCGTTTCAACAACCCCGTTCACGCGGTTTTTGCCTTGGGCATCACGCGAATAGACAGAGTAAGGTAATAGGAATAGCAATGCGCTGAAGATCACGGCCATTTTCGAAAAAAAGACCGCGGAATGCAATGTTCTTTTTAAAAACTCATTCATATTCACAAATTTAATTGATTTAGATAGTTTTTTCATACATTTTTTCAGATTGAAGTAATCCTTAAGGAAAAGCAAACATCTAGCCGGATAGCTTTAATTGCACACATCCTTGAGTGTTGGGCCTCTTCATAGGTCAGAATTTAGGTTATAATTTAAGCAGTTTTTATTTGTCTTGCATGTTGAGCTGAATTGCATTCAGATTCCCGGAATTAAAGAACTCTACATGGGGTCATTTCTCAGTTGATGAAGGCCATAACAAAAAAATCATATTTCCACCAAACAAAGTTAAAATTCCACCGCATAAAACCAATTTCTATTCACGTAAATTAATCCTCAAAATACGCAAAAACAATTTATTTATAGTGCAAAAAACTTAATTTGAACAAAAACCGGCTTAAAAAGCCCCCCCTTGAACCAAATTAACAGTCAGCCTGCCCCTGGTGTCTGACTCCCGAAATCAGGGAGAAATCCTTTTACTTCTCCTCGGCCTTCAGATAATTCCGCAGCATTTCTGCAATTTCATCGGAAAAATAAGAATAGGCAAACAGGCAGAATCCTTCATATCCCTCCTCTTTGACGATTTCCAGTTGTTGTTGGACGCTTTGGGCCTGAACAGATCCGAAGCCATTCTTACTTTTCGTATAAAGCCGCAATCCGGGATATATCCTGTTTGTCATGCCATCGGGCGTAAAGAGTTTCTGTTCGTCAAAGATTTCGCGAAGCTCATCCAGATTTTCGGTGTAATTCATTGGAAAAATGAAATCACACAAACCTTCTGTCAACCATTGAGCCCCGTCGCGGTATACCCCGTAGTATTGCTGGGGGCCTAAATTTGCTGCAGCAGATAGCTTTAACTTAGGATCCTTTTCTTTTACCATCTGGTGCACCTGTCGTACAAAGTCAAGGATATGAGACGCTCTCCACTCCATCCAATCCTTTCTCTTTTCGGCCATCAGGTCAGGCCCCGACACACCCGCTTTCTCCCTGAAACCAAGCAGCAGATTCCTGAAGAACTTCATCATCAGGGGGTCTTGGCTGTCCATTACCCGGAAGCCCAAAGTGGTAAAACTACCTTTTCCTATTTTGTTAACGGTAATCGCAGGTTCCCCGTTCCCAAAACTACTGGCGACCACGGCATCTCCCGGAACCAGGGGAGACCAGGTTGAGTTGGACTCAAAAGGTTCAAAAGAGGAGAGAGGGGAATCTCCGGTGGCAGGTGAAAGCAGCCGGCGTCCGGCTTGCGGGGAAGCAATTCCCGTCAATCCCGACATCTTCGCCCACACAGGGAATTGGGTGATCAGGGAAGGGGCCGGATAAACCCAGAGCACATCTCCTCCCCTCTCCGCAAACCGCTGAAATGCCCCTGTCATTTCAGCAGTAACCTGAGAATAATGGGAAACAATTAACAGTCCGGGTGTGCGCAACTGGTCGACTGACTGCACATTTTCGGGTATCCAGGCATACCCTGTTTCAGTCCGGTTCATCGACCGTTCGATAGTTCCATTATCCCACACCCGCTCTAACATCGTAGCCGGGTATAGCACCCTGACAGGATAGGGATCCTGATCGGGTGGGACTATGTTTCCGGGATTGTCGATAAAATCCTTCGGATTAAAACCGTAAGACTCCTTAAAACGCTGACAAGCCGTTTCCGAATAGTCAAACGCCGCATTCCAGTACCGGGCGTAATCGAGATGAAGGCCATCGATATCGTAATTCATCAGATCCTTCAGTACGGATAACAGGTATGGATTCACTTCGGGATGTGCCGGTGACAGAAATACATGGTCATACTTGTCGGGCACAATGGGTTTGCTTATCCAATCCGGGGCCCCTGGCTTGGTAAAATAAACACAACTCCAGGGATGCACCTCAATATCTGCCGCATGTGCTTTTTCAATCAGGTAAGCCAATGGATCATACTCCTCACTGACATTCACCTTACCGACAAAGTTCTCCGATTTGAACCATATATCATCACGCAGCATCACATCGGGAATGATCATATTGATCCCGGCATATTTACATTTTTCTACCAAACGGTCCACGGTCTCCCGGTTCGCAAACCCGGGGGGGTCTACCCAAAGCGCACGCACTTTAAATTTGCCGGAAGCATCAGATGCTTCCCGGCTGCTCTTGCACGCCGAACCCAAAAATAGCACCAGTAAAGACAAAACCAGGGCACTGCCGAAGATTCCGGCAACCACCGGCCGCAGGGAACCTGATGTACGAAAAAGCAATCGTTTCATATTGAACAGTTTTAGTATGCTGCCTCCTCTTTCACTTCGTTGTGCATAGCCAGACGGGCGGCAAAATGGTTAAGTTTAATTTTCAAGCTTTATTTCAAGATTTACACGTTTACTGAGCTATTGCATACACCGAAATACCTGACAGGTCTACCTTCAGGTTGATTTTATCCCGGTTTACCGAAAATGTAACTTCCCTGCTGTTTTCTCCAATTTCCGGACTGTACAAACGGAGGTCTGCCATATTGAACTTTTTTCCATCGATCTGAAATTCCAGGAGATTATTTGACACCACCGATTCAATACGCATCAAAACCGGTGACTGGCTAACATCCTTCACCGTCGGATGCGGGATAGCTTTTAACCCGGAATTCATGAAATGAACAACTTTCTTTCCTCCATATTCCCGTATCCGTACGATCCATCCCTTATCTCCTCCGGTCTGCCTGATGGCAGGAGAGAATTTTCCGCTTTCGATAAGCTCACTGAGCACTCCGGGATGGTTCGAAATCGACTTGATTACCCTGAGGTTTTTAGTTTTCCTTTTCAGCAACTCCACCGACAAGGGTGTTTTTCTGACAAATCCCTTTTCATCATGGGTACCGAAAGGAAGGGAAACCCAGAGGGTACCTCCCTTTGAAGAATAGCTCCGTATGGCATTGAACTGCGCATCAGACACACATGCTACGCCATCGAGCACCAAAGGGGTCTTTTCAGATGCCAGCATGCCTGCATCCTCCAGCTCGGTATATCGCAGAATCCTGTATCCGATCTGGTGTTCCAAAAACTGTTTCGACCACATTTTGGTTTTACTCCAGTGCTCCGTTCCTTCCTCGTCGTGCCAGCCGTTTATTCTGCAGTAATAGTTGTATACAAGCCTGACCTCCGGAAAATCTTTGGTTTCATAATGGTTCAGGTCACTGTGTTTCACCTCCCAGTCGTTAAAGGGCCTGATCATATCTTCTGTTTCAATGCCATCCGCCGGGTCTTCCTCATACACCCTGTGCTGAAACGTACTTGCCCAGTTGGCTACACCCCAGAAGCGGGCTAAGCTCCATCCCAGGTATCCTCCGTCGGGATAAATGGTATAGCTCAGCGCAATCGCCGGGGAATTGCCCCGCAGGCGTGCAATGTCTTTCTGCTGGAAGGCTTCGGCATCCATTTCCATCCAGTTCACTGAACGGAGACTGATTCCAACATTCTCCAGCATGTAAAAGTCCAGCTTATCAGCGATACGTTCGAGATTAAGCGATATGGAATTGAGAAGGACAGGCCCGGTAGCGGAACAACAGGTGAAGAGAGGCTTGTTTCCGATCACCTTCTTTACCATATCCACATGGTCAGCAATGACGTCATCCTTCATCTTAATCCAGTCCCTGAATACGGGATTGTCATAATTACCCCAGAAGAGCATCGGCTTTGACAAATCACCCCAGAAACTCAAATCGGTGACCGGTGGGATCTCATGTCCATAATCCCTGCTAAACCTTTCGCGGCAATATTTGCATCCGCAGGCCCGCAATCCGACATAGTCGCACATATCATCGATCTCGTAGCCGTCGAAATCCACTTCCCTGATCAGCCGCTCCAGATATTTCTTGTGCATATCCAGAAATGCGGGGTTATTGTGGCAAAAAGCCTCCATCTGGTACTGCCTTGCATATCCCCGGGTTCCGTCGAAAATATCCAATTCGAAAATATCGCGGAAGAGATGGCCCTCATACTGCGCATGTTCTGCTGCTATTGCATCGTGGAAAAGCAATACATGGTGACGTTGGGTGCGGTGCAGTTTGTCAAACTCCTCCTTTCCCCGGGGACGCTCAACATGGTTGCAGGAATAGTGCTCGATAAACTTAATGTCATACTGATGCAACTCATCTTTGACAGCATGAAAATATTCATTCAACTGACCGAAGTAGTTGGCAAAATCAAACCGAACGTGGAACCCATAATTCATCGCTGTATCGATATGGGCACTGGCAAATCCTTCAGCCCTTCGCTTTACCTTATCCCTGATAACCTTTTGGGACCACAGCAAATCGTCGAGGGTATTCCACCAGCTTGCAACCCTTCGTGGCCTGAATGGAATATCGGGTGGATAAATCCCCCGCTCTCCCTGAAAAGGAGCCAGGTAGGGTGCTGCCAGGGCTCCCGATTGAAAGTGGCTTCCCAGTCCGACGGATGTAACCAAAAGTGTCGATTTTTTGATAAAATCCCTGCGGTTAAAATTCGTTTCCATAGTCAATCAAGTATTAAGAAGATGTTTTAAATGGCCTCCCTGATCAGACATTCTGTTTATAAAAGGCTTTTATGATACTCCATCAATCCCTTTAGCGGATCTTTTTCAATTTTCCCCATCTTCATCCCAACATCATGAAGGAGCTGCTCCAGCACACTTTTGAAATAATAAGCTACCGATCCCACGCAATTGAAATGATATGCCTGGTAATCGGGATAGTTCATAACCAGGTTTCTGAAGAAATCCATGAAAGAGTTGTACACCAGGTTGTAGCAGTAAGGATCGTCCTGCAAATGATCACCGGCAAACCGGGTAAAGGTGGCACAGAACCTGTTGGGAAGGGGATCTTCGTACACCTTGTTCAGCAATTCTGTCGGCGATAGTTTAAAAGTTTCATAAAAACGATCTCTGACAGGTTCAGGCATGAAGCCGCGCACATAATCCCCGATAATCTTTCTGCCGATATAGCTGCCACTCCCCTCATCACCCAGCAAAAAACCAAGAGATTCAATGTTCAGCGTCACTTTCTCCCCGTCAAACAGGCAGGTGTTGGTTCCAGTACCCAGGATAGCCGCAAACCCTGCTTTTTTTCCCAATAGCGAACGGGCAGCCGCCAGCAGGTCTGTCTCTATGGTGATATCAGCAGAGGGGAAAACCATCAACAAGCCATCAACCAGTATACGGTCAGCTTCCACGGAATAGCCTCCTCCAGCGCTGTAAAGAAAAATCCGGCTCACCCTTTCTGAGGCTTCCAGTATCTGTAACGGGAGGCTTTCTTGCAAGGAGTGGCAGATATACTCACTATTGACAAAAAAAGGATGATATCCTTCGGTTTCAAACTGAGATTCTTCACCGGCAGCATTCAGCAAACACCAGGTAGTCTTTGTGGATCCGCCATCAGCTATTAATATCATATCCGTTTTCCTAATTTTCAGAACCGTTCAGCGATTTCAGGGCTTTGGCCACGCTGCCATGTTGAAGCAAGATTTCGCTTGCCTTTTCATAGTCGGTAATACCTGATTTATCCATCAGTATCCGCACAGCCCTGTCGGTAATCTTTTTGTTGATCAGCAGTACATTCACCATGCTGTTGTCCAGTACCCTTCCCAACTGAATCATGACCACCGTGCTGATCATATCAAAGGTCATTTTCTGAGAAGCTCCGGCCTTCATCCGGGTACTGCCAGTAACAAATTCGGGACCGGTGATTATTTCGATGGGATAATCAGCGACTCCGGCAATCGGCGAGTCGTAGTTATTTACGATACAACAGGTTGAAATACCATTCTCTTTGCACTTTTCCAGCCCGTAGAGCACAAACGGAGTGGTTCCGCTGGCTGAGATTCCCACCACGATATCCTTGACCGATACGTTCTTTTCCAGGAGCATACTCCACGATTCGTCAAAATCATCTTCCTTCTCTTCCAGCGCCAGTACAAGTTTGTCGACTCCTCCTGCCAGAATTGACATGATTGTGTCATCCTCCATTCCAAATGTGGTGGGAAGTTCCACTACATCCAGCACAGAAAGCCTGCCACCTGTCCCGGCCCCCAGATAGATCATTCTTCCGCCGGCTTTTACTTTTTCAACCACTGCCGTTAGCAACCGGTCGAGCTGGGGTTTTGCCTTTTCCAGGGCCAGCGCTATTTTTTTATACTCGGTAAGCAATCCCGAGGTAAGTTCTTCGACACTTTGGGTCTCCAAATGCCGGTATAAAGAGGATTGTTCTGTAACTCTCAATGTGCTCATGTTTCTTTATTAATTTGCTGAAATTCTATCAGCGGTTATTTTTAATAATATGTGAGAAAATGGTTTCTTCCACGTCAATGGGGAAAGTGTCAGGCATTCCATACCAATAAAAGGAGCCCAGGCCTTCATAGTTTTTCTGCTCAATGTGCAGCCGGGTAGGCAAATAACTCGACACATCGTTGGTATACCCGGCAACCGACACCAGCTTATCAGGCCAAAGCTTTTTGATCCTGAAACCGTAGGGGGTAGTTGCTTCCCGCGAAAAACCAACAAGTTTCCAGTTACCAATATTCACCGTATGAACGTAAACCGGCATCGAATAGTTGGATTTTCCGTTTTGATGGTCCTTCAGCATGATATCACCCCATGTTTGGTTTCTTTCAATGAGCATCTGGTTAGGGTTCTCCTTCTCGTCTTTGGTGAAAGCTACAATCTCTTCCCTGCTTTTCAGATCAACCATAAAACCGACGGTGTCGAGATAAAAGGTAACAGGCCCGCTGATCTTTTGCATCGGGCGGTTGGCAATTGCCACCACCTCAGTAGCAAGTTTATCTCCGGTAATGAGCTCTGAATTATCCAGGGGATTAATATCTCCGGCGGTTCCCTGCAGGAACAACAGATGACCGGTAAAGGTTAATTCACCAGCCGTACTGTGAACAGGATGGCAGGCTGCCATAAAAAGAAAACCCCCTGGTTTTCCGTCGCTGTATTGATAACGAATCACATCCACGTTGGTGTCAACCAGTTCCGGATGATCGCTCAGACTTCTGTTGAACCCGAGTTGGGCATCTCCTCTGCCAAAAAAGAGCTCCGCAGGATGTGCATTGTCGAGCGCTTCATTGACCGCCTTCACGATGGCTTGCTTTACCGTGACATATAACCAGGAGCTGTCTGCCTGCCGGTTGCTTTCCTGCCATGTCGGCCACTTCTGGGCTACCGGGGCAAAGTGTGTATGAGATGCATTCAAAAACAGCGCGGAGGGGGAGATTCCCCTTGTTTTAAACAGTTCTTCCTTAACCAGCGTAGCAAAACTATCATTAAATCCCGTGACGTCCAGCCCCACGATAATAACCCGACTCTTCCCTGTCCCTATGGAAAGTGCATTCACTGAAAGATCTCCCTTGCTCCTGTGTTCACTGGCATAGAGGATGTTTTGATGGTCAACACCATACAAATCATTATCCAGCACCAAAAGCGTTTGAATATCCTCACGGACTGTAACTCCGTTTTTGTATCCGATTTTAATCCACTTGTTGTCGTGATAGCTCCCTCCACAATGGTACAACACACCCTCTTTGGTCAATGCGACCAGTTTTCCCCCCACTGCTGCAAGGCTGACCACATCGGGCAACTGCTGGAAACCACTCTTTACCCATTCCACCTTATTCTGCAGGATGGTCCCAGTCCAGAATTCCCCTTCGTTATCCAAAGCATAGAGCTTTTTCCCGGCTGAAGTAATTGCCCGGAAAGGGATGGGGGCTGACTGGACTTTCTCCCATTTGACCACAGCTTGCTCCAGATCGGTTTTCAGCATCAGACCTTCCTGGGTAATTGCATAGATCGTGTTACCCGATCCTGCTATTCCGGCGATATGGTCTGCCGTACCCACCTTCTCCCACCGGTTGACATCCGGAAGTTTACTTCTCAGTAAAAGATTGTCGGAAACCCTGAATAACTGGTCGTTTATCCCGGTTATGGCCGTATAGGAAGGACATTTTCCCTTTTCTTTCCACTGAATCGTAAAACGACCCTCCCATGGGGCGGCATAACCACCAAGGGCCAGAGAAACCATCTCTTTCGACGGCTCAATAGTGACCTGCGATGCACCTACCTCATAAACCTCCTGAGAAAAGGAAGTCTGTGCGAACAAAAACAGTAAACCAAAAACAATTATCTTTTTCATAAACAGCTATTTATTAAACCCATACAGTTTTCAGGGTAAAAACTTCCTTTTGGGAATTTTCAAAGCCTTCACAACACTTACCCTGACAATACAAATATAAATCAAGGATATATGGCTGCCTGCTCCAAAAACGTAACACATTCCTCAATTAACGTTGGATATATCGACATACCGGAATTTCTGGCGGTATTCAATCGGAGAAAAAACTTTCAGTTTCTTGAAGATCCTGGAAATATTCTTGCAGTCGTTGAATCCCGACTGCAGGGCCAGGTCCAGGAGCGGCAGATCGGTAGTTACCAGCAGATCAGCCAGGTATTCAATCCGGCACTGAAGAATAAACTGATAAATAGAAGTACCCATCTCTTTCTTGAATTTGACTTCAAGGCTTCTGCGTGACAGAGGGACCAGTCGCGTAAGTGCTTCAATGGGTAAACCCCGGGTAAAATTATCCTCAATATAATGGACGATCTTCGAAATGTATTCATTGGAAATATTGTACCGTTCGGTGGATTGCCTGAGTACGAAGCGTACAGGCAAAACGATGATATCAGAAGGTTCAGCCTTCTCCTTGCTGATCAACTGATCAATAAGCCGCCCTGCCTCATACCCCCCTTTTTCCACATCCAATACAATGGATGAAATGGGAGGATCTGAGAGATTACAGATCAGTTCGTCGTTGTCGACTCCCAGCAGCGAGATATCTTGCGGAATCGGAATGTTATTAATCTTGCAAATGGTAGAAACCTGAAGGGCAAAGCTGTCATCGCAGGCAAAAAGGCCCACAGGCTTCGGCAACGAGATCAGCCACTCTTCCAGCTGAACATGGCTGGCGCTCCACTCATCTCCATCCAGGCTTTCACTTTCGAAATAATAATAGCTTCCACCTGCCTTTTCCACTTCCTTGCGAAACCCCTCGGCTCTTTCAAACGACCAGACCACACCTTTGTTTCCATAGAACGCCAGATTGTGAAAGCGCCGTTTGAGAAAAAACCGGGCGGCCATTGCTCCTGTACCCATATAGTCACCCGTAAAGTTAGAAAAATGGGGACTCCTTTCCTTGTAGTTTTGAAGAATGACGGGAATTCCCAGGCTGGCCAGGAAACTGGAGCCTTCATGATCCCAGCTTGCAATGATGGCATCGGCCTTCCACTCACTGGCCCATTGTAAAACCCCTTCATTCCCGTACATGGTCTTGTAATAGGTGGGTAACCTGTAGAAAATCCAGGGTCCATGTTCATTAGAATACCGAATCAACCCCAGCAGGATGCGCCGGCTGAATTCCCTGGAATAATCAATGAGAAGTAATATTCTCTTCATGCCCCCACATTCGATTAACGAAAATCATTAAATATTTCCCTCAAATTTAGAAAATAATTTTCACTTACCGGTAGTCATACACCCATAAATCACCTTGACCAAAAAAAAATCAGGGGTGAAAACAATTGTTTTCACCCCTGATCCTGTTTAAACAGTTTAACCCATCAATTCTTGGAAAAACGAATATCGGCCAGGTAAATCACAACCTGTTTACCGGCGTCGTATTTAAAAGCAGAAGCAGAAGGCTCATGACCAATGTTCATCACCAGTGCACGGTTACGGCGATTGGAATTATCACCGCCATCGTTGGCGGTCATGTCAATGGAGTACTCCTTCCACTCATTCTGAATCTGAGCAGTCTGAATCCAGTTCGACTGAGGTTGTGAAACATCCCAGTTCTGCTGACCATAGAGGCTCTGGTTTCCAAAATTCCACATGTAATTCATGGGTCTGATCCAGGGCTGGAGGAATACGTTGTTGGCGCCGGCCATGATGGAGGCCTCGGTACCACAGAACATCTTAAAGCGCAGTCTTTTATACCGTTTGTTATCGAACCGGTACTCCACAGGCAGATTAAATGACATAGAAGCACTTCTCATCCGCGCCACACATTTGTAGACGTTTTGCCCGTCACTTTGAATCAGTTGCTCAAGATGCAGGTCCACCGGTTTTCCGTTGACTGTTTCATTGTGCGAATCAAACTTCTTGATATCCGAATAACCAGGCCGGGGATGAAAATCACCTGAATAGTAACTGTACATTTCCCAGTTGTTGTCTACTACCTTTCCATTAACAAAGAACTGCGGCTCAATAAACACCTCATTTGGGAAAAGCGGATCGTCATCCTGCACAAGTTTGACCACACCCGATGCCACATAGGGAGCCAGGATATCGTCAAGTCCCATGGAGTTAGGGATGTACCGGACATACTTCAATTGTCCTGATTCCAGGATATCGGTGAGTGATGCAATACTGGAAATGCGCATATCAGCAGGTTTTTCAACCCGGAGCATATACGGCTGCCATGCTCCACCGCCCGCTGTCGATTTTATCCCGTTACGGTCGAAATTCACCGAGGGCAGGACATTCTGCAATCCTTCACCCGTCAGGTCGAGTGAGTCCATGCTCGGGAAATAGAAGAGATCCGAGAAATTGGGTGTATGCAACGGAAAGGTCAGCTTCCTGATGGGTTGTACAGCGGCAGCGGTAAAGGTTTTAATGCCGTTAGCCAGCAAAATGGAGGCTTCTGACGGGGAGAAGGGCGTATTGGCCGTAGGTATATTAACGTTTATCGTTTTGGATACGATTACCGTGTCAAGAATTTTGGTTCCGTCACTCAGGATCGGGACAACCTTATAATCGATATTAATCGCCAGTTCTTTCCCCGACGCAAGGTTCCCGATATAAAAGCGCGGGGTAGTCACCTTTCCCGACCTTTCCACATTGTCCTTATCCTTGTACTTGTAAGTAAGGCTGTTGTATTCCATCACCACAGAATTCAATCCGTTGGGCCATTCCATCACCAAAGCTGTCGGCGAGATGGCCATCTTCGGGGAGGCAATCCCCACCAGGTCGCGGTCGAGTTTGGTGAAAGGAATCAGGGCAATTTCCTGAGCTACGGAGTTGTTCCCAAATTCATCGCGGGTATACACCCTGAAACGGTAAAGCTTGGCCTCAGTAAGTCCGGTTACGTTAATCCAGGAAACGACAGAGTCGATGACATGTTCTTTTCCATCGTATTCGACCACCGTTTTGCTAGCCTTACCCAGTTTGATCTTGCTGGAGGGGATCCTACCTGCTTTCATCAGATCCAGTTCAATCCGTTCGAATCCAACCTGTCCGAAAATGGTGTCAAACCTGGCAGGATAGATCACTTCTCCGGCATACGTTTCTATGTTATCATACTGACCTTCACATGATGCCAGAGACAACGCCGTAATGGCAAAAATAAAATATATCAACTTTTTCATAACTTCAACATTTCAGGGTACTAGTCGACTTTTTTGCCGAACAAGGCTTCATACCTGAACCAACGGGTGGGAGGAGTGTACTGTGGATCATCGGGATAGAAATAGGCCATATCGCCAGCTTCACCCAATTTTACGTATTGAAGGTCGTTCACTCCCATAGGAATAGGTGTCCGCTGCGTAGATACGGAATCCCACTGTTCTGTGAGCTCATTGAAAAACCACAACCGGAATTCACCAACGTTTTCAGTCCTGTAATACTGGCCACGGGCAATATTGGCCAATCCGCCCGAGTGACGCTGCACAGTGATGATCCGGCTCAACTGATAGTAACCTCCCAGGTCGATAATGATATTCCAGGGCATGTTTCCGTCACGTGAAAATCCTGTAACGCCGCGACCCCCGGTATGGAAAAAATTGAGGTTGTCGCCTCTGTCGATGATGCCATCAATCAGTTTCGACATACGACCTTCCAGGTTGTCGCCAAACATGGCAGGAACCCCGGTGTTGATCACTTTTCCCTTGACCGTGACTGTTGAATCGTTGGCATTCGGAATCACCCAGATCGATTTATCCAGTTTAGCATCTGCCAGTAATTTGATCTGGCCAAATGGTATGAATTTCGTACTGTTGCCATACTGGTCCTCCACCCTGATGCTGACTTCCACCGGCTCATCCGGTTTCAGATCAAGGTCTTTTATGAACTTTCTTTCATTCAGTACGTTGGAAGAGAATACCGATACATAGTCATTCAATTTACCAGCCTGGGTATATTTGAACGCCACATAGATATTGACCACCTGCTCCAGTTCGTTGACCCAGTCGACCAGGAATGAGCTGAAACCGGCTTTCACTGTTATACTGCTGGCCACCCTCGAAATGGAGGGTTCCAGGGGTGTAATCTTCTGCTTTACGGATTCCGAGCGGTTTCCTGCCCGGTCAACAGCATAAAGGGTGATCTCCTTGGGTTCGGTACTTCCCAGGCCGATGACATCCAGTGAATCGGAATAGAATGAAGAGGTGAAATAGAAGGTCTTCCCCTTGTCGTTCGTGTATTCCGCATTGACACTCAGCAAATCCTCATCACGTGGACTCGTATAGAAAAACCTGGCTCCCCCGTACAACGGCATCCAGCTGTTAATGACAGGCTTCCCCGGAGGATTGTTGTCATCAGCACCCGCCTGGTATCTTAAACTCTCTTTACAGGATGAACCACCCAGCAAAAGCAAAGCCAAAATCCAGAGATATGTTCTTGCTTTCATAAGCTCTTTCTTTTTGAAATTTTCAAACATGATTCTAAAATTAAAGTTAATCAAACAATCCTGTAAGCCGGTTACCATCCCGGATTCTGTGACAGTTTACCATTGGTATTCAACTCATTCAGGTCTATTGGCCACAGATAATCCCTGATAGTAAAGCGGCGGGCCTGAATCACACTCAGCACAAAGAAAGTGGAGGGGGTTGTTCCCTTATAGTACCAACCCTGGATCGGACTGGAGAAAACCACATGCGCCTTTTTATAACGCAGCATATCCCAGAAATGACTCCCTTCAAATGCAAATTCAATACTCCTTTCCTTGAGAATGATTTCCCGCATTCCCTCCTTGGTACGATGCTTGTTCAGCGTACGTGCCAAAGTTGAATTGGACCAAACCTCTTCCACGTTGGGAATGCCTGCTCTCTGGCGAACGATGTTGATGGCATCCCACACTTCCTGGTCAGGTTGCCCCTTAATTTCATTCAACACTTCGGCCTTCATCAGGTAAAGATCAGCCAAGCGGATAACAGGATAAGGGAATTTAACCTGACGCTGCCAGGCCGCAGATCTTGACTCAGGATGGATCATCTTTTGAACACCAATTCCGGATGCAAAGAAGTCGGTGGCATTCACACTGGGGTTGAACCCCCCGTTGGTTCCTGCAATCATGTAAACCGGAATAACCTCAAAATGCGACCGCCAATACCCGCCAGTAATCCCCAAATTGGCATAAAACCGCAATTCCCGGTTCATGTAGAGGTTGATGGTAGGTTGGTTGGGTTGCATAAGTCCTGCAATATGTGCATAGTCGGGATCCTCCACACCAGGAGTCAGGTACGCATCGAGCCGGGTGTTGTAATTGAAAGAGAGGTCTTCTTCAATGGGCAATCCATTCTCGGTATAGTAGCGTTCTGCCATGGCATAGGTGGTACCCAGCCACTGCCAGGAGAAGGTAGCGGTATTCACGGTTCCTTCAAAGCCGGCAGGCAATCTGATATTGGTGGAGTGGGCCAGTTCACCCTGGCTGTAGACGTCGACGTTGGAATAAGCCCATAACAGCTCTTTGTTCCAGGGATCGCAAATCAGCATCCTCAGATCGTAGTAGGTCTTCATCCTGTCAGGATTTTCCACGATAAATTCGCGATCCTTTACAGCAGGTTCCTTTTCATACTGATAAATCGCTTTCCCGTTTTTTCCAGCGATATCAATGGCTTCGTTGATCGCGGTCAGTGCTTCCTGCCACTTTACCTTGGTCCGTTCAGCAGTGTCGTCAATGGGGAAGTACGGTTTGCCGTCGGTATCCATGAAGTCACCGAAAAACTCTTTATTTCCGCTATAAAAAGGGCTGGCCCGAAACAGGAGAACCCTCGCCTTGATGGCCTTGGCTGCAATCTGGTCAACCTGTCCCAGATTGTTTTCTTCCGCCCTTTCCGTAAGGTTCGGAATGGCTTCATTCATCAAACGGATGATAAAGTCAAACACATCTTCCACCTTGGAACGGGACAGGAAAAGTTCGTCGGAAAGCGCATCCGGTTCAATAGCCTTGTCTGAAATGACGATCGGTCCATATTTCTGCAACAGCAGGAAATGGTAGTAGGCTTTCAGGAAGGTAGCCTGGGCCATCCAGTCAGCCCGCTCATTGTCAGGCAGATTCCTTGTCTTTGGAATGTACTGCAGGAATACGTTGGTGGTACGAATCGCATCATAATGTGGCTTTGCCCCACCAGTTCCCGACCAGCTTCCCAGCAAGGGTGAACCCACTGTCTGCAAACCGCGCATAATGCGTTCGCCACGCAGATTACTGGTAGCGTTCTGAACAGAAGCATCCATACGTCCGAGATAATCATCACCCAGGTCCCACATCGTTTCATGGGTTTGCCAGTCCCTGGGCATATAGCTGTAAATCTTCGCCAGTGCATCATAGGCATCTTCCTTGGTGGCGTAGATATTTTCCAGTTTAAGCGTGTTATCGGGAACCACATCCAGATATTCGGTACAGGAAATCAGCATGGCCAGTGCAGCCATGCAAACTAATTTATAATTGAATCCTTTCATTTTCTTCCTTTTAAGGGTTAAAAATCTAATTTGATACCGAAATTGATCCTTCTGTTAGGCGGATAAGCGATACCATTGCGACCCATTTCGGGGTCCCACAGCTTAAAGGGACTGAATACCATCAGATTTTCTCCGGTAACATAAAGCCGGCAATTCTGCATTTTATATTTTTGCAGCCCGAAATTATACCCAAGTTCCACATTTTTCAGACGAATGAAAGAGACATCGCGCAACCACCACGACGACTGCTGTGTATTGTTGTCGATGGTGGTGGTGGAAAGACGCGGCCAGAATGAATAGGGATCGGGATCTGTTTCGCTCCAGTAGTCCTGGGCAATAATCGGCAAGGCATTGCGGTTTCCCACAAACGGGGCAATCCCGTCACCGGTTCCCGGATTGATGAACATGGAAACCCTGGCATTCCCCTGGAAGAAAAATGACAAGTCAATTTTCTTATATCCACCCGACAGACCGAAACCTGTCTGGACTTCAGGCCTGGTTGGGTGTCCCATTGGAACACGGTCGTTGGAGTTAACCACACCATCGCCATTGACATCCTTATATTTGATATCTCCTGCCATATACTCCCCAAAGTCCTGATGCGGAGAGTTGTCAATTTCGGCCTGATCCACAAACAACCGTTCGGCAATCAAACCCCATCCCTGGCTGATGCTTTTACCTTTGCGTTTAAGGTATTCATCGGGATAATTTTTCTCATCGAGCTCCACATACTTGTTGGATGCGTAGGTAAAGTTCCCGCGAGCGGTAATCCAGAAATCCTTTTTGCTCTGCAATTCCACATCGAGAGAAGCATCGAGGCCCTGTGACTCCACTTTGCCGACGTTACCGCTGATAGCAGCTTCCAGTCCGGCAGAACTCGGGAAGTTTTGACGGGTCATGTAAATTTTGTCACGAACATCCTTAAAAACGTCCATCTGGAACCGGATCATCTCATTCTTGAGCAGACTCAGTTCGATACCAGCATTGTATTTGGTGGAAACTTCCCAGGTGATATTCGGGTTGGCATAACGCGCAACCGAATAACCGTTGTAGGCATTCATGAAAGTGTTGCCCCAGCGATAACCGCCACCACCCAGGCTCACATCGGAGAGGAAAAAGAAACGCCCCTCACGGCCGGCAATGGCATCATTACCCCCCTGTCCCCAGCTGAATTTGAACTTCAATGCACTGACCGCATTCTTGTAAGGTTCAAAGAATTCTTCGTTCGAAACCAACCATCCTGCTGCAAAAGCCGGGAAGAAGCCATATTGCTTGTTGCCGGTGAATTTTTCAGATCCGTTGTAGCCATAAGAAAAATCGACAAAATAGCGGCTGTCGTAATCGTAGGTCAAACGACCGGAAATCCCGATGTTCTTTTCAGGCAGTGTATAGTAAATCGATGTACTGTTACCGCCGGTAACCAGATTTTCCTGGGCTATCCCTACCGTGGTTATCCCCACATTGTGCTTGCCAAACTTTCTTTCGTAGTTGACGATACCTTCATAATAATACTGACCGTTGGCATCGCGGCCGGGGTTCACATCGCCCAGATAAGATCTTCCGGTTGTGGGATTTAGCGCAAAAAGCTTATATTCCCCAGTGATCTGGTTGAAATCTTCCAATGCGTAATAGTAAGGTGAATACTCACGTCTGCTGGAATACTGGCTCCAGCTGTTGGCGGAGGCTTTCAGGCTCATCCGGAGACCTTTCGTGATAAAGCTCAGGTCTTGCGACAGGGAAGCCTGCACCGTAATACTGGTCTCGTTGCGGTCTTCATATCCCCGAACCATGCTGGCATAGGGGTTCACCTTGGTGGCGCCTCCTACCAGCGTGCTCCCGAACAACACATGCTCGGTAAACTCGTTGGCTTCATCTTTTTCATAGGTAAACGGAAAATCAACCGGGTTCGAGTTCATAATCTGCCGGTAGATTCCACTGGCTGATTCAAACGGGCCGGTATAACGCTGGAAGCGACCGGTGATCCTGGTGTCGAGCTCGGTGGTCGGGCTCAGCTTGAAAATCACGTTGCTCCTGACATTGGTCCGGTTGATGTCGATGTTGTTGTTGAAATTGTTCCGTTTGTCGACCTTCAGCAAACCGGTTTCATGCTCCATGGTTGCCGAGAGAAAATAAGTAGCTACTTTTCCGCCACCCTGAATGTTCAGGTTTCCTTTCTCGTTAACGGTCGACTTGTTAAACAAGGCATCGTACCAGTCGACATTCGGATAAATCATCGGATACTCTCCCCGCATGGTAGCCTGAATTTTCTGTTCATCATAGTAGGAACCAAGGGTAGGATTCCGGGTAATCTGGGCTTCGTTGAAAAGCCGCATGTAGGTAACCCCATCGAGGAATTCCACATTCATCGTAGGAGATGCGATGTTGACATCCCCGCGAAAACTCACTTTCAGTGCACCTTCCCGGCCGGCTTTGGTCACCACCGAGATGATCCCGTTGGCGCTTCGTGCCCCATACATGACCGTTGCCGAAGCATCCTTCATCACCGAGAAACTCTCGATATCGTCAGGCTGCAGGCGTGCCAGGTCAGTAGTTGTCGATTCAAAACCATCGATCAGGATGAGCGGCGAGGTTTTGTAACCAAAAGTAGTTACCCCACGCACGAAAAACTGGGCATTGTCGGCCCCCGGCTCTCCTGTCGTCTGGTATGAAATCACACCGGCAATCTTACCTGCCA
>CAJDVL010000001.1_pt1 | contig 33733 bp, 29 predicted proteins | sample 7391331 | NCBI WGS metagenome assembly CAJDVL01 (sample SAMEA7055707, study PRJEB34461) | soil metagenome | biome: terrestrial ecosystem; feature: Peninsula; material: soil | place: Antarctica | collected 2016 | reverse complement strand
CTTCGCATGGCGACAGGCATCCGTAACATCTCCGTAAATTATGGTATTTCAGGAGGTTCTGTGTTACCGGGGTACCTGCCCGAACCCGTCTTCCTTGGCGGAGGCAGATTTACACCCGACAAGAATCTATTCAGCCAGATGCCCGGAACAACTTATTCTCCCGGGCTCCCATTTCTGATGGGCTGGCAGGATCGGCAATTTGCCCGTGCAGCGGGCGAAAAAGGCTGGATGACGACAGATCCGCTCTTGAATATGCCCTTCCAGTTTACACGGAACGAACGCTTCTCGATCAGGGCAGATGTGGAGCCGCTTCCCGACCTGCGGATCGATGTGAATGCCGACCGCTCTATCTCCAAAAACCTGAGTGAATTTTATAATTATGATCCGCTTGAAAAAAGTTACAGGGCCGATAACCTGACCGAAAGAGGTAATTTCAGCATGTCGGTGCTCACCTGGGGCACAGCATTCTTTGCCGTCGGAAAAGAGGAAGTACACCAATCGGAAGCATTTCAAAAGATGAAAGATTACAGGTTGATCATAGCCCGGAGATTGGCGTCCCAGCGACCCTCCAATTTCGGTTACGATCCCGGCATCACCAATCCCCAGACCGGCTTTCCCGACGGTTATGGCCCAACTTCCGTAGAGGTACTGGTGCCAGCCTTCCTGGCTGCCTACCAGGGGACCGATCCCTATAAAGTAAGCCTGGGCATGTTTCCATCCATTAAATATATCAGGCCAAACTGGAGGGTTCAGTATGAAGGGATGATTTCCAAAATCCCCAAACTGAATCAGGTGATGAAAACTATGAGCTTTACCCATGCCTACCGTTCCAGCTATACGGTAGGATCATTCCTCACCAACCTGAATTACATTGCACAGGATGATGGGTTCAGTTATATCCGCGACATCCAGAATAACTTCCTCTCTGCCTTTGACTTCAATTCGGTAAGTGTCAACGAAACATTCAGCCCCCTGATCAACGTTGACATCACCTGGATCAATGACCTTACCACACGGAGCGAGATCAAACGATCGCGGAGCATGGCGCTCTCTTTCGCCAACAACCAGCTGACAGAAGTAGTAAGCAACGAGTATATCGCAGGAGTGGGTTACCGGTTTACCCACATGGACCTCATCCTGAAAACAAAGAACTCCCAGCGCTCATACTCCAATGACCTGACGCTGAGAGCTGACCTTTCATTCCGGAAAAACAAAACCGTATTGCGTCGTCTGGTCGAAGATACCGATCAGCTAACAGCAGGCCAAAATGCAATTACCATCAAAACCACCGCCGATTACATGCTGAGCGACCGGTTCCAGCTAAGAGTCTATTACGACAAAATCATCAACCAGCCATTTATCGGCTCGTTTGATACATCCAATACCAATTTCGGGGTGAGCTTCCGCTTTACACTTGCAGAATAATCCCTGTCATCTTCCGTGTAAGGGCTCATTCACCGGCCGATTTAAAACATTACACTGATATTTTGCGTATACTGAGCCGGATTTATTAACGAGGTAAATCATGAAACTTAAATTTCTGGTACTTTTTACCGCTGTACTCTTTGCGTCCTGTGCGGGCCCAGAAAAACTGGCCAGGGTTGAATTGAATAACCAGGAGGGACAGGCTGCCGACAGCGTGGAATATGAACTGGTAGTGCTGGATCCGGGTTTTGAAACCTGGTTTCTCATGCACAGCCGGCCTTCATGGTATCATACACAGAGTTACTACGAGCTTTGGAACCGGCAATTTGTAAGCGCCTGGAATACAAAGTCGATGAGTTCACGGTACAGCAGGATGTTCGATTCAACAATCGACTATGATCCGACTGCTGATTACGGACTGGAGATCAACCATAAACTTTTCTACTATTTCCAATATGTGGAAAGGGAGTTGAGGATTCCTGTCCTGACTCCCGGTACATCGCCTCATTTCCTGTTGTAACTAACCCTCTTTGTGGGCCAATACCACCAGGTGCGTCCCGTCGAGTTCCTCTTCAGCCACCAATCTGCCTCCTGTAACCGGGGCCTTCACTCCCTTTCCGAAAAAAAGTGGTGCCGTGTAAATGTGTGCCTCATCCCACAGATTACTTTCAATGAATCCGGCAAGCGTGGCAGCCCCACCCTCCACGATCAACGACTGGATATTTCTGGAGTAGAGATACGCCAGAATCTGAGCGGGCAAACCGGCTTCAAAATCCAATTCTTCAAACCGGATCTTTCCTTCATCCGGAGTCGGTTTTTCCGTGAATACCACTGTTTCTACCTGATTGTCGAAAAGATGCAGCGACCGGGGTAAACGAGCTCTTCGGTCGATGACCAGTCTGAGCGGATTCTCTCCGCTCCAGTCACGGACTGTCAATAAGGGATTGTCCATCCTGGCAGTTGACGTCCCCACAAGGATTGCACCTTCAAGTGACCGGAGGCGATGCACCAGAATCCTTGAAAGCGGACTGCTGATCCACAGAGGTTTTCCGGAAAACTCTCCCCTTAACCTTGAGTCAATAAAACCATCGCTCGTCTGTGCCCATTTCAAAATCACAAACGGCCTTTTTTTTTCATGGAATGTGAGAAACCGGCAGTTTAGCTCCCGGCATTCCTTTTCCATAACTCCCGTTAAGGTCTCAATGCCGGCCATTTTGAGCATTTGCTCCCCCTTTCCGGCAACTTCGGAAAATGGATCCAGCATGCCGATCACAACACGGGGTATCATTTCCTGAATAATAAGTTCGCAGCAGGGCGGAGTCCTCCCGAAATGGGCACATGGCTCCAGTGAAACATACATGGTACTCTCCCTGAGCAACCGGGAATCACGCACCGACTGCACTGCAATCACTTCGGCATGGGGACCACCATATTCATGATGAAAACCTTCACCTATAATTTTTCCGTCGCAGACGATGACACAACCCACCATGGGGTTTGGAGCAACCATGCCTGCTCCGCATCGCGCCAGCGCCAGACATCTGTCCATGAAAACTGTGTGACCGACCATCCCAATATTAAGTAACTTTGCCAAAAATAATCAATGAAGGCGACAATCCGTTACATCAGGGAGGAATTGAAAGGAGTCTTTCCCCTCACCGGGATTACGGCTATTTCCGGAATGATATTGAATGCACTCCGGGGGTATTCCCTGACCGATATGGTGGTCAAAGAGGAAGAGATACTTACCGTCCGTGAAACAGACCGGGTAAAAGAGATTGTTGCACGGCTCAGTCATCACGAACCCATTCAATATATCCTGGGCTATACGCAGTTTTGGGGCATACCAATCAGGGTCAACCCTTCGGTCCTCATCCCCCGGCCTGAAACAGAAGAGTTGGTGGATTGGATCGTCAGGGAAGAAATGGCTGGTCCTCTGCGAATCACGGATATAGGTACAGGCAGCGGGTGTATTGCGCTGGCTTTGAAAAAAGCTTTCCCACTGTCAGAGGTGGAAGGCTGTGATTTCTCAAAGGAGGCGCTTTCCCTGGCCAGAGAGAATGCAAAGGCAAACAACCTTCAGCTCACCTTTTTTCAGGCCGACATCCTGAACTGGGAAAAAAGTGCTTCCTGGAATTTCGCGGATATTATCGTGAGCAATCCTCCCTATGTCACCCCTGGTGAAAAAGAACTGATGCAGCCTAACGTAATCAGGTATGAACCGCAAACAGCGCTTTTCGTTCCGGAGGATGATCCCCTGGTTTACTATCGGAAGATATTGGAATTGGCCCGAAACCAACTAAATTCCGGAGGAAAGGTATACCTGGAAATAAATGAACATTTCGGGAAGGAGATGGAAATATTGCTTACCGGGTCCGGATTCGGACAGGTGGAAATCCGGAACGATCTGCAGGGTAAACAGCGGATGGCCAGAGGTACGTTAAATCCATGATTCCGGGCAGCCAGACTGAGGTTTTATTCAAAGCTGTAAATTTCTTCCGGCATCGGGCAGACTACTTTATAACCGATCAGGTTTTTCATTAAATTGCAGCGTTAATTATGGAGGCTTTTCCCGACGGTTTGAAAAATTTTCTTAAAAATATCCTGCTGATTGTCAATTTGGTGGCCGTTGTAGCGCTGCTGGGTTCTTACATCAGTCAATACATCCCGCCCGATAAATGGTGGGCCCCCTCAATATTGGGACTTGTCTACCCCTATTTGCTGGCCGTCAATTTGTTTTTTATCGTGCTGTGGCTTATCCTGAAACCCCGTCATATGTTTTTCTCCCTCCTGGCAATTCTGATTGGCTGGGGAGTATTGTCCCGGTTTCTGCAACTGCAAGGGAAAAGATCAGAGGTTGCGGATATCAGCGTGGTATCGTACAATGTGAAGAATTTCACCGGGCAAGGGAGTAATCCCTCTCACGAACTGGCCGAAATCATCAAAGGCTTCCTGAAAGAGAGCGAACCGGATATCATCTGTTTGCAGGAGGTAAAACTGAGGACCAACAAAGTATTCAATCTGGAAGCCACAAAAGAAGAGTTACCCAATATCAGGCATTACCAGTATGCACGGGCGAGCAGTACCATGGGATCAGTAACCATGACCAGTTATCCCATCGTCAAGATGGAGGAGATCAGGTTTGAAAGATCGGGAAATATTGCCATCTGCACCGATGTGATTATCCACGGGGATACCATCCGGATCTTTAATGTCCATTTGCAGTCCTACCAGATCGATCCTGAGCGGTACAGTGTGATAGAATCTCCCGGAATTTCACATCGAAAAGAGATACGTGAATACAAAGAACTGGCGCTGAAATACAAAAAAGCAATGGAGAAAAGGGCCGTTCAGGCCCGTATGATCCGGAAAAAAATTGACGAATCGCCCTATCCGGTAATTGTATGCGGCGATTTCAACGATACTCCTTCATCCTATGCCTACCTGAAAACAAAGGGGAAACTGAAAGATGCCTTTGTGGCATCCGGAAAAGGGATTGGACAGACCTATGTGGGAAAACTTCCTTCATTCCGGATTGACTACCTATTACACAGCCGGTTTTTCAAAAGCTATAACTTCACCATCCACGACATTCCCTACAGCGACCATCTTCCCATCTCGTGCGACCTGGTCATCCGGTAAGCGCTTTCCGGCTAGTCTCCTGAAAGCATTTTAAGGGCAGAAATTTTGTCGAGGTGCAACTGGCTGATCAGGGCATCGATTCCCGGGAATTTCCTTTCGTCCCTGATCTTATCAATAAAGAAAAGTGAAATTTCTTTTCCGTACAATGAGGCATCGAAGTCGAAAATATTCACTTCAATGCTCCGGTTATCGGCATTCTGATTGAAAGTAGGCCGGGAGCCAATATTCATCATCCCCTTGTAGATGAGGTTGTCAATTCTGACTTTTACTGCATAAACTCCATATCCGGGAATCAGTTTGGTAACTTCAGTGGCTTCAATATTGGCCGTGGGAAAACCGATTTTCCTTCCAACCTTCAATCCTTCGGTCACTAAGCCATGCAGCTCATAGGGGTATCCCAGGTAGTTGTTCGCTGTGGTGATATTACCCGACTCCAGTGCCTGCCTTATTCGTGTTGAACTGACATTAATCTCATTGACAAGCAGTGCATCAAGTCGTTCTATTCTGAAATCATAGTTTTCAGCGCACTTTCTCAGATAATCATAATCCCCCTCCCGGTTTTTTCCAAACCGGTGATCATGACCAACAACCAGACAGGCAGTGCCGATTTTTTCGATCAGGATCTGTTTTACGAATTCCCGGTACGTCAGACGGGAAAATTCCAGTGTAAAAGGATAGACGATCAGGTGGTCAATGCCTGTCGAACGGAGGAGCTCAATTTTTTCATCCAGCGTATTAATTAAACGGAGATTATGCTCCTCAGGAGTCAGAACCTGACGGGGATGGGGATGAAAGGTAAAAACGACAGTCTCACCATTCTCTTCACGGCCTATCTCTTTGAGTCTTTCCAGCACTTTCCTATGTCCGGCATGAACGCCGTCAAAAGTCCCTGTGGTTATGACTGGCCTGATGGCTTTAAAATTATTCAGATCGTAATAAACTCTCACAAACCTATAAACTTGAAGCCAAAAATATAAAATAATTATCTTAGTGCCGGAATAATCGCCCACAATGGATTTTATTAATTTTATAAGTTCACAAACCACCCTAAAAATGAGCAGAATTCTAAAGGTAACAGCCTGTCTGGCAATTATTTTAACGATTGGATGCAACCGGCCAGAGAAATTTGAGATCAGGGGGAAGATTACCAATGAAACGGGCCGGATGATATATCTGGAAGAGTTACTGGTAACCAGTGTACGTCCTGTTGATTCAGCCAGGGTCAACGCAAACGGGGAGTTCACCCTGAAACAGCATACGAGCATGCCCACTTTTTTCCTGCTGAAACGATCAGAGAATAATTTCATCACCTTGCTGCTCGACTCGGCAGAAAAGGTAACCATTGAAGCCGATGCAATCAACTTTGCCCGTGATTACAAAGTGGAAGGCTCTCCGGGATCCCTGCTTGTTCAGGAGTTGAACAACAAACTGAATACCACCAAACAGAAACTGGACTCAATTACCTCCCTCTATACGATCTATGAGGGAAGCCCTGATATTGTGCAGCTCAAAAAGGAATGGGGCGAGGCCTATCAAAAGATCGTCCAGGAGCAGGTGGATTATTCAACCAATTTTGTTTCCGAACATCCTTTTTCCATGGCCAGCGTACTGGCACTCTATCAGAAATTCAACGACGAGAACTACGTTATCCGCGACCTTCATGCCCTAAGGGTAGCAGCATCAGCCCTCAACTCTTTTTATCCCAATTCTGAGCACGTAAAAGCACTCTATACCAATACCCTGCAGCTGATTGCCACCGAAAGATCCGAAAAATTCAGACAGCTCCTTGACGAGAACGCGGAAAACAGTCCGGAAATCCTGTTACCTGATGTGAATGGCAAGGAAATCGCCCTTTCCTCTTTTCGCGGAAAATATGTACTGGTTCACTTTTGGTCTGCCATGGATCAGAATTCGAGGATTGTAAATCCTGTACTGGCAGAAATCTATAAAAAGTACAAAAACCGGGGTTTTGAAATATACCAGGTGAGCGTGGATAATAACCGGGAAAAATGGTTGGAAGCCATTGAAGATGACCAACTGGTATGGACCAACGTGGGTGACATGAAAGGAAGCACACAACCGGTCATGTTTTACAATGTACAGTCGATCCCTTACAATTACCTCCTCGATAAAGAAGGGGTAATTGTGGCAAAGAACCTGACCGGGCCTGCCATAGACAAAACCCTGTCATCAATTTTCAGATAATTGCAGACCGGAACCAGCCGCCAGGCAAATGGTTGTTTCCTGTTTTATGCCATGATAACAGTTCAACATCTTTCATTTGGAGAAAAAAGGAAAAATATATTTCGTTTCTGATGTCCACCTCGGGGCCCCTGCCCTGACCGACAACAAAGAAAGAGAAATGTTGTTTGCCCAGTGGCTCGATCAGGTCAGCCATGACGCAACAGCCATATACCTGATGGGGGATATATTTGATTACTGGTTTGAGTATAAGAGAGTAGTTCCAAGAGGATATACCCGGGTACTGGGGAGAATTGCGGGCTTAACCGACAGCGGAATACCTGTTCATTTTTTCACCGGGAATCACGATGTCTGGGTTTTTGATTATCTCCCTACCGAAACGGGTGTAATTCTCCACAATGGCCCTTATATTGCTGACATGTGGGGGAAGAAATTTTATCTGGCACACGGCGACGGTCTCGATGCCAGGGACAAAGGGTACCGGCTGCTCAAAATGATCTTTACCAGCAAAATTCTTCAATGGCTTTACGCCCGGCTGCATCCCAACTTCACGATCGGCCTGGCTTACAGATGGTCAAAGAACAGCAGGCTGTCAAAAAAGTTTAATGGTCCGGAATTTATAGCTGAAAAAGAAGGGATATACCAATTTGCCCAATCGGTACTGGATCATGAGGATGTCGATTATTTTGTATTTGGCCACCGCCACAGACTTGCCAACATACCTATCGGAACAAAAAGCCGGTTTATTTTGTTAGGTGATTGGATAAAAACATTTTCATACGGAGTGTATGATGGCGAAAATTTTGAATTGAAAAATTTTAAAGTTTAAAGGATTTACAAAATTGGCACGAGACAATTTATGAAAAACAAGCTTTACACAATAATTACTGGTTCTGGAAGCTACATACCCCAGGTCAGAATTGAAAATGATAATTACCTGAATTCGAAATTCTTTGACCCTGCCACCCGGCAGCCCTTTGAAAAGGATAACCGGGAAATTATCGATAAGTTTTATGAAATTACCAATATAGCCGAGCGCAGACACTGTACCCCGTCTGAGATGAATTCCGACCTGGGCTGCAAAGCAGCCCTTGATGCCATTGAATCATCGGGGATCGATCCTGAATCACTCGATTTTATCATTACAGGTCACAATTTCGGGGATATGCAGGAAGAAAACCGAAGGACCGACTTAGTCCCCTGTGTTGCCGCTAAAATCAAACAAAAACTGGGTTTGAAGAATCCGGCCATGTTTGCCCATGATATCATTGCGGGTTGCCCCAGCTGGGTACAATCATTAATTGTAGCTGATCTGTATATCAGAAGCGGTCAGTATCAGCGGGGTCTTGTGATTGGGGCCGATGTTACCAGCCGGGTTGCCGATCCGTTTGACCGCGACACCATGATTTTTGCCGACGGGGCTGGTGCTGTCATTGTGGAGGCTGTTGAAAGTGAAGAGCCTGTGGGGATTCTCTCCCATGCAGCACAGACCGATGCGACAGAAGCCGACTATCTGGTTCTCGGCCGTTCCCTGAATGACGCGTATGGCAAAGATGATCTTTTTATCAGGATGCAGGGCCATAAGGTGTACGTGTATGCGCTCACCAATGTGCCCAAAGTGGTGAAACGCAGTCTGCAGCTTGCAGGATTAACCCTTTCCGATGTCAGAAAAGTGCTTATTCACCAGGCCAATGAGAAAATGGACCAGGCCATTCTGGAACGGATTTTCAGGCTTTATAAAATTAAAGAGATTCCCGATGACGTCATGCCCATGGTCATTAATTTTCTTGGGAACTCCTCATCGGCAACTATTCCCACCCTTTATGACCTGGTTGCCAAAGGAAAACTGGACAATCACAGGTTTGAAAGCGGAGATGTGATTCTCTTCACCTCAGTCGGTGCCGGGATGATGATCAATTCGGTTGTCTATAAAATACCTTGATTTTCAGCCTGCTTTGAGCCGGCTTAATTGAGAATGCTCAAGTTTTTTCATGGCATATGCCTGGGTGATATGCAGGGAATGGATTTCCTGAGAAGGGGAATGGAACATGGCATCGATCATAATATTCTCACAGATTGAACGCAAGCCACGGGCTCCCAGCTTAAACTCGATTGCTTTCTCAACAATGAAAGCAAATGTCTCTTCGTCGAATTCCAGTTTTATATGATCGAGTTCGAATAATTTGATATACTGTTTGATAATTGAATTCCTGGGTTCAGTAAGAATTTTCCGGAGGGTTTCCTTATCAAGCGGATCAAGATAGGTAAGCACCGGCAACCTTCCGATGATTTCCGGGATCATACCAAAAGCCTTCAGATCTTGCGGTGAAATATACTGAAGCAGGTTTTCCCGTTCTATCCGGTCAGCTTCGCGGGCAGCGCTGTAACCGATCACCTTGGTGTTCAGGCGTTGTGCTATTTTCCTTTCGATTCCATCGAATGCGCCTCCGCATATAAACAGGATATTCTTGGTATTCACCGGAATCATCTTCTGTTCGGGGTGTTTCCGTCCTCCCTGGGGCGGAACATTTACCACCGAACCCTCCAGCAGTTTCAGCAATCCCTGTTGCACACCTTCTCCCGACACATCACGGGTAATGGAAGGATTATCCCCCTTACGGGCTATCTTGTCAATCTCATCAATAAATACTATTCCTCTTTCAGCAGCTTCCACATTGTAATCGGCCACCTGTAAAAGGCGGGTCAGCAAACTTTCAATGTCTTCCCCCACATACCCGGCTTCGGTGAGTACCGTGGCATCTACAATGGCAAAAGGAACATGGAGCATCCGGGCAATGGTGCGGGCAAGCAAAGTCTTCCCGGTACCGGTTTCACCCACGAGGATGATATTGGCCTTCTCAATTTCGGTTTCATCTTCTTCAACCCGCTGGGCCAGCCTTTTATAATGATTATACACAGCTACCGACAGGATCTTTTTTGCCTGGTCCTGACCAATTACATACTGATCAAGGAAGGCTTTGATCTCTATGGGTTTCATCAGTTTTATGGCCGCCGGATCAAATTTATCCCCCTTTTTCAGCTCCTCAAGAATGATGGCGTGCGCCTGCTCTGCACAACGGTCACAGATATGCCCTTCAATTCCTGCTATCAGCAGATTGACATCCTTCTTTTCCCGTCCACAGAAGGAACACTTGTCCATTCTTCCTTTTGCTGTCATTCTATTTTTCGTTTCTGAACAGAATTTCGTCGATCATTCCATATTCAACGGCCTCTTCCGATGTCATCCAGTAATCCCTGTCGGCATCTTTTTCCACCTGCTCGGGGTCTTTCCCGGTATGGAAAGAAATTATCGTGTAGAGCTCTTTTTTAATTTTCATGATCTCCCGGGCAGTAATCTCAATATCAGACGCCTGTCCCGATGCACCTCCCATAGGCTGATGTATCATAATCCGCGAATGTTTCAGTGCCGACCGTTTTCCTTTGGCACCTGCGGTAAGCAGGATTGCCCCCATCGAGGCGGCCATACCGGTACAAATAGTGGCTATGTTGGCAGTAATATACTGCATGGTGTCGTAAATACCCAGCCCGGCATATACCGACCCCCCGGGAGTATTGAAATACACCTGAATATCTTTGGTCGGATCTGTCGATTCAAGAAAAAGCAACTGCGCCTGGATGATGTTGGCCACGGTATCATCGATAGGTACTCCCAAAAAAATGATCCTGTCCATCATCAGTCTCGAAAACACATCCATAGAGGCCACATTCAACTGCCTTTCTTCAATGATGGTCGGGGAGATATAATAATCCTGTGCCGCCACATACCCATGCATGGTCATACTGCTGATACCAGCATGCTTTACTGCATACCTGCTGAATTCATCTCTCGGGTTCATGATCGTTCCTCCTGAAAATTTGCTCCCTCCATAAAGGAGCAGGGTTATGGAATCACAAAGTTATAAAAAAAGGAGCAGGATTAAACATCCTCCTCTTCGGTATTCCGCATCATCGCCTCGAATTCTTCCGATGAGACCTCTTTTTCAACGATGGTGCCCTTCTCTTTGATCAGTGCAAATACCTTGTTTTCAAACAACCTTCTGACAATCCGTTCACGGTCTTCCTCATTTTCCATGATCCGCTTCACATAATTGTCGAGGTGTTCGTCCTGTATCTGGAAAACCCCGTATTGCTGAAACTGAGATATGGCAATCTGCCTGGCAAAGACGGAAACTTCCTCCTCTTCCACGCCGATTTCAAAATCTCTGATTATGCTGTTTTTAATGAGCTGCCAGCGCAGATCCTTTGTGAAGCCCGGAAAATCCTTTTCAATCTGTTCCTCATCCATCTCCTTGTTAAGCTCTTTCAACCACCGCTTCAGAAATTCATCGGGGAGGCTGATCTTAATGGAATTCATCAAATTGTCACGTGCATCGATGGCAAATTTCTGGTCCGAAGAATGAGTCAAGGTTTTGGATATCTCTTCGGAAATCTTCTCCCGGAATTTTTCTACGGTAGTGATTTCCGTCTCTTCGCCATATGCTTTTTTAAACAGCTCTTCATTCAGTTCAGCTTTTTGAAAATCGAGGATACTACGGATGGTAAAGCTAAAATCCCCTTCCACTTTCTCCGCCGCTTCATGGCTTATGTTGAGCATATGCCCCACTTCATGGCGATCTTCAAAAGTTTTAACCGGATCGAATACCACAGTATCTCCGGCTTTCTTGCCTATGATCGTATTACGGACCTCCTCGTCCTTCATCAAATCAACGGCAATGAGCACACCGTCAGCAACAATGGCTTCCTCCGCCTTTTCTCCGTTTTCGGCCAACTGGAGAAAATCACCCCTTACACTGCTTTTTTCCTTCACCACCTCGGTTTCGATGTTGGTTCCATAACTCATCCTGATAGATTCGATGTTATCCTCTATCATTTTGTCATCGACACTGATCAGGTAATAATCAAAAGCACCGGCCTCATCAAAATTGACTTTGATTTCAGGAGAGATGGCAATATCAAAAGCAAATTCGAATTCACTGTCCTGATCCCAGTCAATGGTTTTCTGTTGTTCCCTGTTGGGAAGCGGGTCACCTAAAATGGATATTTTTTCGTCCCGGAGGTAATTTGTCAGGTTATTGGAAAGAAGGCTATTGACCTCCTCAGCAAGCAACGGTTTGCCAAAACGCTTCTGGATCAGGGAAGCCGGAACTTTTCCGGGCCTGAAACCGGGGAGAGCGGCTTTCATCCTGTATTCACGAAGTTTTTCCGTTACGGTTTTCTCATAATCGCTGAGCTCAATGGTCACTTTAACCACTGCATAACCATTATCACTGTCTTCTCTTGTGATCTTCATAATCTTATGTAATATCTTGGTTGTAAAACAATTCAGACCTCCCTGTACCCAAAGAGAAAGATAACAGGAAGGGCTTGGTGCGGACGAAGGGACTCGAACCCCCACGCCGTAAGGCACCAGATCCTAAGTCTGGCACGTCTACCAATTCCGCCACGTCCGCAATTTTGGTGCGCAAAGCTAATTAATTTTTTATTTCGGGGAAACAGTGTGCGCCTTATTCGTGAAAAATCAGGCAATTAACGCAATGTAAAGTTCTGTCCAAGATAAACCTTCCTCACCACTTCATCGTTTGCCAGATCGCTGGCAGTACCCGACTTGAGAATACTTCCTTCAAAAAGAAGGTAAGACCGGTCGGTAATAGACAACGTTTCATGAACATTGTGGTCGGTAATCAGCACGCCGATATTTTTCTCCTTCAGTTTCGAAACAATATGCTGAATATCTTCAACGGCAATGGGATCAACACCGGCAAAAGGTTCGTCAAGAAGAATAAACTTCGGGTCAATGGCCAATGCCCTGGCAATTTCTGTCCTGCGTCGCTCCCCTCCTGAAAGCTGATATCCTTTGCTTTTCCGGATATGCTGAAGTCCGAATTCAGCGAGGAGGTATTCCAGCTTTTCATGCTGGTATTCTTTGGTGTACCGGGTCATTTCCAAAACAGCCCTGATGTTGTCTTCGATACTGAGCTTGCGGAAAACCGATGCTTCCTGAGACAGATAGCCAATCCCCAGCTGAGCCCTTTTATAAACCGGAAGATTGGTAATCTCTTCGTCGTTCAGAAATATTTTTCCCGAGAAAGGCTTAATCAAACCCACAATCATGTAAAACGAAGTGGTTTTTCCCGCCCCGTTGGGTCCCAGTAACCCGACAATTTCACCCTGATGGACGTCAAAGCTAACCCCATTAACCACTGTCCTCTTCCGGTATTTTTTGACGATATTTTCCGCTCTTAAAATCATTTCAGCCTGTTTTTTGCTACCCCGGATTAACTTCTCTCCTTTCGTTCTTTGCGTTCCTTGTTACGGACTACCCTTGCCGATATAAAGATGCTTACCTCATACAGCAACACCAGGGGTATCGCCACCAGGATCTGGCTGAATATATCAGGAGGGGTAATGATCGCTGCCAGCAGAACCAGCACCACGATGGCATGTTTTCGGTAAGTACGCATGAATTCAGGGGTAATCAATCCCACTTTACTGAGGGAGTAACTGAAAACCGGAAGCAGAAACACCACTCCTGAAGCAAAGACGATGCTCATGACCATGCTGATATAAGAGGTGATGTTGATCTGGTTTGACACTTCAGGACTTATGGAGTAGGAACTAAAAAACTGTATCGACAGCGGGACAATCAGGTAATATCCGAATAAAATACCGATAACAAAAAGCGCCGTTGTATAAAAAACTGCCCCATTGGCCACTTTCTTCTCATTCTCATAGAGTGCCGGTTTAATAAACTTCCAGAATTCCCAGAATACAACAGGCGCCGCCATAATCAGTCCCGCAATCATGGCTGCCCACATCGACATGGTAAACTGTCCCGGCAACTTGATATTGATCAATTGAAGCTCTTTCTGGTTGATTTTCAAAGCATCCGAACCCAATAAGATGGAAAGTTTCTCAAACATGCGGTTGGTCCAGAAGTCGGGCATTTTCGGTTTGAAAATGATCTCCTGAAAAATGAAATCCCGGATAATGAATGCAAAAACAGCCAACACCATTATGACAATCAGGGAACGTATAATGTGCCATCTTAACTCTTCAAGATGGTCAAGAAAAGACATTTCACCAACTTTTACCTTTTCTTTACTCTCTAAAGCTTTTTGCTTCTTTTCAATTTTCACACTCATTCAGCGTGCTGATTAATGGAACTGTTTAAAACTCTGCAAATATAATGACTTCCCCAATATAGCGCCGGAAACAAAAACTTTAATTATTTGTAAATATTTCGGGAAAATCTTGTGCTTTGAGGAACTTTGATTATTTTTAGGTAACTACTGAAGAATAATTATCTCGCATTGAAAAGAAATAGTAATGTCAAAAACCTTACAATTAACTGATTACCTCCATAAATATTTTGGGTTTGACCGGTTTAAAGGAAAACAGGAAGCCGCCATCCAGAGTGTCATGGAGGGGCATAATACCTTTGTGCTGATGTCTACAGGAGGTGGCAAATCACTGATTTATCAGTTACCGGCAATGATTCTGGAAGGAACAGCCATCGTAATCTCTCCACTGATTGCCCTGATGAAAAACCAGGTTGACTCGATGAGAGGGCTTTCCACTGAAGACAATGTGGCTCATTTTCTGAATTCATCGCTTTCAAAAGCGGCCATCCAGGATGTGAAGGATGATATAATGAACGGAAAAACCAAACTTCTGTATGTAGCTCCCGAGTCGCTTACCAAGGAAGAGAACGTAGAGTTTCTGAAGAATATAAAAATATCGTTTTATGCTGTCGACGAAGCCCACTGCATTTCGGAATGGGGACATGATTTCAGACCGGAGTACCGGCGTATCCGTCCGATTGTGCAGGAGATCGGGGTTGCACCTATCGTAGCCCTGACAGCTACCGCCACAGCCAAAGTTCAGCACGACATCCAGAAAAACCTGGGTATACTCGATGCCAATATCTTCAAGGCCTCCTTTAACCGGCCCAACCTCTATTACGAAGTAAGGCCAAAGGTGAAACCTGAAACCCAGATCATCCGCTTCATAAAGGATAATCCCGGGAAATCGGGAATTATCTATTGCCTCAGCAGAAGAAAGGTGGAAGAACTGGCTGAAACTCTTCGGATTAATGATATCAAGGTGTTACCCTATCATGCAGGGATGGATGCCGCCACCAGATCGATGAATCAGGACAAATTCCAGATGGAAGAGTTCGATGTGATGGTGGCGACCATTGCATTCGGCATGGGCATCGATAAACCGGATGTACGGTTTGTAATCCATTACGACATTCCCAAAAGCCTGGAAGGGTATTACCAGGAAACAGGCCGGGCAGGCCGTGACGGAGGCGAAGGGAAATGCATCACCTTTTACAGCTACAAGGATATCCAGAAACTCGACAAATTCATGCACGGAAAGCCTGTGGCAGAACAGGAAATCGGAAGGCAATTGCTACTCGATACGGTCTCCTATGCTGAAACTGCCATTTGCCGCCGTACCATCCTGCTCCATTATTTCGGAGAGAAATATGAAAGCGATAATTGTGGAAATTGTGACAATTGCCTTAACCCCAAGGAAATCATTGAGGCAAGCGAAGAAGTGAAACGCGCCCTGGAGACAATTTTTGAAGTGAAGGAGAATTACAAAGCCGAACACATTGCCGATATTCTGGTCGGGAAAGATACAGCTGCGGTTAAATCATTCCATCATGACGAGCTGGAAACCTTCGGATCGGGCGATGACCATGATGAGCATTTCTGGAATGCTGTCTTCCGGCAGTCAATGGTTGCAGGACTGGTTACCAAGGATATTGAGAATTACGGCCTGCTGAAAATTACACCTGAAGGGCATGCCTTCATGAAAAATCCACAGCCGTTCCAACTGATTAAAAATCACCGATACGAGGATGAGGAAGATGATTCTGCTTACGGAGCTCCGGCCGGCGGATCGGGAGGAGATCCGGAACTGTTCAGCATGCTGAAGGACCTTCGTAAAAGTCTGGCTAAAAAACTCAAACTGCCACCATTCATCATCTTTCAGGATCCTTCCCTGGCCGATATGTCGATCCAGTACCCTATCACCTTCGATGAACTTCAGACAATCCAGGGTGTGGGTCAGGGTAAAGCCCAGCGCTACGGAGAGGAATTTGTCTCCCTGATCAAAAAATATGTGGAGGAGAATGAAATCGAACGACCCCAGGATTTGGTCATCCGCCAGGTAGCCAATAAATCCAAATTCAAGGTTTACATTATTCAAAGCATCGACCGCAAAATCTCACTTGAGGACATTGCCGATGCCAAGGGGATTGAATTTCCTGAGCTGCTTAACGAAATCGAAGCCATCGTCAATTCCGGCACGAGGATCAATATTGATTACTACATCAATGAAGTGCTGGATGAAGAGCAGCAGAAAGAGGTTTTCGATTATTTCAGGGAAGCTGACAGTGATTCCATACAAGCCGCATTGGAAGAGCTGGGTGAAAATAATTATTCAGAGGATATTATCCGGTTGATGCGCGTCAAGTTTTTCTCAGATCTGGGGAATTAAAAAAATTTGAATATTTTTGCGCAAAATTTTATAATTATGAAATCCGAAAAAGTCAACACAGAATATAAAGTTGCCGATATAACTCTCGCGGAGTTTGGAAGAAAAGAAATTGGGATTGCTGAAAAGGAGATGCCAGGATTAATGGCCATCCGGAAAAGGTTCAGTGATTCGAAACCGCTCAGGGGAGCACGCATTACAGGAAGTCTCCACATGACCATCCAAACCGCCGTGCTGATTGAGACCCTGGCTGAACTGGGAGCTGAGCTACGGTGGGCCAGTTGTAATATTTTCTCTACCCAGGATCATGCAGCAGCGGCGATTGCCAAAGCGGGGATTCCGGTTTTTGCATGGAAAGGGGAAACACTGGAAGAATACTGGTGGTGCGCCGAGCGGGCCCTTGATTTCGGAGAAAACAAAGGTCCCCACCTCATCGTCGATGACGGGGGTGATGCTACTTTAATGGTTCACCGGGGATATTTTGCCGAAAAAGATCTCTCCATCCTGGATCTTCCGGCAGAAGGGGATGATGAAATCCAGCTGAATGCACTGCTGAGAAAAATCCTTAAATCCACACCTTCACGCTGGAGTCAGGTTGCTTCCGCCATCAGGGGAGTTTCGGAAGAAACCACTACCGGAGTACATCGCCTCTACCAGATGAAAGAGGAAGGCAAACTTCTTTTTCCTGCTATTAATGTAAATGACTCGGTCACCAAATCGAAATTTGACAATCTCTATGGCTGCAGGGAATCACTGGCCGACGGCATCAAGCGGGCTACCGATGTGATGATCGCAGGAAAGGTGGTGGTGATAGCCGGATACGGCGATGTAGGAAAAGGATGTGCCCGGTCGATGAAGGGATACGGAGCCCGCGTGATCGTTACCGAGATCGATCCTATCTGTGCTTTACAGGCGGCCATGGAAGGCTTTGAAGTGAAAACTCTGGAAGATGCCCTTTACGAAGGGAATATTTTCGTGACCACAACCGGAAACCGGGATGTAATTACCGCGAAACACATGGCCTCCATGAAAGATCAGGCTATCGTATGTAACATCGGGCACTTTGACAACGAAATACAGGTTTCACGCCTTGAGAAATGGCCGGGAATTCGTAAAATCAACATCAAACCTCAGGTAGACCAATATCTCTACCCCAATGGAAATTCCATTTTTCTACTTGCCGAAGGAAGACTGGTCAACCTGGGCTGCGCCACCGGGCATCCCTCATTCGTAATGAGCAACTCTTTCACCAATCAGACTCTGGCACAGATTGAGTTGTGGAAGAATAACTATTCGATTGATGTATACCGGTTACCCAAAAAATTGGATGAAGAGGTAGCACGGCTTCACTTGGAGCAGCTGGGCGTCAAACTAACCACCCTCACTGATGAGCAGGCCCTGTACATCGGCTATCCCGCGGAAGGTCCCTATAAACCGGAACATTACCGGTATTGACACAGGCTGTGAACGGATACCAACCAGCAACAAGGGAGGGAATTGATCAGCTATCCGCGCATTAATTGTATATCCTGAGCGTGTTGTTGATGACCGCTACGTGGTATTGCTGCAACGGAAACTTAGCAGGCCCTTTTGAAGGAAATGCGCTATCCATTAAAACAAACTGTGATCCGCAACAGGCACAGGTTCCCAGCACACCTTCGCAGACAACGCGGCAACTTGGAAGCGCTTCATGCGGACATGCAGCATCATAGACAAAATATGAACCCGGAAACTGGCAATACACAATTATTCCGCCATACCCCACCCCCGGAAGGTATTCAGAATTACCCGGAATGGTCAGTTGATTGTAAATATTGAGATTTACGGTAAGTGCCACAGGAACATAGGGAATGATCTGGTTCTGCTCATCTTTACACGAGAGCGGCACCAGGGCCATCAGCAACAGAATCCCTAAAAACTTCCTGACCATTTCCTTTTGTTTCTGTTTTTTTCTACTTTTATATCCGAAACAACGAAAATAGTCGTTTTTTTATTAGATCGTTTAAAATATTTGAGATTAACGCCATGGATGACATTCTTATCATAGTCCTTACTTTGCTTTTTACCATTTTCGCGGCTATCAGCCAGTCGAAGAAGAAAAAAGCAGGCCAGGAAAAAAAGGAGTTACTTCCCTGGGATGAAATTTTCAGGGACAGAAGCCAGGTACCGGAACCTGTAGAAGAAATGACTGTAAATCACGGTGCATATCAACCTAAACCAGTAATCAAGCGTATAAAGTTCCCGGAAATCACCGAAAGTGATTTTATGAGGGAAGGTATCCGGAATGAATCCATTAAGATCAAGGCAGAGCAAAAAAATAATGAATTTTTTAAAGAGGAGGAAGCTGAATCTTATTTGGATGGTTTCTCGCTGAAAAAGGCTGTTATTTACTCCGAAATTTTACGTCCTAAATACCTTGAATAAATTATTTTAGCAATATTTTATTTAAAAGCGAATCTCTTTAATTCAGGAAATTAATTAATTTTGCAAACAGGAAGAGTTCTGAGGAATCAGGATTCTTTCTCTTTTTTTTAATACTACATCATCAAATCACGGAGGAAACAAATAATGGCACGTGTCATCTATTTAACACAGGAAGGTCTGAAAAAAATTAAGGAAGAATTGGAATATCTCATGAATGTGGAGCGTCCAAGTATTTCCAAACAAATTGGGGAAGCTATTGAAAAAGGCGACATCTCGGAAAATGCCGAATATGATGCCGCCAAAGATGCACAAGGTTTGCTGGAAGCCAAAATCGCCGGTATGCAAAATAAAATAGCCAATGCCCGGATCATCGATGAATCTAAAATCAACACTTCGCATGTACAGATTCTGAACAAGGTGACCATTAAGAACAAGCTGAACAACACCATCATGCAATATACCATAATGCCTGAGAGTGAAGCAAACCTGAAGGAAGCCAAGATTTCGGTTTCAACTCCCATTGCACAGGGATTGATGGGGAAAAAAGTAGGAGATATTGTGGAGATCAGGGTTCCCGCTGGCGTAATTCCCTTTGAAATCATAGAAATCACACTTTAAATCTTCTGGTCATGTCAACCATATTTACCAGGATCATCAACGGTGAAATTCCGGCTTACAAAGTAGCCGAAACTGACGGATACATTGCTTTTCTCGACATCTCTCCGGTGACTAAGGGACACACCCTGGTTGTTCCCAAAGAGGAAACCGATTATATTTTTGACCTGGATGACAAAACCTATCTTGGCTTGCATGCCTTTGCCAAAAAAGTGGCAACAGGAATCCAAAAGGCGATTCCCTGTAAAAGAGTGGGGGTAGTCGTACTGGGTCTCGAAGTACCCCATGCCCATATCCATCTGGTTCCCCTGCAGTCGGAAACCGATTTGCTCAATTTCCACCGCAAATTAAAACTCGAAAAAGAAGAATTTGAAGCAATCAGGGATAAGATCGCCGCATCAATCATCCTGCACTGATACCCTTTCTCCCCTTTTCCCTCCGGAAAATTTATGAACAACCCCTTTTCCATCGTCCGTTTTCAGTAATTTTATAGCCTGATAAGGGGCTTTATGCCGGGAGAAATTCTCCTTTCGGTAAGTATTATTGTCAATATCAGCAAAATAGTGAGCGCCGATGATACCATTTACACACCTTCACGTACATTCCCAATATTCCATTCTGGACGGAGCAGCCAGTATTGAAAGCCTGGTTCAGAAGGCCAAAGCCGACAAAATGCAGGCCTTGGCGCTGACTGATCATGGAACCATGTTCGGAATCAAGGAGTTTCATGTGACATGCAAGCGACTGGGACTGAAACCTATTCTGGGGTGTGAAACCTATGTGGCATCGCGGTCGATGGAAGACCGATCAGGAAAAGAAGACCGCTCAGGCGATCACCTGGTATTGCTTGCAAAAAACAAAACAGGATATCACAACCTGGTTAAACTGGTTACTCTGGCCAGTATGGAGGGGTTTTATTATAAACCGCGCATCGATAAGAATTTACTGCAACAATGTTCCGAAGGACTGATTGTAACTTCAGCCTGCCTGGGTGGAGAAATCCCTTCCCTGCTGGGGGATGGAAGAATGAAAGAAGCAGAAGAAGCCCTGAAGTGGTACATGATGGTCTTCGGGGATGATTTTTATCTTGAGCTGCAGCGTCATCCATCGGAATTGCCGGAGCTTCGCAGGGATGTGTATGACAGACAGGTTGTTGTGAACGTTAAGATCATAGAGCTGGCCCGGGCACACGGAGTAAAGATGATTGCCACCAATGATGTCCATTTCACGGATGCCCGGGATGCCGATGCCCACGATCTGCTCATTTGCCTCAATACCGGCAAAGACCTTGATGATCCCAACCGGATGAAGTACACCAAACAGGAGTGGTTTAAAACCACACAGGAGATGAATGAGCTGTTTGCTGATATTCCGGAAGCACTGTTCAATACCCGCGAGATAGTGGACAAAGTCGGTTTATATGAGCTGGATGAAGACCCTATCATGCCGGAATTTCCCATTCCTCCGGAATTTGATGATGAAGCTGATTTCCGGGAAAAACACAGTGAAGAAGCCCTTGTTGAAGAGTTCGGCAAAGAAGTTTATGATCGACTGGGAGGATACGATAAGGTGGTCCGCATCAAGTTCGAATCGGCATACCTGCGCCATCTGGTGTACCAGGGAGCCCCCAGGCGATACGGAGATCCGCTACCTGAAGCAGTGACGACAAGACTCGATTTTGAGCTGGAAACCATTAAAATGATGGGGTATCCGGGTTATTTCCTCATCACACAGGATTTCATCAATGCCGCCAGAGAAATGGGGGTGCTCGTGGGACCCGGCCGCGGATCTGCAGCCGGGGCAGCAGTTTCATACTGTACGGGCATTACCAACATCGATCCTATCAGGCATAACCTCCTTTTTGAACGTTTCCTCAATCCCGACAGGGTCGACATGCCCGATGTGGACATTGATTTTGACGACGATGGCAGGCAGCTGGTCCTCGATTGGGTGGTGAACAAATACGGGAGAGACAAAGTTGCGCATATTGTCACTTTTGCCACCATGGCGACAAAAATGGCCATCAGGGATGTGGCCAGGGTATTAAGATTGCCATTACCGGAAGCTGACCGGCTTGCAAAAATGGTTCCTGAAGCTCCCAAGATGACGTTTAAAAAGGCCTTCCAGGAAAGTCCGGAACTCAGGAAAGAGCGGAACTCCTCCAATCCACTGATTGCCAAAACCATCCAGTTTGCTGAGATTCTGGAAGGATGTGTACGGCAGTCTGGTGTCCATGCCTGCGGCATTCTGATCAGCCGGAATCCCCTCAGAGAACACATCCCGCTGATGCCCACCAAGGACGACAACCTGCCTACCACCCAATACGACGGGCGTTTTGTGGAGAGTATCGGCCTGTTGAAAATGGATTTCCTGGGACTCAAAACCCTTTCAATTATCAAAGAAACCCTGGAAAATATCAGACTCCGACACGGGATTACCATTCAGATCGACGATATTCCGTTTGATGACCTGACAACCTACGAAATGTTCAGCAAGGGGGAAACTACTGCCATTTTCCAGTTTGAATCGGAAGGTATGAAAAAGCATCTGCGGGAACTGAAGCCCAACAGGTTTGAAGATCTCATTGCCATGAACGCCCTTTACCGGCCGGGGCCTATGGACTATATCCCCGAATTTGTTGCCCGAAAAAATGGTCGGAAAAAGGTGGAATATGACCTGCCCATGATGGAGCTCTACCTGAGCGAAACTTACGGGATCACGGTTTATCAGGAACAGGTGATGCTCCTTTCACGCCTGCTTGCCAACTTTACCAGGGGAGAATCAGATACACTTCGCAAAGCCATGGGTAAAAAAATCGTAACTCTCATGTTAAAGCTGAAGGAACGGTTCGTCGACGGATGTATGACCAATCCGCGGTTTATCGGGGAATGCGAAATGGTCAGCAAAAAACCTGAAGATGTAATCGAAAAAATATGGAAGGACTGGGAAGCCTTTGCCTCTTATGCCTTCAACAAGTCGCACTCCGTATGTTATGCTTATGTGGCGTATCAGACCGGATACCTGAAAGCCCACTATCCCGCTGAATTCATGGCAGCCAACCTGAGCCGGAACCTGAACCACATCATCGAAATCACCAAATTCATGCAGGAATGTAAAAGAATGAAGATGAATGTGCTGGGCCCCGACATCAATGAGAGTTTTGTTAAATTCACTGTCAACAAAAAAGGAGATATCCGCTTCGGACTGGCAGCCATCAAAGGAGTGGGCGAAGGTGCCGTGAACGATATCATCACGGCACGGCAGAAAGAAGGCGATTTCACCGATATTTACGACCTTGTCGAAAGGGCGAATCTGCAAAGTGTCAACAAACGAAACATGGAAGCCCTTGCCATGGCCGGAGCATTCGACGGTTTCGGAAATATCAGGAGAAGCCAGTTCTTCGCTGGGGACACCGAAAATGACTCTACCAACTTTATTGAGAAACTGATCAGGTATGGCAATAAAATCCAATCGGATTCCAATTCGCCTCAACAGACACTTTTTGGAGATATGCCCGGTAACCACTCTGTTAAAAAACCGGATATCCCCCAGATCAGCGAATGGCCTCAGCTTATTCTTCTCGAAAAGGAGAAAGGCCTGATCGGAATTTACCTGACTGCCCATCCGCTCGACGATTACAAAATCGAAATTGCAAATTTCTGCACCAAAGGCTTTGGGTTGAAAGACCTCAACGAACAACTGGAAAAACTAAAAGAACGTGAAGTCACCTTCGCGGGAATGGTAACCGACGCGACCGAAGGTTTTTCGAAAAACGGAAAACCATACAGCAAACTGACACTTTCAGACTATACCGACTCTTACCAGTTCTTTTTCTTCCATCTGGATTATGTGGAATTCGGAAAATTCTGCAAACCAGGGCTCTTTATCCTCCTGAAAGGGAAAGTGCAGAAAAGATACAACTCTGAAAGTCTTGAATTCAAGGTAAGCCATATTGAACTGCTTTCCGAGGTTCGGAAAAACCATATTAAAAGCTTCACTCTCCATCTGCCCCTTAATATAATCAATGAGCAGATTATCAGCGATTTAGATTTGATCATGAAGCGAAACAAGGGCAATGTGCTGCTCCGGTTCTCGGTTTCCGATGAAGAGCATAGCATCCAGCTCTTCTCCCGGAATACCAAAATAAGCCTCAGCGATGAACTAATCCAATTTTTGGATGAACATCCTGAGATTGCATATCGGATCAATTAGTTATTTTTGTAAGGAAAAACATATTGTAAACAATAAAAACTGAATGTATGGCTTTGGAAATTAACAATGACAATTTCAATGAAATTGTTGAAAAATCAGAGTTACCGGTAGTACTTGATTTTTGGGCAGCCTGGTGCGGTCCCTGCAGGATGATAGCCCCGTTCATTGAAGAAATGCACAAGGAATATGAAGGCAAAGCAGTTGTGGGTAAGGTTGACGTGGATTCCAATTCCGAAATCGCGGGCAAATATTTGATCAGGAACATCCCTACCGTTATTTTCCTGAAAAACGGCGTCATTGTCGACAAGCAGGTAGGAGCATGCCCGAAACAAACCCTGGTCAACAAACTGAATGCCCTTCTCTGAACCGTTTTCCCTGATTGAAAAATTTATCAGATATTCAACAAATCCAGGAATTCGACAACCTCGAACTGATCGCCAGAGAGGTCGTCGAAGGATTTATTACCGGACTTCACCGAAGTCCTTTCCATGGTTTCTCGGTTGAATTTGCAGAGCACAGACTGTACAACCAGGGTGAATCAACCAGGCCAATCGACTGGAAATTGTTTGCCCGCACCGACAAGCTCTTTGTCAAACAATACGAGGAAGAAACCAATCTCAGGTGCCAGCTCGTGATTGACACCTCCTCGTCGATGTTATTCCCGTGGACTAAAGGTTCTGCTGCTTTGCTCAACAAGCTGGCATTTTCGGTATATACCGCCGCAGCGCTTATCCACCTGATGAGACGCCAACGGGATGCTGTCGGGCTCACGCTCTTTTCCGATAAGATTGAGTTTCATTCCCAGCCCAGGCTTTCGTCTGTCCATGCAGAAGTGCTGATGAGTAAATTATCGGAAATCCTCCAACCGGGAAAAGTGCCTCTCAGAAAAAATACCAATACAACGGCAGTACTGCACCAAATAGCCGAAAATATTCATAAAAGATCGCTTGTAGTGCTGTTCAGCGATATGCTCGACAATGAAAAAACAGACGAGCTCTTTTCAGCCCTTCAGCATCTGAGGTACAACAAGCATGAGGTATTACTTTTTCATGTAACAGACCATCAGCGGGAACGGGAATTTCAATATCCCAACAAGCCCACCCGGTTTATTGACCTTGAAACAGGTCAAACCCTTAAACTAAATCCCTGGGAGATCAAAAATAGCTATATCCGGAATGTGAGTGACTATTTTGAAGAACTGAAAGTGAAATGCGGACAATATCATATCGATCTGGCAGAAGCCGATATCAACCACGACTTTAAACAGGTCCTGTTTGCATACCTTGTGAAACGTAAAAAACTCTATTAATTTTTGTAGTTTAGCGGATCAACAAAATGAGAAACATGAAGAGGCTCCTCTACCCTGTCACGCTGTTCACCATGGTCTTTATCCTGTCCGCATCGCGGCCGGTGAAAATTGCTTTAAATGAACTGTACCGTCCCCAATACCATTTTTCACCCGAAAGGAATTATATGGGCAATCCATCAGGACTGGTCTACCTCGACGGGGAGTACCACATGTTTTACCAGCATAATCCCAAAGGGAACAAGGAGGGATACAGCCACATCGGGCATACCTCCAGTACTGATCTGATTCATTGGAAAAACCTGCCGGTAGCAATTTTCCCGGACAATCTTTCGGAAGACAAGGATTTCTGCACCGCTCTTCCGGGAAGTGCCCTGGTTGACCACAGCAATGTACTGGGCTTTCAGGAAGGTCCCCTTAAAACCCTTGTGATATTTTACAATAGTTCCGGATGTGGCCAACGCATGGCTTACAGCAACAATAAAGGAGAGTCCTGGCAAAAGTTCTCCGAAAATCCTGTTATTCCATACGACTCCACTGATCACGCTGCCAATCCGAAAGTGCTGTGGCATGAACCTACTTCCAAATGGGTAATGGTGCTTTACCGCATTCCCGGAAACGATCAAAGGAAACAGGGTTTTTCATTTTACACTTCCGAAAACCTGATTAACTGGGAATACCAAAGTCATCTTGCCGGTTTTTTCAACAGCCCCGATCTGATGGAGCTCCGGGTAAACAACCGTCCTGAGGATACCCGGTGGGTTATCACGGAAGGCGAAGGAAGTTACATTCTCGGATCGTTCGACGGGAAAACTTTCACTCCCGAAGGTATCCGGTTGAAAAGTGACTGGGGGACAAATTACTCCGCATCACAAACCTGGAGCAATCTCCCTGCTTCCGATGGCCGGACGATCCAACTTGCCGGAATGACGGGCGGAGAATGGAACGAGATGCCCTTCAGTGGTCAAATGACCTTCCCCTGCGAACTCTCCCTGAAAAAAATCAATACGGGAATATTCCTGATACGCCAACCGGTGAAAGAAATTGAAGAACTCTACCAAAAAGAATACCGTTGGAAAAATGAGAACCTCATTCCCGGTCTCGGGCACAACCTCATTAAAAAGGTCCAGGGCGACTGCCTGAGAATCAAAGGAAAATTCGACCTTAAAAACTGCGAGTCATTCGGGTTAATGCTGCGGACTGGCAAGAAAAGCCAGGGTACTGAGTTGGTTTACAACGTAAAACGCGAAACGCTCAGCCTCCTGGGTCAATCGGTTCCACTTACCCCGGTCGACAACAAAATATACCTCGACATTCTGCTCGACAGATCCTCGGTAGAAGTTTTTGCCAACAACGGACACGCTGCCATCAGTTGCAACTTATTTAACCAGGAGAACAACAAAGGGTACATTCTTTACAATACCGGAGGAGAATTACTGGTCGAAGAATTGAGTATCTTCGAAATGAAATCTATCTGGGAAACAGATAAATAAACAGACCTTCCGGGTTTAACCTGAAAAATATTTCTAATTAATTTGTTTGAATAAAGACAAAAAACTCCTATTTTTGTCTATAAGTTTACCCGTTGCTAAAAAAGGGCAGAAAAGAGATCAGATCGGATCTGAATATTTTTTGCAGGATTTGAAGTAATCCATATCTTTATGATCCAAAAGCAATTAGGAGAATAAGATTTTTTCTGGTTCAATATGAGGAATATGCTTAAAAGACCCACAGATGATGATACCGATTTAAGCGGATTTTTGTTATTTAAAAAACTGACTGACGAAGAACTAAATCGTCTGAATTTTGAAAAGAGCTGTTCCGTTTACCGGAAGGGGACCATTGTGTACAGGGAGGGAAGCCGGCTCACAGGATTTTTCTGTGTTACCAGAGGGATTGTGAAGATCTTCAAGACCGGCATCGACGGCAAGGAACAAATCATCAGATTTGCCAAAAGGGGAGAGATTATTGCCTATCGCTCCCTGCTAAGCCAGGAGCTGGCATGTACGACAGCGAAGGTAATCGAAGAAGCTGTTTTGTGTCATGTACCTTATCAGACCTTACTTTTTCTGATTCAGAACAACTGGCAGTTTTCGCACCATATGCTCCAGATCGTTTGCCGGGAGTTGCGCGAAGCCAATGATTTCATTACTGATATTGCCCAGAAATCAGTGAGGGAACGACTTGCCGAAGTACTCCTCCTCCTAAGGGAAAGCTTTGACCTTGACAATCAAAATACGCTGCAAATCTCACTTACCCGGGAAGAATTAGCCAATATGGTAGGTACCGCCACAGAGTCGGTGATCAGGCTTCTGTCGGAATTCCGCCAGGATAATCTGATCGAACTGCAGGGAAGGAAAATTAAGTTTTTGAATATTTCCGCTTTGCGTAAAGTGGCCGGTATCTGAAAAACCATTTTCTAACCCAATAAAGAAATTTCCTGCCCATGCAGAAGAGGCATTCCGACCGGCAACAATATTTCAGGGAACAGACATATACAACCCTCCATCATGTAATTCCCGCTCTGGAACAATTCATTCCCATCACACCCGGAATGCATATTCTGGAAATTGGATGTGGAGAAGGTGGAAATCTGAAACCCTTTCTCGATCGCGGATGCCTGGTTACCGGTGTCGACCTCGCTGCAAATAAGATTGAACTTGCCGGCTCCTGCTATTCAGACCATCCCAACCAGGGCAATCTCACACTGATCTGCGGGGATATCTACAACCTTCTCCCACCGGAACAGAAATTTGATGTGATCCTGATGCGCGATGTAATAGAGCATATCCATAACCAGGAGAAATTCATGGGTTTCGTCCGTCAGTTTATGCACAATAAATCTCTCTTTTTTCTTGCTTTTCCGCCCTGGCAAAATCCTTTCGGAGGTCATCAACAAATCTGCAGGAACAGATTTATTGCAGCACTTCCCTATTTCCACCTGCTGCCGGTACCAGCCTACCGTACAATCCTCAAATGGGCCGGAGAGCGCAAAGAAACAGTTGAAAACCTGCTTGAAGTAAAGGAAACAGGACTTTCAGCTGAAAGATTCGAAAAATACCTGAAGGCATCCTCCTATCGGATACTGAAACGTCAATTCTTCCTGATCAACCCCAACTATGAAATCAAATTCGGATTGAAACCCATACGGCAGTGCCGGCTTATTGCACAAACCCCGGTATTAAGAAATTTCCTGTCTACATCTGCCTGCTACATACTGACACCTGACTGAGGGATACCTGGTTTTATTTTACCAACCATTCTTCAGGGTTTTGTTTAACACTTTCCTTCCAGATCTGGAACTTGAGCATGGTTTTATTGTCATCATTGCTGTCGGTGTATACAGTACCCAGATTTTGCCTGATCGATACCTTCTCTCCCTTTTTTACCAGCACATTGACAAGATTTGAATAAACAGTCAGGTATTGGCCATGTCGCAGAATTACGGCCATGTTTCCACCGGATATCCCGAACACACGACTCACCTCTCCCTGAAAAACAGCCCTTGCCTTGCTTCCCTGTTCAGTGGTGATGGTCACTCCGTTGTTGTTCACCGTTACATTTTTCAATACCGGATGGGGGTGTACCCCGAACTTCTCGATAATCAGTCCCCGTTCAACAGGCCATGGAATGCGCCGACGGTTTTGTTCAAAATCGGTTCCTGCCAGCTTTTGTTCAGGAGTCATCCCCATTCCGGGCTTACCTGATTTTACCGATTTCCGGGCTTCCTCCTCAATGATCCGTTCTATCTCTTTTGCCAGTTGTTGCTCAATGCGTTGCTGTTGTGCCAGCTTGCTGCGCAGATCCGACTTCTGTTTCAGCAGCTGCTGGGAAATCGAATTCTGTTTCTTCTTTTGTTCATCCAATTTTTTGGTTTCACTCAGCTGTTCCGTCAGCAGAGATTTCCTGGTTTGGCGCTGAAGGGCAAGATCCGTAATTTTTCTCGATAAAATGGTCTGAATTGAGCCAATAGTTTCGGTCTGTTTTCTTCGGTATTCGGCATATTGCCTGATATAGGCCAACCTCCGGTACGCCTGGTTGAAATCTTCCGCAGAAAGGAAAAAGAGAATCTTATCGTACAAATTCCTCGTTTTCCAGGCATATTGAATCATCCTGGCATATTCGCTCCTGATCTTCTCGAGGTCGGACGACATCATCTCCACCACAATGACATTGTCATTGATCAAAGTCTGCATCGTGGACACTTCGGAAGCCACAACGGAAATCAATTGATTTCTTTTCTCAATCTGGTTAGTCAGCAACCTGAGCCGGGTAAGGGTAGCTTGCTGGTTTTCATTCACTTTCCCAAGCAACTCATTGGTGTAACGGATCTCATAAGCAGCCGATTCCTTTTTTTTTCTCAGTTCATCAAGGGTCTGACCGCATGCAAAAAATGAAGCCGCCATCAAAAAAAAGCTCATCACCAGGGCCGATAAGATAATACCATTCCTCATGCTCCTAATTTAAGAAAACCCGCTTATAATTACCAGGTATTTTCAAAGAAACAAATTCACTGGTTTCTGTTGAAAAACCTCCCATCTTCGAACTAACCGACACTACATCGGCTCCGGAACGGAAATTCAGTTCAACAGAAGCCGGAAAATACTTCTCCCCTACATGTTCATAATCCGAAAAACGGAACTCCGCATAGCGAAGTGACTCCTTATCTTCCATGACCAGCTTCCTCGTCAGGAATAACAGCGGATCAAAATAATAAGTCTCCACCACATGAATGTCTTCGTCAAGCCGCTTTAAAATCCGTTCAGCACGCTGAATTTTACCTTTTCCCTCCAGCTTCCTGACTTTCCGTACTGTTTGCGATTGCAGGGTGTACAATCCGTCCTGTACGCCGGTTTGAAAGTCGCGGATCTCCTTTTCATCCTCGAATAGCGTGAAAATATTAGCGGAAACAATAGCCTGAAGTGTATTGAAATCGAGGTCAAAATTGAGCAGGTCACTGATGGGTTGATAATTGCCGGCATAGTATGACTTATCGAAGTAGTTGACATACACCACACTGTCTGGAGTCACCATTATTCTGGCTACCAAAATATTAAGTTTGGTTATGGAACAAATCACCGATTCATCTTTCCATGCCTGGATGGCTGCCTTGAAAGATGTCCTGGTTTTTCCATTGTCGAACTGGATGTTGATGCGTTTGATTTGGAACTGTTTGTAATCAAACATATTTTCCGCTGCATTCCGGTATAACCTGACAGATGTAATTGGACGGAGTTTTTCTCCGGTGACTTTTTCGGCAGTTTTACAGGAATTAAGAAAACTTAAAATCAGAACCAGAAAAAAAGCAATGGTACCAAAGCGATGGCTGATACGGATCATCTATTGTTCCTCTATATATTTCTTTTTTGTTATTTTTTGTTGAAGGGTTTTGGACTCAGAACCCAGGGTGGCCGCTTTTTCCCAGTTACGCAAAGCCTCCTCCACATTTCCAAGCATCATAAGAATATCACCATAATGCTCGATAAGTGTTGGATTCTCCTCCGCGGAATAGGAAAGCGCACTTTCCATGTAAAACTTGGCCAGTGAATAATTTTTCTTTTTGAAAAGAACCCAGGCGTATGTATCCAGATAAGTTGCATTGTCGGAGAAACGTTCCACGACACGGCCACTCATCCGTTCCGCCTTTTCCAGGTCTTGACCTGCCTGCGAAAGATAATAGGCATAATTATTCAGCGCAATAAAATTTTCCGGATCGATTGAGATGGCTTCATCAAAGAGGGCAAAAGCCTCTTTCTGCAGATTCAGCTTATATTTTGCCTCCCCTTTCAAAAAAACGAACTGGCCTTTCAGAAGCTTATTGTCAACCAAATAGTTCAGCCCCTCGTCGACTATGGAGACAGCCTCGTTGTATTTCTCAGATTGAAGTGCGCCAATAGCATGAAAAAAATAAAATTGTGGCTGGTTGGGAAAGAGATCGACGGCCTCTTTGCCATGCTCGAAAAGCATAGGCCAGTCCAGAAGATCATTATCGAGGTATAAAATTTGTTCCCATATCGAAAAGTCGTTCACCCCGTTTTCAACCACTTTCAGGAGCTGTTCACGGGCTTCCCGGCTCTTGTTATTGCGGATGAGATACTCGGCATAAACCGAATTTACTCTGAAATCATCGGAATTCCCTTCCATCATTATGCGGATAAGTTCGCCGTTCTGCTCCGGAGTAAGCGGCACAGCAGCCTGCGATCCCGTATGCAGCAGATAAAGCTGTAACTTCATCTCCAGGTCGACTTCCTTGTTTTCAAATCCCTTTTTCGTAAACTGAAACCATTGCAGGGTGTCGCCTTCGCTGAGCCAATAATCAGCCAGGGAAAAGTTGACAAATCCATTGTCAGGATCCATCTCGAAAATCTTCGCGTAATACTTTAACGCATTGGCCTTGTCACCCTGTTCCTTGTACAGATCGGCCAGTAATCCATAATACCGGGGATCAGCGGGATTGGAACTGATCAAACGATCGATTTCAGCAAATGCCTCCTTAACCTTTCCGGCCTCAAGGAAAACACCTTGTTTTGCCATCGAAATCTGGTCGTTTAAACCCGTTCTTTTCTCCAGCGCATCGTAAGCCCTGATCGCCTCATCATATTTTCCTGCTTGTGCCAGGTGGACTGCCTTCATGTACATGAACTCTTCATTTTCAGGCTCCATCAGTGTCAATTGCCCGTAAAGGGCAGCAGCTTCCACATGTTTCCCCGACTGCAGATAGATCTTGGCCAATAGTAATTTATACCATTTGTTGGTTCCATTTAACTTGATGGCCTTTTCCAGCAAGAGAGAGGCACTGGTTAAATCGTTGTTGAGGATGTGCAAGTTGGCCAGCTCGTACATGGCAGCTGAAGAATTGGGATCTATATCCAGGCATGCGGAAAGTAATGAAACCGCTTTCTGTGGATTCCCAACCATTTTCTGTTTCAGGGCTTCAATAAAAAGGTATTCGAATTCCTTCTTCTTTTCCTCTGAAACAGCCGGTACTTCAGCCACTGAAGCATCTTTACCGGCATTGCTGCCCGATTTTCTGATCCCGGTACAGGATACCATCCATCCTGCCAGGAAAACCAACACCCAAAATCTTATTTGTCTCATTATTTCAATTTTTCCCGGTATGGCCAAAACCTCCTTCACCCCTGTCCGTTGATTCCAGCTCCTGCGTCAGACTCCATTCCACTTTTTCGTGAGAAGCAACTACCATTTGACAGATGCGCTCACCATTTCTAACAACAAACTCTTCAGCGGAAAGGTTGATCAAAATCACTCCGATTTCACCCCGGTAATCTGCATCAATCGTTCCGGGGGTATTCAGCACTGTGATTCCCTTTTTCAGGGCCAGACCACTTCGTGGCCTGATCTGTGCCTCATAACCCGCGGGAAGTTCCACATATAATCCGGTGGGAATAAGCTTCCTCTCCAAAGGCTTCAGTACCACATCCTCCTCCAGAAATGCCCTCAGATCCATTCCTGCTGAGTGGGGAGTGCTGTAAGCCGGCAAAGGATTACCCGACCGGTTGACTATCTTAACTTCCATATAATCATTCATAAAACGTGCAAAGATAGGGAAATCAGCACAAATCAAGGAGGCTTTAACAAATATTATGGTTGGACCGGCTGGATGACCAGGCCCGGAAATTTATTACTTTTACACCACACGTAAATGCAGATGAAGAGCGTCATCACAACCCATCTCAACAATCCTTCCTCAGTTTTATCGACCATTTTATTTCTTTATGCCGGGAACCATTTTTGACATCAAGCGTTTTGCCGTTCACGACGGCCCGGGAATACGGACCACGGTATTTCTGAAAGGGTGTCCGCTACGCTGTCGCTGGTGCCACAATCCGGAAGGCAGGGATCCTGAGCCCTGCTGTACCGAGAAAAAGATACCTTTCGACGGCCATGAATTCACCGAGAAGGAATTCAGCGGGCGCCGGGTGACTTGTGAAGAGGTGATGGCAGAAGTAGTCAGGGAACAGCTGATTATGGAAGAAAGTGGTGGCGGGGTGACCTTCTCAGGGGGAGAACCCCTGATGCAGGCGGGTTTTCTGGAAGAACTGCTGACAGCCTGCAGGGAGGAGGGGTTCCACACAGCAGTTGACACCTCCGGTTATGCCTCCCGCAGCGACCTGGCCAGGGTTACTCCCCTTACCTCCCTTTTTCTTTACGACATCAAGGTGATCGATGAGGGATTACACCGGCTCACAACCGGGCTTTCCAATGCCATAATCCTGGCCAACTTCAAATGGCTTGCCGAACAGGGAAAATTAATCAGGGTAAGGATTCCCCTGGTCAGGGATATTACGGCTACTCCTGCCAACATCACGGAAACCCTGGACTTTCTCTGCCCTTTTTCCGGGGCAGTCGATCAGGTCG